>Ga0308421_1001107_pt1 | contig 14935 bp, 12 predicted proteins | sample HotsprSampleMS60_FD_203673 | JGI IMG/M metagenome (GOLD analysis project Ga0308421, IMG submission 203673) | Hot spring phototrophic mat microbial communities from Mushroom Spring, Yellowstone National Park, Wyoming, United States - 20090730_MS60 ...
TCGGCGATGAAGCCCAGCGTCTCGTTGCGCCGCACTTCGGGTTCGATAAAGCGCGGATTCGCCGCCAGATGCGCCTTCAGGCGCGATTCGTAGGCGGAGAGGCGGAAGTAGTAGCACGGTTCGTCGCGCCACTCCAGCGGCTTGCCGCAGTCGGGGCAAGTGCGCGACTCGTCCACCTTGCTGCTGGCGAAAAAGGTCTCGCACGAGACGCAGTACCAGCCCTGATAACTGCCCTTGTAGATGTCGCCCTGCCGCACCAGCCGACGAAAGACCTCCGTCACCACGCGCTTGTGACGCTCTTCGGTCGTGCGGATGAAGATGTCGTACTCGATGTGCAGGGCTTGCCAGGTGCGCTCGAACTCGGCAGCCATCTCGTCGACGAACTGCTGGGTAGGGACGCCGCGCTCCCCAGCGACACGATGCACTTTGGGCGCGTTCTCGTCCGTGCCTGTGAGGAAGTAGACCGTGCGCCCACGCCGTTTCTGGAACCGGGCGCAGGCGTCAGCGACAATCGTCGTCAGCGCGGTGCCGATGTGCGGCACGCTGTTGACATAGTAAATCGGCGTCGTGATGTAGTAGCGCTTCATGCTCAGCGTGTAGTGTACCCTGAGCGCACGGCGCGGTTGCTACCTGTCCGACTACCGACGCCCCCACGCGAAGCCCACTATACACACCAAGCATCCACGCCCACAAAAACTGCTTGTAGCGATTCGCTTTCAAGTCTCGCAAGGGGTATCCTATTGTTGTGTGTGGCTGATAGTCTATAGCGCGTTAGCAGTGCAACTCAGTATTCTGATATACAACCTTGCGTATTGGCGCAGGCGGCGGTTGAGGGCGGGTGTGTGCGCGGACGCGCCGACGCTCTCGGTGCTTATTCCCGCGCGGAACGAGGTGGAGAATCTGCCTGCGCTGCTCGCAAGCCTTGCACCGCAGCTGAGGGCAGGGGCCGAGTGCTGGGTGTGCGACGACGGCTCCGAAGATGGCACGACGGAATGGTTAGCGCAGCATGCCGAGTTGTTGGGGGTGCGCTGGTTTCGGAGTGCTCCGCGCCCTGAGGGTTGGGTCGGCAAAAACTGGGCGTGCCATCAGTTAGCCGCGCGGGCGCAGGGCGAGTGGCTGCTGTTTCTGGACGCCGACATGCGCTGTGCAGAAGGTTTTCTGGACGCGCTACGGGCATATCTGCAGCAGACGGACGCCCAATTAGTGAGCGCCATTCCTACCTTCACGCCCACCAGTCTGCCAGTTGCGCTGCTAAAGCTGATGGTGCCTTTTTCGGTGTTCACGCTGCTGCCGTTGCCGCTTGCGGAGGCGCACCCGAATCCCGCCTTCGCCTTTGCGAATGGGCAGGTACTTGCCTTCCGTCGGGACGACTATCGGCACTGGCAGCCGCATCGGGCGGTGCGCGGCGCAGTGCTGGAAGATGTGGCGCTCGCTGCGTTGGTGAAGCGTCAACGAGGGATTGTGCAGCTGCTGGACGCGCGGGCGTGGTTGCGCGTGTCGATGTATCCGACGCTGCAGGCAGCGATGGATGGGTTCGCGAAAAACGCGGTCGCTATCTGTCGCACGACACCGATAGCGTTGCTGGTCGGCGCGATGCTTGCGTTGGTGTACCTGTATCCGTTGGGGGTGCTGCTGCTGCAGGGGTTGCACGCGCTGTCGGTAGGCGCGGCAGCGAGTGCGGTCAGCGTGTTCGGTCTATCGGCGCGGGCGGTCGGAATGCCCTTCTGGATGGGAATCGGCTATGGGGGCAGTGTGCTGATTGGCTTGCTCACGCTTGCGCGCTCGATGGTATGGTATCGACGAGGCTGGGTTCGATGGAAGGGACGGGTCTATCAAGCGCGATGGTGAAACTGCAGGCGGAATTCGTGGACTGGCTGATTGCCCGCGACCTGAGTCGAAGCTTTCGCGCGGTCTATGCACGCGGCGCACCGCCTGAAGCCAACCGCTCACTTGTGCTGTTTGCTAATCATCACTACTGGTGGGACGGCTACTTGGGCTACTGGCTCATTCGCGCGTGGGGACGGCGAATGGTGGTGTGGATGGAGTCGTACCGTCGTTTCCCACCGTTCAGGGCGGTTGGCGCGCTACCATTCCCGTCCGATAATCCCCTCGTGCGCGCGCGCACCATTAGACACACTGTGCAGACGCTGCGCACGGAACCCACTACCGCGCTCCTGCTGTTCCCTGAAGGGGCGCTGCACGGAGACACGGAACGGCTGCTGCCGTTCCAGCAGTCGCTGTACTGGCTGGCATGTCGCGTGCCACAGGCAGTGCTGCTGCCGTTGGCAGTCCACATCGAGTCAGGCTACCACCAGTACCCACGCGCCTATTTGAGTGTGGGTGAACCGTTCCACAGCACGCTGACGGACGCGAGTGAGTGGCTGGCACAGGCAGCGCGGACAGTGGAACAATTACTCCACCAGACCCGTGCTGACGCACGCGCCATGCTCACAGACGAGGAACACACGGCACGCGGCTTTCGAGTGTTGCTGCAGGGAAGACTCTCAACTCACGAACGGTTTTAGACGCTGCTTGCTCTGTGCCTAACTTGCGTTTGGTGTGGCTTGCTGCAGGAACTTCCTGAGTAGGAGCGAACCCTCACGAAGCAGCGATGGAATCGGTACGCAGTGCGCTGATTGATTGGCGCAAGTATCTGGTCGGGGTGTTCACGCAGGTGCTGGGCAATCCCGTGATTGGGCGGGAGTTGCGCGTGCGGGTGCGCGTCGGGCGCGCCTATATGCTGCAGGCGTTCTACTTGGCGTTTCTGATCCTGATTGTCGCGCTGGCGTACCAAGCGGCGATTGGCGATAACCCTGACCTCCGAAACCCTGTGCGCGTGCAGGGAGCGCTGGTGGAGTTCTACCGCCTCGTGATGACTATGCTGGTTGCGCTGATTGCGCTGATTGCGCCTGCGCTGACGGCGAACGCGATCACGCTGGAGCGCGAGCGCAAGACGATGGACTTGCTGCTCGCCACGCCGCTGACTGCGCGCCAGTTGCTGGTGGGCAAGCTGCTTGGTTCGTTCGCGTTTATCGTGCTGCTGCTTGCCTTGACGCTGCCCGTGAGCGCGGTGAGCGTGCTGTTGGGCGGGGTTTCGTTTCCCGAGTTGCTCAAAGCGTACCTGCTGATTGCGTGCGGCGGGCTGGTGCTGTGCGCGATTGCGCTGCTCAGCTCAGTGTACGCCCGCAACTCGACGCTGGCGGTGTTGTGGAGCTATGTGCGCGTGGCGGGCTTTCTGCTGGCGACAGGCGTGATCGCGCTTCAAGAGACGCTCGCATTCGGCGCATTGGGCGGGCGCGGCGCGGGCGCGCTCAACTTGGCGTTTCCGCAGGTGCTGCTGAATCCGTTCGCGGCGCCGTTCGTGGCGGACATGCAGGTGGACTTTGTGCGCTGGCAGGCGCCCGCGTGGGTTGTAGGCGTCGTGCTGTGCCTGCTGTTCACGCGCCTGATTCTGACTGCCGCCGCGCGCAAGGTCGGGCTGTACGACAAGGATGTACTGCCCTCCGCGCGACGCCAATTGGTGCTGCTATTCCCGCTGAACATACTGCTCTGCGTGCTGCCGTTGCTTGCACTGGGGGGCGGCGCAGGGGGAATTGGAGGGGCGGAGTATGTGCTGGTGGTGGTGCTGTTATGTGTCGCGCCGTTTTTGATGCTGGCGGCATGGATTGCGCCGTTTGGTCAGGACGGCGACACGCCTTGCCCTGACGACGGGATGTTCAAGCCGTCGCGAATGTTCACCGCTGCGCCATCGGGCGCGCTGCCGTTCCTCTGGACGGTGTGGCTGCTCACGGCGGGCGCGCTCATCCTCGTCCTCTACCAGTCGGGCATGCCCGCTATGGTGGGACCCCTGTTCTGGAACTACCTGCTCTCGATGCTGGTCTACTTCACGGGCGTGTGGATGCTGTTTTGGGGGATTGGTCGGTTCTGCTCGGTGATGTCGCGGGCGCGTTCGCTGGCGACGGCGCGCGCCCTGACGCTGGTTATAATCACGGGGGTCACTGCGCTCCCCATCATCATCGACTTGATGTTTTTCTGGAACCGTGCCGAGTTCGTCGCCCGGCAGGTGTGGGTGTTCAAGCCGTTCTTCGACGCGCTCTCAGATCCCAGATTGGTAAAAATCCATGACGCGATGTTTCTGTGGGGCAGTGGGATGATGCTGATTGGTCTACTGCTGGGCGCGTTTCGCAGGCGGGCGCAAGTGCAAGGAACCGAAACGCCGTCGCATGGTGTATAATAGATGTATGAGCCGTAGGGGGAGCCGAAGATGATCGGGCGTCGCGTGTTTGGCATCGAGACCGAGTTCGGGTGCTTCGTGCGGGACGAGCGCGTGGGCACTTCCGAAACTGTGGTGGAGGCAGTCAAGAACTATGTGTTCCACAAGGCGCGGCTGGGGCTGATTGACCTGACCGCGCGCGACGAGGCGTTCGAGCCTGCCCGCAGTGGGGGCTTTCTCATCAACGGTGGGCGACTGTATATCGACGCTGTTGGCAGCCATCTGGAGTATGCCACGCCCGAATGCGCCAGCCTGTTCGATATTGTCGCCCACGAGAAAGCAGGGCAGCGCATCGTCTACAACACGCTCAAGCAGATGAACTGGGACGAGCGCGTCAGCTTCCACAACAACAATGTCGACCACTTCGCGGGACACACCTTCGGCTGCCACGAGAACTACCTCGTGCGCACGGACGAGCGGCTCCCCAGCGACTGGCACAAGCTCATCTTGCCATTTCTGACCACGCGCCAAATTTTCGCGGGCGCAGGGCGCGTCGGCGGGCACCGCCTCGAACACGCGGGCTTCCGAACCTCCCTCTCCGAAGTTGCCGACCACCCGATCGACTTCATCTGGGTCTCTAATGTCTACAATGTGGAGCCTGACCCGACGGTGCAGTACCAGTTGTCGCAGCGCGCGGATCACATCGTGCGTGAGAACGCCTCGCGCGTGCGCTTCAACCGCGCGATTATCAACCCCAAGTGGGACAGCGTGTACGGCTACCAGAACTACCAGCGGCTGCACCTGCTGTTCGGCGAGGGCAACATGAGCGAGTACGCCGCCGCGCTGAAAATCGGCACGACATGCCTCGTGTTAGACCTTGCCGAAGCGCGTGCAATCCCGAACTGGCTCCGCCTGCAAGACGCCCTGCACACCCTCAAGAGCATCTCGCGCGACCCGACCCGTAAGTGGATTGTAACGCTGCTCGACGGCAGCACTATGTCGGCGATAGATATCCAGCGTGCCTACCTGCAACTCGCCCAGAAGCGTTTCGCAGGGCGCGATCCCGAAACCGACTGGGTGCTGCAGGAGTGGGAGTATGTGCTGGACACCTTAGAGACCGACCCCGAGAAGCTGGAAGACCGCATCGACTGGCTCATTAAGTTGCGCATCCTGCGCGAGTATATGGCGGAGACGGGCGCGCAGTGGGGCGACGACGCGCTGCACTCGATTGACATGGAGTACCACAACATCAACCCCGAGCAGGGGCTGTATTACGCACTGCAGCAGATGGGCGAAGTGAAGCGTGTGGTGGACGATGTGCAGATTGAGGCAGGCGTCACGACCCCACCCGCCGACACGCGCGCCTGCGCTCGCGGCTTCGTCATCAAGCGACTCGCCGAACGCCGCTACAACCGCTACTACATCGACTGGGATATTGTGTATGTGGATCGCAACCGCCAGGTGGACATGCGCGACCCGTTCAACACCTACATGCGCGAGGCGGAGCGGTTCGTGGTGATGCTGTAGCGCCACTCGTAGTAGGTCGCCGCCGCCAGCGCGAGCTTCTCGGCGTGCGTTGTGCGGGCGCGCTGACGAAACACATCGTAGCCGTTGCGCTCGATCGCGTGCAGAATCCGCGCGTAGAGCCGTCCGCCCAGCAGCACGGGGTACTGCGCCTCGCGCGGCAGCAGTGGAATGCCCCGTTCGGCTTCGGCGTACAGCGCGCGGCAGCGGTCAATCTGGAAGCGCATAAGCGCAACCCAGCGGTCGTCCACGATGCCGTTGGCGATTTGCGCTTCCGAGACGCCGAACCGTTGCAACTCGTCCTGCGGGAGGTAGACGCGCCCGCGCGCCCAGTCCTCACCCACATCGCGCAGAAAGTTTGTCATCTGCATCGCCAGCCCCATCGTCGCGGCGTAGCGCAGCGCGTCCTGCCCCGTCGCGCCGAGTATATAGCACATCATCACGCCTACTACCGACGCGCTGCCCCAAGTGTAGGTCTGCAACTCGTCAAAGGTCGCGTAGCGCGTGCGCGTCAAGTCCATGCGCATCGCGTCCAGAAACTCCAGCGGGTAGCGTAAGGGGATGTGGTAGCGGCGCACGACATCGGCGAACGCCCGCAGCGTCGGCAGCGACACAGGCTCGCCGCACACGGCGCGTATCAGGTCGCGCTCATAGGCGTCCAGTTGCGCGCGGATGCTTTCAGGCGAGCTGTGCGCGTCGGGGCAGTCCACCCACTGGTCGGGGTAGCGCACGAAGCCGTAGAGCGCGTGGACGGCGCGGCGCATTTCAGGCGGGAAAAAGCGCGTCGCGAAGTAGTAGCTGACGCCGTGCGCCCGCTGCACCGCTTGGCAGTGCGCGTAGTCCTGCTCCAGCGTCGTCGCCTCCCCACGGCGCACCATCAGCGAACGCATCGGCAGTAGGATACCTCCTGAACACTTGCTTTCGAACCAGGTCAGGTTGCGGGGGAGATATCGCACTGGCAGCCTGCTATGAGAACATACAGGATGGCGTTTGTGATTTCGCGCAGGGGATATTGTCTGGCGGGCTTTGGTTGTGTTGCCGTACCTGCTCGTTTCTCTCCCAATACGGGCGGGTAGTGGTCAAGTATTGAGTGATAGCGACTGGTTATACTCCACGATGAACCAGCGTGTCACCCACTCGTGCAACTCCAAAGACTTAAAAAACGACAAAGTCTTCCGCACATAACGAGACAAACGCGGACGCACAGTCGCGTGCCAACGCCCCAGATGAGATAACTCCCCTGAACCCTTCGCAACACACCGATGCGTCGCTGCAGGAAACACCGCCGCATAAGCCGACCACCCATCACTATAACTCACACACGAACGAGACGCCTCAGGCAACGCCTCCCACAAACGCCCACAACTCGCCTCGCGCCAATCGCCCACCCCAAACGCCACAATCTGTCGCGTGCGCCGACACAACGCCCTCCACAGCCACACGCGGTTCCCCTGCTTGCCCACATAGCTCCACATCGCGTCTATCTCCAGCACATCGTCCGCACGCGCCGCTGCCAAAGTCTCCTGTACCGCAGGCAGCCTATGGACTTTTTTTTATCCACGCAATCAGGGTTGGTCGGGAACCCCCAAAAAGACGCTGCACCCCGCGCAGACGGCTTCGTTCGTGGTAGGCACGCAAAATGAGCTGTTTCTGTTCGTCTGTGTAGCGTACTTTTGGGGTCAAGGCTCGGCTGGCACCGCACTCCTTGCGGAGGAACTTAGGATTTCCTGAAGCGTTGCGTCCGTTGCGGACGATGTTCGTGCTTTGGCATCGTGTGCATCGGTAAGTAATCGTTTCTGTGATGATTGTGATTGCCTCCTCAGACGCGACTCTGCGCGTCACTCTCTATTTTACCACAACCGGTGCAGTTTTTGGGTGGGCTTTTGGCTGTCAGGGAGCCTGCGGGGTGTGTTCACGCCTGCTCGAAATGGCAGACGTCAGGAACCATACTGCTATGCGCGGGAAAAGGAGGTATCCTATACCGCATGGAAGCGACGACGCGCCACACAGGGGCGTTCCTGATGCGGACGCCCGACATGCTGTTTACACCCGAACAGTTCGATGCGGAATCGCGCCAGATGGCAGATGCTACGGAACGGTTCGTGCGCGAGCAGGTCGCCCCGTATGTTAAGCGGCTGGAACACGGCGAGCCTGCCCAGATGCGCGAGATTCTGATAGACGCTGCGATGCTTGGGCTGCTGGGCACTGACATTCCCTCGGAGTTCGGCGGGCTGGGGCTGCCGAAGACCACCTCCGCGCTGATTACCGAGAAGACTGCGCTGCAGCCGTCATTCGCTGTGGCACACGCTGTGCATACCAGCGTCGGCAGCTTGCCGCTGCTGCTGTTCGGCACAGAGGCGCAACAACACCAGTACCTGCCGAAACTAACCACAGGCGAATACATCGGCGCGTACGCGCTCACGGAGCCCGACGCGGGCTCCGACGCGCTGTCGGGGCGTACCCGCGCCGAACGCACGGGTGACCACTACCGCATCACGGGCAATAAAATCTGGATTACGAACGCGGGCTTTGCTGATTTGTTTGTGACCTTTGCGAAGGTGGACGGCACACAGTTCACAGCGTTTCTGGTGGAACGTGCGCCAGGTGTGCGCGTCGAGCGCGAGGAACACAAACTGGGGCTGCACGGCTCGTCCACCTGTCGCGTGGTGTTCGATGGGGTCGTTGTGCCTGCTGCGAATCGGTTAGGCGCGGAGGGCGAGGGGGCATATGTCGCACTTTACACGCTGAATCTGGGGCGGTTCAAAATCGGTGCGGCAGCGTTGGGCATCGCCAAAGAGGCGTGGCGACTCGGACACGACTACGCCCGCGAACGCTCCCAGTTCGGACGCCCGATTATGGAGTATCCGCTTGTGTGGCGCAAACTCGCATGGGGCGCAACGCTGATGTACGCGATTGAGAGCGCAACCTACCGCCTCGCCGACGACTTAGAGCAAGTGTTCTGCGCGGCGGGCACAGACCGTCAGCAGGTGTGGCGCACCGCCGCCGCGCACTACGCCGCCGAGTGTGCCCTGCTCAAGGTCGCTGCCACTGAAGCGCTACACCAGATTGTCGACGACGCCCTCCAAATCCACGGTGGCTACGGCTTCAGCGAGGAGTATCCGATTGCCGCGCTCTATCGCGACACGCGCGTGAACCGCATCTACGAGGGCACGAACGAAATCAACCGCCTGAACTTGGTGGAGCGGCTGGCATACGCGCTCCGCAAGGGGGTGTGGACGCCCCAATCGGCAGGCGAGCCCGCAACCGACACGATAGAGGCAACGCTGCAGACGCTGCGCGGGCTGTGCAGCGACGCCCTGCGTGGGCTGGAGCCGCACGCTGAACCGCCGCAGTTATTCGTGGAACCGCTCGCCGACGCGCTGATCGCGCTCTACCTGCTCGACTCTGCCTACGCACGCGCCCAGCAGACGCAGCAGCCCACCCACCAAGCGATGGTCGCGCTGTATCACGAGCATGTGCGCCGCCAACTGGCAGGCTGGTCGGCAGACCTTTCGCCACTTGTGGGGCACGAGCCGATAACTATCGAGGCGAAGCCGCTTGCACTGCTGTATGAGGGGGTATGGGAGACGGTTCGTGCAGGAGTGTGACGCACTCTCTGAAGCCCGTTGTTTGACAAAACGCCTGTAGTAATATTCAGCAGGGATTCCACACGCGCGGGACCTTGTGAACGATGACGGCGCGATTGGTATAATATCGAAAGGATGGAACTACAGCTGTGCGTTTTCTCCGTCTCGAGGGAAGGAGGTCGACGATGAAAGTGGTTTGGACTCTACTCAGTGTCTGTCTTTGGGTAAGTGCGCAGGCGGATCTAGTCAGCTATGTGCGCGCCCCTTCACCGTTCGAATGGTCCAAGAGTCTCGAATCGAAAGTAGGCAACAGTCAGTTTGTGGAGTTGACGATGGTCTCACAGAAGTGGCGCGAGTTTACTTGGCGCCATCGGGTACGGATTGTCAAGCCGAACGAACTGAAGCACTCGAACACGGCGATTCTCTACATCACGGGTGGCGGCGACGGGCGCAGTGAGCTACAGATTATCGCTCGCGCTGTCGAGCGTGTCGGCGCAATCGGCGTAGTGCTGCACGATGTGCCCAACCAGCCGCTGATTCGCCCTGACTTAGTGGAAGATCATCTCATTGCGCACACCTATGTGCAGTTCTGGGAGACGGGCGACCCTACATGGCCGTTGCTGTTCCCGATGGTCAAGTCGGCAGTGCGCGCGATGGACGCCGTGCAAGCCTTCGCCAAGCAGCATTGGCAGTTGGAGATAAAGGATTTCGTAGTCACGGGCGCATCCAAACGCGGCTGGACAACTTGGCTGACCGCTGCTGTCGACTCGCGCGTGCGCGCGATTGCCCCGATGGTGTTCGACAACCTGAACTTTTTCAAGCAGATGCCGCACCAACTTGAACTCTGGGGACGCTACAGCGAGCAGATTGCGGAATATTATCAGCGCGGGCTGATGGAGAAGATGTTCACGGAGCGCGGGAGGCAACTGGTGAGCTGGGTAGACCCCTACGCCTATCGCGCGCGCTACACGATGCCTATTCTGATTATCAACGGCGCAAACGACCCTTACTGGGCGACGGACGCCGCGCGCTTTTACTTTGACGATCTGCCCAGCAAGCGTAAGTACGCGCTCTATGTCCCCAACGGCGGGCACGGACTGGGCGACTTAGACCGCGTGGTGAACAGCCTATGCGCGTTCTACCTGATGAGCGTCGACAAAACGGAGTTCCCCACGCGCCTGAGTGCAACACATAGCCTCGCGGGCGATGAGGTCGTCTTCCGCGTGCACACAGATAAGACACCCGAACTGGTAGAGGTATGGATTGCTCGACGCCCAGACGACAAAGACTTCCGCTCCGCACGTTGGGAACCTGTGCGCGCCCGCAAAGATGGAGACGCATGGGTCGCCCGCATCGCCCGACGCGAACAGAACCTCGCCCTGTTTGCCGAGCTAACTTACCGCGCTGAGACAGGCAACTTCTCACTCTGCACAATTCCCGTAATCGTGCCCAAGTGATTCACGAACCTGTCACGGGCAATCCCGTGTTTTTCCGCGCAGGGGTTGGCATCTCGAGGCAAAGCATGGTATAATAAAGGCGAGGATCAAACCGCCGTTGAGTCTGTATAATCGTCCTGTTGCCCCCTCCAGGGGGCGCTCAGCGGGAATACGATTTCCCGCACACACAGGGCGGGATGATCCCGCCCTAAGGTATATTAGGAGGTCTGCAATGAAGCATGCTTGGCTGAAAGGTATCTTGGTTATCGCGGCGCTTACATGCGCAGCTTCTGTTTGGGCGACTGTGATTGCAAGCGACGACGCTGATAATTCGGCGTATGACTCTGGCTGGAACCTGACCGATAGCGGCGGGTTCGGCTTTGGCAACTGGTTCGAAATTGCCACGGGTGGCGGCGGTCGGTTCATCGCCACCGCACCGTTCCAAGTTGTAGACGGCAATCGCTCTTGGGGACTTTTTGCCAGTGATACAGGCAACTACGCGATTGGTCGACCCTTGCTTAGCGCCCTGACTTCAGGCAGCTTCTCCGCGCTTGCCCGCCACAATGTGAACAACGAGGTTGGCTTCACTGGAATCACAGTATATGATACGACGAATACTGAGCTTGTCCGCTTTGGGCTGAATCCGTTTGACAGTCAATCCATCTATGTGCAGTTTGGTTCGAATACGGGTTCGATTCCGCTGGGCACGGAGCTGCGCGGGCAGCGACTGAGGTACGCCTTAGCGTGGGACGCTTCAGGCGCATTCACGCTGACCGTTGCTCGTCTGGACGGTCCTGAAAGCGGTTCTTTCACAGGCAACTGGGGTGCGTTGACTGCAGTGGCGGCGTTCGGTTTCAATAACTTCAACTCTGGCAGCTTCCAAGACTTTATTTTCGACAAGCTAGAAGTTGTCCCTGAGCCTGCGAGCCTGATGGTGTTAGGTATAGGGCTGGCGGGGCTGATGGGGCTGCGCCGTCGCCGAGCGTCTTAATCCTCCCCCTCACCTCCCACCACCAAGCGTCCCCCTGTTTGCCGAGGTCCGGGGGGACGCTTGTTCATCCGTATAGCCGTCGCAACGCCTCGCGATAGCGCGCAGCGGTCTGCGCCACAATCGCCTCGGGCAACGCAGGCGCTGGAGGCTGCTTGTCCCAACCGACCGACTCCAGATAGTCGCGCACGAACTGCTTGTCGAAACTGGGCTGCGACTTGCCAGGTTGGTAGTGCGCCGCCTCCCAAAAGCGCGACGAGTCGGGAGTAAGCACCTCGTCGATGAGCATAATCTGCCCTGTGGCGTCGTAGCCGAACTCGAACTTCGTGTCGGCAAGCACAATTCCACGCGTGCGAGCATACTCGTGCGCCTCGCGGTATAAGCGCAGCGTATACTCGCGTAGCACAGTCGCCGTCGCGCGCCCCACACGCGCACATGCCTCCTCGAAACTGATGTTCTCGTCGTGTCCCGTGTGTGCCTTAGTTGCGGGCGTGAAGAGCGGCTCTGGCAACGGCGACGACTCCTGTAGGTCAGGCGGCAGTTCAAGTCCATAGAGCATGATGGCGCTCTGGTGTGCGTTGCTGCGCGCTTGAAGATACTCCTTCCACAACGACCCTGCGATATACCCCCGCGCCACACACTCAAGAGGGATAGGGGTTGCCCGCTTGACTAACATAGAGCGTCCCTCCAACAACTCACGATACGCATTCGGGTCTACACCCGCACGCGCCAGCGCATCGGCAATCTGTGTCCACTCCGCGCTAATGAGATGGTGCGGCATCCACGATTCGAACCTGCGAAACCAAAATACACTTAGTTGTGTAAGCACCCGCCCTTTGTCAGGAATCGGTGTCGGAAGCACAACATCGAACGCGGAGAGACGGTCGGTAGCAACCATTAGCAGCGTGTCGCCAAGTGCGTAAGTATCGCGTACCTTGCCCCGCGCGTGGAGCGGCAGCGGCAATTGGGTCTCGAATAGCGGTGCCATCGGACTACGGATTCGCACTATCGGACGAGCTTCCTGCTGAATCACAGCGAAGCACCCGTTGGAGTGCGTCGAGGTCGTCTCCTGCTAATGCTTCCATGAGAAGTTGCAGTCGCTGCGTGAGTTGCTCCAGCCACATGCGGGTTGGCTCGCGGTTGAGCGCTAACAGTTGTGCCCAGAGCGTTGGGTCGCTTTGCGCTACACGGGTTGCCGAGTGCCAGCTACCGCCCCCTGACAAAGCGGTCGGGTTCTCGCGGTGCATCGCCATCAGGCTGAACGCGAGTGTATGCGGGACGCAACTGAGCAACGCGAACTCACGGTCGTGCTGAAGAGCATCCATCACGAATGGCGTGGCGTGCAGCCTTCGCACGAACGCTTCTACACGCTGCAGCGCCTCAGAGTCGGTCTGCGCAGTCGGCGTAAGCACCCACAGTGCGCCTTGAAACAGGTCGGCGCGTGCAGCGTGTACGCCGTGATGCTCTGTGCCTGCGATTGGGTGTCCTCCAACAAAGCGGTTGAAACCCGAAAGATACGCTTCCGCCCATCGGAGTACAGGCCGCTTGACGCTTACGACATCGGTCAGCACACTTTCCGAGCGCAGATGCGGCGCGAGCTGCTGGAACACTTCAGGTACTGCGCACGGCGGCGTCGCAACGACAATCAGCTCAGCGTCGGCACATTCCGCCACACACGCTGCAGGACGGTCAATCGCGCCCGTGTGTAGCGCATCCTGCACAGCATCAGGCACAACATCGTAGCCGATGCAAGTGCCATCCTGCCGCGCCTGCCGCCACGCCAGCCCCACAGACGCGCCAATCCCACCTAATCCGATAAGGGCAAGATCCATCGCTCGAAAGATACCCGCCTACACAGTATAATCTCAACGCGAAGGCAGAAGAGATGAGTCGAATAGCTGAAGTCCGCGATGCTGTGCTGGGTGTGGACGGCTGTCGTGCAGGCTGGTTGGCTGTGCGACTTATGCACTCAGGAACGCGATTGACGCTTGACTATAAGCTGTATTCCAGTTTTGCACTTCTCCTGGAGAGCCATCCTTCCATAGAGGCGATTGCTGTGGATATGCCGATTGGTCTGTACGAAGCGGGGCGTGCGCGACCGCGCTTGTGCGACCAAGCCGCACGCCAGCGATTGGGTAGACGCGCGTGCTGCGTGTTCATTCCGCCAACGCGTGCGATGCTTCGGGCGACGACATATGCCGCGCTTCGCCCGATGGGTCTAAGCGTGCAGGCATACCATCTAATCCCGCGCATCCGCGAATTGGATGCTCTCCTAACTCCAGAGATCCAGAAGCGCGTTTGGGAATCCCACCCCGAGTTGAGCTTTTTGGCGATGACGGGCGCGCCGATTCCGTACCCGAAGCGCACGCTGGCAGGTCAAGCAGCACGGTTGCACGCCCTGCAACACACGCTGGGCGATGCGCACGACGCACTCGTAAGTACACTACAGGCGTTTCGAGAACGAGTCTCGTCCAAGCACGCTGGCGTGGATGACCTTTTGGATGCCTGCGCCTTAGCATGGAGTGCCTGGCGGCATAGAAACGGCGAGTCGGAGCAGTGTCCCAGCGAAGTTACGCTCGACTCGCGTGGACTGCAGATGGTTATTCGCTACTGACACCAACTATTCGGACGCAGTTCACAATTAATCTCCACAAATTAAGTGCCTACGCGGTGGATTTTCAACATGTGACCGTTTGCAGGCAGGCGCACGGAATGTCGCCCCCTCCCCACCCGCGAGGAGGGCTGGGGTGGAGGCGCGATAAATCTCTACGCATAGGCACTTATTATAGGAAAGTTGAGGTTCCCACGACAGAGTATACCCCGTTCGCTGCGCAGAGCGACCCTTGCAAACACTGGCAGGCAGGGTATACTTCCTGCGGGTGGTGATTGTATGGCGCAACAGGCACAGTATTCGAAGATGAGCGACTACCGCCCGAAACTGCCTTCGAATAACGCCTACGATTACTACATTGCGGCGGCGCGACAACTCAAAAAAGGCGAAGGCTTTTCGGGACAGCAGCCGCCAACCCCCCAAGAGCGACGCTGGATTGAGGCGAATCGAAGTGCGTTCAACACGCTGCGCGGCGCACTCGGCAAGCCCTATCAGTTCCCCTTCGGAGCTGTTAGCTACGAGTTCAAAGCCGACGAGTACGCCTCACTGAGCAACTTGGCGTGGTTGGTGAACGCA
>Ga0308421_1001128_pt1 | contig 14790 bp, 16 predicted proteins | sample HotsprSampleMS60_FD_203673 | JGI IMG/M metagenome (GOLD analysis project Ga0308421, IMG submission 203673) | Hot spring phototrophic mat microbial communities from Mushroom Spring, Yellowstone National Park, Wyoming, United States - 20090730_MS60 ...
ACTGCTTTAGTTCGGAACGGGGAGTACAAGCGCTGGTTTCAGACCGGCACCTTGTCGTTCGCCTTCAGTGCTTCGGGCTAACTGCACAGGTCGCAAATTTGTTACTATAGCAAGGCGAATCTCAATACATTCGCTTTCTCAGTGACTTCATGCAGACTCTCGGCATTGTAGATGCAAGTCTGGTTGGCATTTCAATGGGCGGTGGTATCGCACTTGGCTTCGTTCTTCAATCTCCGCAGCAAGTGAGCAGGCTTGTATTAGTAGACAGTTATGGCTTACAGACCGCTGCTCCTGCACACAAGTTATCTTACTTGTTCACACGAATACCACTGATTAATGAAATGACGTGGTATCTGCTAAAGCGTAGTCGGACTATGACGCGGGCTTCTTTACGGAACATTTTTCATAATCCCGATGTTGTTTCGGATGAGTTGGTGGACGAAGTGTATGCAGAGTTAAAGAAGTCAGGGACTGGCAGAGCGTTCATCTCATTCCAGCGGAGTGAAGTCTTGTGGAATGGCTTGCGCACGGTGTATATTGACCGCCTGCATGAAATCAAAGTGCCCACACTCATAACTCATAGTGCATGGCGCGAAGGATCGGCTGGTGCCTCTCGGCTGTGCACGGCAGGCCCACGAGTTGATGAAGGGCTCACGCTTGCACGTGATCGCTGATTGTGGTCATTGGCCTCAGCGGGAAAGGCCTGATGAGTTTAATCGCGTTCTTTTGGAATTTCTTTTGCGGCAATAAGACCAAGAAGGGGCGCTGACGAACTTTAAAAATTGGTTCGGACATACACTGTGGGGTCTGGCTACCTGACGGTTGGGTGGAAAACGCTCTCGCCGATTTCCCTTGACCCCTCTCATCCCCCCTGCTCCCCTTCTCTCCCCGCTGCGGGGAGAGAAGGGGGAAGAAGGTAGGGTTTGGGGGGGAAGAAGGTAGGGTTTGGGGGCGGTGGCGAAGCCGCTGCCCCCAAACCCCCCTCTTTTCTTCCCCTCCCCGCGCCGCGCAGCGGCAGCGGGGCACGAATGATTCAGAAGCGTCAATGAACTTGGGGGGGGCGGGGGGAGGGGTCGGCCCCGGAGAGTCAGGTAACCGGTGTGCCCGTTTATGTCCGGGTTAATTTTTTAAAGCTCATAAGCGCCCTCTGGCAGTGCGCAGCGCTTTCTCCCCCGACCACGGGGCGCCTGAGCGCCCCTGGTTCTGTGAGCCAGGCCGTTTACGGCCTGGCGACAGGGGGAATTCGCAGCAGGTGTTTGTGAGCATCGTCTGGTACGACACAGGCGTTTGATCGCCCCCTGGCCTTATAGGTGACAGTCACCTTGGGCATCTGCGGTTGTAGAATTAAGGAGTGATGGATGGGCTCATTGAAACTCATCACCATCAAGAGAATTCCCATCCGGGTTCACATCACCTTTCCCCTGATCCTTATCTGGGCTGCTGTGCAGTTTGGTATAGTGCAACGCAATGGGTGGTGGGGTGCACTGTTTGGTATCGTGGTGACCCTGCTCCTGTTCCTGTGTGTGGTCCTCCACGAACTGGCCCACAGTCTGTTCGCCCTTCAGTTCGGCGGCCGCGTCAACGAAATCGTCCTGCTCCCCTTGGGCGGGGTCGCCCAGATGGAGCGCATCCCGGACCGTCCCTATCAGGAGTTGCTGATGGCGCTGGCCGGGCCGGTGACCAGCGGGATCATCGGTATTGCTCTGGCGTTCCTTACGCTGTTCCTTTTCCCCCTGCGGATATGGACGGACTTCCTGCGTGCCCTCTCATCGGGTGGAGACCTCTCCTGGTCTTACCTGCTGCCCTACCTGGCCATCACCAATCTGTTTCTGGCGGGGTTCAATCTTCTCCCGGCCTTCCCAATGGACGGCGGACGGGTGTTGCGGGCGGTCCTGGCGACGGTGATGCCCTACAGCCGCGCCACCGCTCTGGCTGTGCGCGTGGGGCAGGGACTGGCGTGGATGCTGGGGCTGCTGGGGCTCTTCACCCGGGACGTTCTGCTCATCCTGGTGGCCCTCTTCGTATATACGGGCGCCACCCAGGAGGGGCGCCTGGTGCAAATGAAGACGGCCCTGGCCGGGCTGCGGGTCCGCCAGGCGTACTCCCATTCCCCCCGGGTTGTGCATCCCGAGGAACCACTGGGCCACGCGGTAGACCTGATGCTGGAGGGCTTCCAATCCGATTTCCCTGTTTGTGATGAAGGGCGACTGGTCGGAGTGTTGACCCGTACCGGGGTCCTGCAGGGGCTGAAGGAGTACGGGCCCCAGGTCCCCATCCGCGACGTGATGCAGCGGAGATTCCTGATCGCCAGTCCGGAAGATGACCTCTTTGATGTCCAGCAGCGGATGAGCGAAGTGGGGGCTGAGGTAGTGCCGGTGGTGGATGCGGGCACGTTTCTGGGCCTGCTCACCCGGCAGGACCTGGAAGAGGCCTACCGGCTGGTGACCGTTTATCCGTCCCTGCTTCCCCGGCGGCAGTGAGAGAAGGAGAACGTGCCAGGCACTTTCAGAAGTGCCTGGCATGTCATTACGGACATTTTCTCGCGGTTGTCAAAGGAGAATGTGCGTACCCAATCGGAATGGCTCTGGGGAGTGAAGGAGAAGCCCATTCGTGCCCTGGTCCTCTCCGGTGGGGGCGGGCGGGGAGCCTACGGATGTGGCGTCTACAAATACATGGAAGAAGTCGGGCTGGCGCCCGACATCCTGGTGGGCACCTCTATCGGCGCCATCAACGCCGCCGCCATTGCCTCGGGAAAGACGGCACGAGACCTGGAGGCCGCCTGGCTCTCCACCCGAACCCGAGATGTCCAGCGTTTCTGGCGGCTGCGCCCCTGGCGGGCCATCTACGACACCTCTCCCTGGACCCGCACCCTTCACCGGTTCATTGATTTTGATGCCCTTGCCCGCACGGAGAAGCGGTTGCTCATCACCGCAACGGAAGTAGAAAAGGGTGACCTGCGCATATTTGACAACCGGGAGATAGAGATTACGCCCGCGCACGTCCTGGCCAGTTGCTCCATCCCACTGGTCTACCCATGGACCCGCATCGGTGACCATCACTACTGGGACGGGGCAGTGATGGCGAACACTCCCCTCTCAGCAGCCATTGATGCCGGAGCGGATGAAATCTATGTCGTGTTGCTCTCGCCAGTGGGAGAACGGTATATTTCCCCGCCTCGCTGGCCATGGCAGGCCTTCGCGGTGATGCTGGACCTGGCTCTCAGCGCGACCTTTGAAAACGACATCAAGCAACTGGAGCGGATCAACCAACTGGTGGCCCAGCAGATAGACGAGAGGCATCGCTACATCCGGTGTCGGGTAATTGTCCCCAGCCGGGAGATTGGCCTCTTGCAGATTCTCCGCTACGATCCCCGGACCAGCAGGGAACTGATTGATCTGGGATACCAGGACGCCCGCCAGGCGCTGGGGGAAGGGAACTGATGGTCTTTGAGGAAATGGACGCTCATATCCAGCGGAAGTGGGAGGCGCTGAGCCGCTTTACCCAAAAGTTGCTATCTGGCTCCGGCGGAGCGCAGGTGGCCAAGATTATCCTGTTTGCAGCCTGGCTAAAGAAGAATCTCGCTCGGAAAGCAACATAGACGTTGTTGAGTCCTTTAAAATCGTACCGGGCCAAAGTCTCAAAAAATCGTGCCCTCACCCCTCCCCCTGCCCCTTCCTCTCGCCCGCTCGCCTTCGGCGGCAGGCGAGGGGGGGGTGGGAAGAGGGGTTTTGCGGCGGGCGGCGAAGCCGCCCGCCGCAAAACCCCTTCCTTATCCCCCCTCCCCCCTGGCCGCAAGGCCGAGGGGAGAGGGGGGACAAAGGGGGGTGAAAGGCCGGTGAGCGCAGAAAGTGCCAGCCGTTACGGCACTCCGGAGGTACGGTTTTTCAGGACTTTGGGCTTCTACCCCCGGTACGATTTTTTGTACGTTTGACTACTGACCACGGACCACCGTCCGTCGTCTGTGGTCCGTGGTCTGTGGTCCGTGGTCTGTCGTCCGTGGTCTGTGGTCTATCGTCTGCGTTCGTGGTCTGAAATGGATTGGCTGGAAGTCAGCGTGGAGACGACGGGGGAGGGGGCGGAGGCGGTGGCGGAGGTGCTGAGCCGCTTCGCGCCCCGGGGGGTGGCGCTGGAGGCCGGACCGGAGGGCTTCGGGACCGGCATCATCACCGTCCGCGCCTATCTTCCGGCCGACGCGGAACTCCCCCAGACCCGCCGTCGGGTGGAGGAGGCCCTCTGGCACCTGGGCCAGATTCTCCCCCTGCCCGCTCCGGTCTTCCGCCTCGTCGCCGAGACGGACTGGGCGGAGGCCTGGAAACAACACCTGACCGTCCTGCACGTGGGCCGGCGCCTGATCATCCGTCCGTCCTGGCTGCTATACACTCCCTCGGGGGAGGAGGTCGTGGTGGAACTGGACCCGGGAATGGCCTTCGGCACCGGCACCCATCCGACCACACAGATGTGCCTGCTGGCGCTGGAGGACACCGTGCATCCCGGCGCGCGGGTGCTGGACCTGGGGACGGGTTCGGGGATTCTGGCCATCGCGGCGGCCAAACTGGGGGCCGGGCGGGTGCTGGCTCTGGATACGGACCCCCAGGCGGTCACGGTGGCCCGGGAGAACGTCCACCGCAACGGCGTCGCCGACCGGGTGCGCGTGGCCCGGGGGTCGCTGGCCCAGGCCATTGGGAAGTTTGACGTGGTGGTCGTCAACATTCTGGCCCGGGTGCTGGTGGAAATGGCGGAGGGGGGCCTGGCTCGCCGTCTGGCGCCGGAGGGACATCTCATCGCGGCTGGCCTGTTAGTCGGACAGGAGGAGGAAGTCCGGGATGCGTTTGAGCGGGCCGGCCTGACGGTCATCGGGCGGAGACAGATGGACGACTGGGTGGCCCTGGAGGCGACCCGAACCCCGGCCCGGGAGACGGGCCGTGGGTGAATACAGACAGACAGAAGGATGTCATCGGTTTTTCCCTGGCATCAGATACTTGACCGTTCAACCAGACATGGTAGAATATCGGCGCTATCAGGGGGGAAGGCATGGAGGGAAGTGCTGAGCCGCCATCAGCCAGGGCAGGAGTCGTCTTTGAGGAGTTGGCGGGGGGGTACGACGAAATCCGGGAGTTCCCCTGTATGCGTGGCTGTTTGCCCGGTTGCACACCATGATCGTTCAAAACATTATCCGATTATAGTCGTTTTTGCTAATGCATAGGGAGGCTTGAATGGACATCTTAAATGCGCTAAAAAGCCTCGACTTTTGGCAAACCATAGGCTTGATAGTCAGTATAGCATTCACTCTCTGGCAAGCGCGACTCAAGATCAAAGAAAATCGCGCGGAAGCCTATAACCGGCTTCACGAGGAGTACATTTCATTCTTGCAGGTTTGCAATCAACATCCCGAGTTGGGCTTTAGCGAGTTTGAAGAAGAGGAATTGCAATATTTTAGTCGGTTGCATGGAGGGGATAAAGAGAGGGCAAAAAGTGTGTTGGATCTCTGTAATTTACTGACTGCTATATGGGAGCATGCGTTTTTGTTGCGCTCCTCTATGTCTAAAGGCCAATGGGAAGGTTGGGACAAGTGGGTGCGAGATTATCTGAAAAGGTCTAAAGTTATTCGAGAAGGCGTAAGAATTTGTGTGCCCTGGTATGATCCGGATTTCGTTAAGTTTGCGCAGGGTGTTATTGAGGAGGTTGAGCGGGGCTTAGTTAATTATTAGTCATAGGGGGTGTCTCCAATTCCCAGACAGGGGGACTGTTCAGAAATGTATGGCTCTTTCGGGCCCTGGCCCGCGCCGAGGAACGCATCCCGCTGGCCCTGCCTGGATGCAGTCTGGTTTTTGTCGCGCGAAAAGAAGTGAGTCTACTCTGTTAGAAAGTAACTGTCTGCCAGAGAACCATTCCATAAAAACCACGAAGGACACGAAGGCTACACAAAGGGCACAAAGGATGTTTTTTATCCCTTTGTGTCCTTTGTGAGTGCTTTGTGCACTTTGTGGTAGGTAAATACGTTCAAGGAGGTATCTGCATGCGTCTCCGCGTCTTACCCAAAGAACAGGTTCCGGACATGGTCCGCGCGCTGATGGCGGATTACCGTGTCTGGGGGCCGAAGGCAAAGGGGCCGCAGTTCGCTTTTGAGCCCCTCTACGAGCCCGCCGAGATGCGCCTGGACTACAACATCTCTATCCTCTCCCCCAAAGTGGCCCTGCAGCCCCCCCAGGAACGGGTCGTCGTCTTCCATATGGACGGCGGGTTCCGCGTGGAGCCGGTCCTGGAGGCAGAGCCAACGGTCATCTTCGGCATGCACACCTGCGACCTGCATGCCCTGGCGCTCCTGGACCGGGCCTTCTCCGCCGACTTTCCGGATGCCCACTACCTGGAGCGTCGCCAGCAGACGCTCATCATCAGCATGGAGTGCCTGCAGCCCTGCGACGAGCACTCCTTCTGCAAGAGCATGGGCACCTGGACGGCGGACGGGGGCTACGACCTGCACCTGACCGACCTCGGCGATACCTACGCGGTCCACGTGGGCACGGAGGCCGGGGAGGCCCTGTTGACCAAGTACGCCCAGAGCCGTCCCGCCGCCGATGCCGACGTCCGGCGGCTCAACGAGGTGATGAGCGCCAAGTGGCCCCGCTTCCAGCACCGGCTGAACTTTGACTCGGCCGAACTCCCCTCGCTGCTGGCGACAGCCTACGACCATCCCATCTGGGCCGAACTGGGCGACCGTTGCCTCTCCTGCGGCTCCTGCACCAACGTCTGCCCCACCTGCTACTGCTTCAACGTCATTGACTCCCCCGACCTGAGCCTAAAGGAGGCGGTCCGCCTGCGCCGGTGGGACTCCTGCCAGTTGGACGAGTTCGCCCGGGTCGCCAGTGGAGAGAACTTCCGGGAGGCGCGCGCGGCCCGCCAGCGCCACCGCATGTTCCGCAAGGGGAAGTGGCTCTACGAGCGCTTCGGCGAACTGGGTTGCGTGGGCTGCGGCCGCTGCATCCGCGCCTGCCTGACTCACATCAACATCGTGGATACCTTTAACGCCATCCACGCCTCTCAGCACAGGAGGTAGCCCGATGACGGATTCCATTTACGCCCCCAGAATGGCCCGCCTGGCCGACGTCCGTCCGATGACGGAACTGGAGAAACTGTTCGTGGTGGAGTTCCCGGACGGAAGCAGTCTGGGACATCAGCCGGGCCAGTTCGTGATGCTCTCCATCCCCGGTGTGGGCGAGGCTCCCATTTCCGTCTCGTCCTCTCCCAGCCGGTCCAACGGCCACTTTGAACTCTGCGTCCGCCGCATAGGCGATGTGACCGGTGCCCTGCACCGGATGAGGCCCGGCGACGTGGTGGGCATTCGCGGCCCCTTCGGCCACGGTTTCCCTATTGAGCAGATGCGGGGAAAGGACATGCTCTTCGCTCCCGGCGGCCTGGGGCTGGCCCCCCTGCGCTCCCTCATCAACCAGGTCCTGGATGAACGGGGCTCCTTCGGCCGCGTCATCATCCTCTACGGGGCCAAGCGCCCGGCGGAACTCCTCTTCCGGGACGAACTGGAGCAGTGGGCCGCCCGCGACGACGTGGAATTCCACGTCACCGTAGACCGGGGCGACGAGACCTGGACCGGGAACATCGGCGTCATCACCACACTGTTCCCGAAAATCACCGTGGACCCCCGCAACACCGTCGCCGTGACCTGCGGGCCGCCGATTATGTACCGCTTCGTCCTGATGGAGATGCTGGGCAAGGGCATCCCGGAGACCCGGATTTACCTCTCCCTGGAGCGGCGGATGAAGTGCGGCGTGGCCAAGTGTGGTCACTGTCAGATTAACAATCTTTACGCCTGTAAAGAGGGCCCCGTCTTCACCTACGCCCAGATCAAGAATACCCCGGAGGCGTTGTGATGAGCAAGGAGCAAGTCGCAAGTCGCACGTCGCAAAATGGGAAGCCCAAAGTGGCGTTCTTTGATTTCGCCAGTTGCGAAGGATGCCAGTTGACGGTGGTGGACTCCCTGCAGACCCACCTGGACCTGCTGGATGCGGTGGAGATTGTCAACTTCCGTGAGGCCGCCACTCTGGACGGGTGGGATTTTGACATCGCCTTTGTGGAGGGTTCCATCACCCGTCCGAAGGACGAGGAGCGGCTGAAGCGCATCCGGGAGCAGGCGAAGATTCTGGTCGCGCTGGGCGCCTGCGCCGATACCGGCTGCGTCAACGCGCTGAAGAATCTCCAGCCCCCGGAGGAGGTCCGCCGCTACGTCTACGGCGAGCACGCCGACTGGTACGAGACCTACGCGGCCCGGCCTCTCAGCGCCGTCGTCAAAGTGGACGCCGTCGTCCCCGGCTGTCCCATTGACCGGGAGGAGTTTGTGGAGGTGGTGAAGGCCCTGCTGGTGGGCAAGAAGCCGCCGGTCCCCGATTACCCCGTCTGCGTGGAGTGCAAACTGAAGGGCAACGTCTGCATCTTCCACGTGGGCGGCATCTGCATGGGGCCGGTGACGCGGGCCGGCTGCGGGGCCATCTGCCCCACCTACGGCGACGGCTGCGAGGGCTGCCGGGGGATCATCTCCCACCCCAACGAGAACGCGATGGAGGAGGTGCTGGACGAGGCCGGCCTGACGGTGGACGACATCATGCACTACTTCACGATGTTCAACGCGTATCGGGAAGTGGGGACGGGGAAATGGTAAACTGGTAGATGGTAAACTGGTAGATGGGAAACTGGAAATGGTAAGGGAGGACATTCAGCAGGTGGTTGCCCTGATGGAGGGCCTTCCGCTTCGGGAGCGGCGGATGATCCTGGAATTCGTGGAGTCCCTGGCGGCCGGGACCGCCATCGGAGCCCGAGAGGCCCGTCGGCGGGTCAGTGCCTGGCTGGTGGGCCACGTGGGACATCTGCTGATGGGCGGTGAGCCCCGCTACATCGCAGGGGAACGTCCGGTCTGGCGCGTTCCCCTTCGGGTCACTCTGGGCGTTTGGGGCGAAGCGGGCTTTGTGGACGTGGACGCCCGAAGCGGGGAACTCCTGGTCAACAATCGGACGCCCGAAGAGATCCTTGCCCGGGTAAAGGCCCTTGCTGGCGATACCGCACCACGTTGAGCCGTTCCCTTACCTGAATGACCCGTCTTTCCAGGAAGCGCCAATCCCGGTACCGGAAGACGATTTTATCCTTGCCTGGGATGAGTTCGGTTGCCAGGGGGCAACGGTGGCTCGTCCGCAGGAAGACTCATTCTTCTGAGGAGAAGGTACTATGACCACTTTGAACGTCAACGTTCACTACGTCACCCGCGTGGAAGGCCACGGCAACATCATCGTGGACGTCAAAAACGGCGAGGTGAAGGAGTGTCGGTTTGAGGTGGTAGAGGCGCCCCGCTTCTTTGAGGCCTTCGTGCGCGGCCGCCCCTACCACGACATCAACCACATCGTCTCCCGCATCTGCGGCATCTGCTCCGTGGGCCACTCCACGACCAGCACCCGCGCTACGGAGAAGGCCCTGGGCGTGGAACTCTCGGAACAGGCCTGGCTCCTGCGCAAACTGAACTTCCACGGCGAGATTCTGGATAGCCACATCCTGCACACCTACTATCTGGTCGCGCCGGACTTCTTTGGCGTTCCCAGCGTCATCCCGCTGGTGGAGACGCACCGGGAGGTGGTGGAGCGGGCGCTGCGGCTGAAGAAACTGGCCGGGGACCTCTGCGCGATGATCAGCGGGCGCCACACGCACCCCTGCGCGCTGGTTGTCGGCGGCTTCACCCACACCCCGAAGGAGCGGGAACTGCGGGAGATGCGGGAGCGGCTGGTCGCCGCCCGCGCCGATATGGACGCGACGGTGGACCTCTTCGCCGCGCTTCCCTGGCCCCAGTTTGAACGGGAGACGGAGTACGTCAGCCTGCGCAAAGAGGACGAGTACGCCTTCATAGACGGCGTCGTCGTCACTTCCGACGGCTTCCAGTACCCCATTGAGGACTACAAGAAGGTCACCAACGAATACTGTGTCCCCTTCTCCACGGCCAAGTGGACGAAGCACAACCGGGAGTCCTACATGGTGGGCGCGCTGGCCCGTTTCAACAACAACTATGAGCAACTCCACCCGCGGGCCAAAGAGGCGGCGGCGAAATTCGGGATGAAGCCCATCGTCACCAACCCGTTCCTGAACACCGCCGCGCAGGTCGTGGAGATGGTCCACTGCGTGGAGGACTCCATCCGCATCATAGACGAGTTGCTGACCCGTGGGGTGCGGGAGGAGAAGCCGACGCCGGTGACAGTGCGGGCCGGGGAGGGCGTGGGTGCGTGCGAGGTCCCGCGCGGCATCCTCTTCCACCACTACGTCTACGATGAGCGGGGCATCTGCGTGGAGGCCAACTGCATCATCCCCACCAACCAGAACCTGGCCAACCTGAACGCTGACATCTGCGCGCTGGTCCCGCAGATCATGGACCGACCGCAGGAGGAGGTGCGGCTGCTCCTGGAGATGCTGGTGCGGGCCTACGACCCCTGCATCTCCTGCTCCACTCACTTCCTGACGGTGGAGTTCGTGTAGGGGGCATTCCTTTTGCCACTGTAGCGCAGGCCGCCAGGCCTGTATGCAGGCTGACAGCCTGCGCTACGTTAGACTTCATCGGAAATAGGACGCGGATGAACGCGAATGGACGCGGACGAGTACGGATTTTTCAAGAAATGGGCATAATCCTGACGCCGCGCTCCGATTTCCGATGAACTCTGTTATCTGCAACCGATTAGGGCAGGTAGTTACTGGTTGGGTGAGAAATATGGGTGTGCCGAGCCCGGAGACCCAGACAGCCTTTGTTGTAGAGGTTGCCGAACTCTTTCCTCCCCAGGGCGAGTGGACAGAGGAGGCGTACTTTTCCCTGCCCGATACGAACCGGTACATAGAACTCTCCGAGGGGGAACTGGTGATGCCACCGCATCCGACGCGCCGCCACCAGCAGGCCGTGGAGGAACTCTTCCTTCGCCTCTTCACGTTTGTCCGGGAGCATGCCCTTGGGGAAGTCCACGTGGCTCCCCTGCCGGTACGGTTGTGGCCGGGAAAGATCCGGGAACCGGACATCTTCTTTGTCTCCAAAGAGCACGCGGACCGGATTGGCGAACAGTATTTTGGAGTTCCCGACCTGGTAGTGGAGGTGGTTTCCTCCAGCACCTGGCGGACGGACCGGGTGGAGAAGATGGTGGAGTATGCCCGGGCAGGCGTTCAGGAGTACTGGATTGTGGACCCCGATGGGGGAACCATAGAGGTGTATCGCTGGCGGGAGGGAGCCTATGAACTGGTGGGTCGGTGGGGCCGGGGGGAGCGAGCCCGCTCCGTCCTGCTGGCGGGCTTTGAGGTAGCCGTGGATGAGGTCGTACCTTGAACCCAATGAACCACCAGCGATGCCTGATTCTCGGCCTGGGCAATCCCCTGCGGGGGGATGATGGGGTAGGCCCCCGGGTGGTGGCGGAACTCCTCCGCCGGGGGTTGCCCGACGGCGTGACGGCCGTGGACGGCGGGACGGGGGGACTGGACCTGCTGCACCTGTTAGAGGGCTGGGAACACGCCATCATCGTGGACGCGGCCGAATTGGGGCGGAAGCCCGGAGAGTTTCTACGGTTCACTCTGGAGGAGGCCCATCTGGTCCGATCGCTGGTTTCCCTCTCCAGCCACGCGGCCGGATTGGCCGACGCGCTGGCCCTGGCCCGCGCGCTGGGTCAGGCACTCCCAGATATCGTCATCTACGGTGTCCAGCCGGAGCGGATGGACTGGCAGGAAGGGCTCAGCCCGGCCCTGCAGGCGGCCCTGCCACAAATTGTTACGGCAATTCTGGAGGAAATCATGTGAATTTTTGTGACGGCGGCCACGCCGCCGTCACAAAATGATCACTCTTCGGAAGGAGCAGGCCATGCCCGACAAAATTCTGATCGTTGAAGACGACCCCGATATGGTCACCGCGCTGCGGATGCCCCTGGAGGCCAACGGCTACGAGGTCTACGTCGCCGCCTCCGGCCAGGAAGGACTCCAGAAAGTCAAAGAGATCAACCCCGACCTGATCATCCTGGACGTGATGATGGAGACGACCACGGCCGGCTTCCAGCTCTCGCTCCAACTGCGCAGTCCCGACCCGAAATCCGAGTACGCTCCATACCGCAACATTCCCATCCTCATCCTGACGGCCATCCACACCACCACATCCCTGCGTTTCGGGCCGGATGAGGCGTACCTGCCGGTGGACGACTTCGTGGACAAACCGATAGACCCGGAGGTGTTGCTGAGCAAAGTCCGCACGTTGATTGAGAAGTCGCGGGCGCAGAAGTAGTCGTCGGGTACGAGACCACGTGCCAGGCACTTCCAGAAGTGCCTGGCACGTTCCAGGGCTATCGCAATAAAAGCCCTGAGGGAGAGCGGGCGTCAGCCGTTCCGTTCGCTCTGCGTGGAGCCGGAGGGCGAGCGCAGTGAGGGTTTCCGAAGAGGATGTGCTGGACCTGTTGACGGCCGCGGCGATGACCATTTCGGTCGCCGACGCCGCGGCCGTTTTGCTACGGGGGGATGAGGGGCGCCTGATAGCGGCGGCCCGTCGCGGTCTGCCGGGTGATTTCCCACTGACGGAGAACCTCTCTGACCGGGAAGCCCTTTTGGGTCGTCCCGTAGGGGCCAGCGCGGCGGACCGGCCGGATGTCCCCTTTCCGGCAGATTTTGCGTTTCTCCTCTGTGTGCCCCTGGCAGTCGCCGCGCGCCCCCTGGGCGTCCTGCGAGTCTACCGACGGTCTCCTCCCCCTTTCTCCCCCTCCGACGCAGAGCGGCTGCTGGCCCTGGCCGCCGTGGGCGCGGCGGCTCTTCAGGCGGCCCAGGGGGTGGCGGAACTGGAGCGGATAGAGGCGGCCAAATCTCGCTTCATCCACGTCGCCACTCACGAACTCCGTTCACCCATTACCGTTGCCCAGTCCCTCATCCGGAACGTGGTCCGGGGGTACGCCGGCCCCCTCACCGACCAGCAGAAGGACCTCTTTGCCCGCATTTCGGCGCGGCTGGATTTCCTGGAGCGCCTGGTCAACGACCTGCTGGACCTGGCGGCCAGCCGGGCGCCGGAACTGGCCGAAGAGGAGTGCGCGGTCGCCTTGAACAGTTCCGTGGGACGGGCCGTTCTCCTGCTGATGCCCCGGGCCGAAGAGAAGGGGGTGAATCTGGTCGCCCGCCCGTATAGCGAGGAACTGGCCGTCTGGGGGACGGAGGAAGGGCTGGACCGCATCTTCGTTAACCTGATAGAGAACGGGATCAAGTACACCCCGCCGGGCGGGACGGTGACCGTCACGATGGGGCGGGATGGAGACGAGGTCTGGGTGCGGGTCGCCGATACCGGTATCGGCATCCCGCCGGAGGCCATGCCGCACCTCTTTGAAGAGTTCTACCGTGCTCCCAACGCCCGCGCCCTCAACGCGGTGGGCACCGGCCTGGGGCTGACCATCGTGAAGGAACTGGTGGAGCGCTATCGGGGGCGAATTGAGGTGGAAAGCCAGGTCGGGAAAGGCACCACTTTCACGGTCACCTTCCCGGCGGCCGGCCCCCCGACGTGTGGGTTTTGAGGCCCACCATAATGTGTAGGACAACTGCGAGCAGTTGTCCTACAGAGCCATTTCTTTCAGCCGCAGTCCGTCCTCCCACATAGAGATGTTGTTGAAGAGGACGTAGGCCGTCTCAAAGGGGTGGCACCATTCCAGGACTTGCTGCAGGTCGGCGTCGGCGAAGCGGTAGCGGTATCCCCCGATGCCGTGCAGCCGGAAGTAAGCCACCTCGGTGGTGACGGGTCTGCGGACAAAAGGGTCCGCGCAGTGGATCAGGTTCAGGTCGCGGCACAGCGCCGCGACCGTTTCGTCTTCCCAGGGGCCGCGCGGCTCCCAGGCAAAGCGCATCTCGCCCCGGTCCACTGTCGTGAAGAACTGCCGCAGCGCGGCGATGTTCTCCGGCGTCGGGGTGAAGGTGGCGGGGCACTGGAAGACGACGATAGGAGCCCCCAACGCCAGCGCCACCTCCCGGGTCCGCTCCCAGGCCGCCAGCACCTCCGGGGTGGTCCGAAATCCGCCGTATCGGTCCCGCTGTTCGGGGGGGATAGAGAGGCCGGACCGGCGGTATGTGGGACTGGTGGGCGGATGGGTGACCAGTTGCCATGCCTTCAGCGTGAAGATGAAATCCGGAGGGGCCTCTTCCCGCCACCGTCGGGCCGTCTCCGGGCGCGGCGGTTTGTAGAAGGTCTGCTGGACCTCCACCAGGGGGAAGTGCTGAAAGCAGGCCGCCCGCCCCTTCGGAAATCCGCAACAGCCGACGTAGATCACAGGAACATCTCCATAAAAAAAATCTCGTCCTCGTACTGGCCGTCTATCCGAACCTGCCGGGTCAGGACGCCGCAGGGGGTGAACCCCAGCGACCGGTAGAAGGCCTGCGCTCGCCGGTTCCCCGCCCGTACGAAAACCACCAGTTTTTCGTACCCGTGAGACCGGGCGAAGTCCAGCGTATATCGGGCCAGTTGACGGCCAATCCCTCGCCCGCGCCACTCCGGCAGGACAAATGTCCCCAGAGTTCCCACGTGATCAAAGGAATCGGTGTAGCGGACCCACAGGTCCAGGGACTGAAAGCCGACAATGCGCCCTTCCACCTCGGCGACAAAAATCCCCTCCCGTTCGGAGAGGGAAGCGATGTACGGTGATTGTTCAAAATTCGGCAAAGGAGGGAAAGAGAGGCCTATCTCCCTGCTGTTCTTGCTTTTCTTCCCCAATCCCTCAGGCCAGCAGGAGGGCCAATGGCGCTCCCCCCTGGTGCAGATGATTC
>Ga0308421_1001130_pt1 | contig 14762 bp, 16 predicted proteins | sample HotsprSampleMS60_FD_203673 | JGI IMG/M metagenome (GOLD analysis project Ga0308421, IMG submission 203673) | Hot spring phototrophic mat microbial communities from Mushroom Spring, Yellowstone National Park, Wyoming, United States - 20090730_MS60 ...
CGATGATCATTAAAGACGCCGTTAACAAGGCTCTGAAATTGAACCCTAACAATGACCTTGCCAACTTCATCTGGGGCTCATACAACTTTGAAGCTGCAACTTTGAACCCCGTTTTAAGAAGTTTTGCCAAAACCCTTTTCGGCGAAGTCCCTCAAGGAACCATTGAAGACGCAGAAAAATACATTAAAAAGGCTATCGAACTAAATCCGGGAAGGATACAATACCAATATGAGCTCGCCAGAGTTTATGAGCATCAAAACAAAACTGAGCAGGCAAAGGAAGTTTTGAAGAAAGCCGTCAACTTGAAACCCCAAACCCGACAGGATTATAAGTATCTCGAACAAGCACGCAAGATGCTCGAAAAACTGGAGAGAAAATAAGCAAAAGACCCATAGTTCACAAAACTTAAAGAGCTGAAAAATAATTAAATTGCAAGATGGCAGATAGGAGCAAATTTATATTTTGATCTTTAACAGAAAAATGAAAAAATCATCACAAGGCCTGCACCATGGAATTACTGCTTCACAAATACTTTTCTGGCTCTATCACTTCAATGTCAAAATCCTTGAATTGATTCTTCAATTTTTTGGCCCTCCCCACAATAAGAACGAAGGGGCTTTCAAAGCTGAGCAACACTTGAGCCCCTTTGTTAACCTCATCGAGAGTTAACTTCTCAATGGCTCTGAGTTCCTCTTCCCAGTGAAAATAGGGCAACCCGTAAATAATTTCTTCCGTAATCATCGAAAGGAGTTGAGCATAACTCTCAACAAGAAAAGGAATACTGCCCTTAAAAAATTGAATGGCGTGTTCCAATTCCTCTTTTTCAAATCCATCTCTTAAAACCCTGGTCTTCTCTTCGAGAATTGCATCAAAGGCCTTTCTGGCCTTATTCAACTCAGTCTCGCAGGAAATAACACTATAAGGGGCAATAATATCACCATTGAGCGGAATCCCAAAGTTCACCACAGAATTTACGGAATAACTTAATCCTTCCTTAACTCTCACCCTTTTCATTAGTCTCGAAGAGAAATCGGAACCACCCCAGATGAAGTTTGCCACCTTAATGGCGCCATAAATCGGATCGTTCCTCTTTACTGCGGGATTTATGATTTTCAAATGGGCCTGTTCAATGTCCATATTCACTATATAAACTTTATCGAATTTAAACTCCGGAACCTCAATAGACCTACTCGACGATCTCTGACCAAGTGGAAGGTTTAGATTTTCAATCTTTTCCTTAAATTCACTAATTTCAAGGTTCGAGACGATAACGACGGAAAAATTGGAATTATCATAAAGACTCGTATAATAATTTTTGACATCTTCGAGGGTTAAACTAAGGACATCCCTTACGAATCCAAAATCGGGCAAAGCAGAGAGTGGCGGAACATCTTTAAAATAGAACATATTGGAAAAGTAAGAGGAAACAAATTCGGGATCCTGAAATCCCAGCTTAACCGCGGTAAAGTACTGATCCTTAAGCCTTTTAAAGTCCTCTTCCCTGAAAGCAGGCTTTCTTAAAAGTTCTTCAAGCTTTATAAGGGCATCTAAAAAGAAATCCGATAATCCGTCGAGTTCAAAGGTGGTAAAGGAATATCCGGAGCGGGTCTTTATTCTAAGGCCAAACTTTTCAAGTTCCTTCGAAAATTCAACGGGTGACTTTCCTTCTGGACCTTCAGCTAAGAGCCTTAAAGTAAAGTTATGAATGCCTCTCTTGTCCTGCTCGTCAATAGAACCCCTATTGAATAGGACATTGGCATAAAAAATGGGAAGTTTATCCTTTTTTACATAATGAACTTTTATGCCTTTTTTCAGCTCAAAAAATTTGACTTCACTTTTCATTAAGCACTCCCACGGTCTCCTTTTCCACTCCAAAATACTGGGAGAAAACCTTTCTAACATCTTCAAGGGTCACGCTTTTCAAACTTTCGGGATATTTTGTAATATCTTCAATCTTACCCATTAATTCAAACTCCGCCAGATCAAAGACCAAATCCCTGACCGATTCGAGATCAAAATAGTACTCTGTTAATAGTTTGTTTTTGGCAGTATTAAGGTCATCTTCTCCCAGTTGTTGAAGAGCATCATAAAATTTGTTCTCTAAAATTGACTCGGCATTTTTGATATCCACTCCCGGGTAAGGCACCCCAACTAAAACGAAAACCCCATGGTCTTTTAAATAACTCGTCTCACACCTTAGAGAGGCAAAAACACTCTTTTCGTAAACTAATTCTCTTACAAGGATTCCCCACTTCCCACCACCGAGCATCTCACTTAAAACATCAAATACAGGAATCAAAGGATCTCCAAAGGGGACTATTTTGAAGCCAATTGCAATCACCGGAGTTGAATTTTTTCTCTTCACTTCAAATTCAACCTTTTGCCTTTGTTCAGGTTCCAGGGGTACCGAAAGTTCAGGCTTACTATTTTTGTTAATATCGGAAAAATATTTATCAGCCAACTCCATCACTTCCTCAAACTTCACCTTCCCCGCCACTGCAAGAATGGCATTGGGCGGAGTATAAAACTTCTGATAATATTCGATCACGTCAGCCTCTTTTATTCTGTTCAAATCATCCTCAAGACCTATTACGGGAAACCTATATGGATGAACCTTGAAAAGCCTCCACCAGAACTCTTCCATGAAATATTCTATTGGATTGTCCACAGAAGAGTACCTTCTCTCATCTTTAATGACTTCCATCTCCTCCTTGAAATCCCGAAGTTTTAAATTAACCATCCGATCCCCTTCCATACTTAGGAATTCACCGAGGGTTCCAGGAGGCAAATAGACATAATAAACAGTATAATCCTTGGAAGTATAAGCATTATCGTATCCACCAAGCCTTTGAATTCTTTTCGAATACTCCTCCGGCCCTATTTTTTCTGTTCCCTTATACATCATGTGTTCAAGAATATGCGAAATGCCAGTGATTCCTTCCCGCTCCGTTCTGCTTCCCGCTTCGTAAAGCAAGGCAGCAGCCACCATTGTATTTTCATCATCCTCATTCACCACGACTCGTAATCCATTGGAAAGCGTACCGGTAAAAATTTTCAATTCCATATCAATAATCAAACTCCTTTTTCATCGCCCTCTGAATCTCCCTCTCGATTATCCTCTTCTTAATTTCTTCGCGTTTTTCGTAGAGTTTCTTACCTCGACCAAGTCCAAGAACCACCTTTATTAGGTTCCGCTTTTCAATGATCATAAGGGGAATTAAAGTGAGGCCTTTCTCCTTGATCTTGCCAATGAGCCTCTTTATCTCGTACCTATGTAATAATAGCTTTCTCGGCCTCGTTGGATTTAGCTTTGAGACCTTATCCTTCTCGTAAGGGGTAACATGCATGTTGATGATATAAACCTCGTTATCTATAATATCTGCATAAGCCTCTTTTAGCGAAACTTTGCCTTCCTTAATCGACTTCACCTCGCTGCCTTTGAGAACAATCCCCGCCTCAAAAGTTTCAAGGATTTCATAATCGTGATAAGCCTTTTGGTTTTTAACAATTATTCTTTCCGGTCTTTTCTTCATATTATTCGTAACAAAGGGAAATACCAGATATGTCTGTTATTTCCCTCTCTACTCGGTAAAAATAGTAAAAGGAAAGATTTTTATGCCTCACCTTAAAAGAAAAGTAAGGTTTAAAAGTTGTTTCGCCTCCCGAAACCATATAAGAAAACCCCAGCAGGAAACTTGCAAACTTAAAGGATCGATAAAAGCCCGCTTTGAACTCATAGTTATCCCTTTTGTAAAAATCACCGCCAAGGAAGTGATATGGACCAAATAAATAAAAACCAAAGGATGGCTCATAAGATAATGTCATACCGAGAGCAACATTTTCAAAGGCAAAGAGTGTTCTGTAAAAATCAAGATCCACCCAGGCCCTCGACTCGTAAAAATCAGGTCCATAAGCCCTCACACCAGACAAGGAAGCTTTAACGTTCAAAAAATCTAATGGTAGTTCAAATCCTGCAGTACCTTTCAAAATATTTGTACTATAGCTTCCTATTTCCTGTGCATATTCATCGTAAGACTTTATATCCCCCGTAGAAAGTAATCCAACACTGAAGTCAAGAAATTTATATCTCGCGCCTAAGGAAAAACTCCTGATCCCGGCCGGGTAAAAGACAATTCCTGAAGAAACCCAGGGGTAGAAATAGTCACGACTAAGAAACGCCCTTCTTTCCACAATTGCATCAGGTGAAAACATTACTCTTTCATAGGGATAAACCGAAAAAATCTGGAAAAAAAGAACGAGTATTAGCATCAATCCTCTTCAGTGCTGAACCCTATTACATTAAAGCCTTCACATTTTATATGGGGTAAAAGATAGGCTACAGGGAGATCAAAGGAGTAGGAATCCGGTTGCCCCACATATTCCCTCTCTTTCGAGATTCCAGTGATGTTGTTAAAAAGTTCCTTAAAATTGACTTGAAATCTTAAATTAGGAAGCCTCGCCCATTGCCTCCCATGCCTCACTCGGAAAGTTCCATCCCTCGTCATCCCCGTTAGGGTGAAGGTTGAGGGGTCAAGGACATTTACATAATGCAATCTCGTTATATAAATAACGTCAGGAGATTCTTCGATAAGTTCCTGGACACTCTTTTCTCCGCCTATCATTTCCAAGTGTCCTGCAAAGGCAAAGGAATCTATTAGATCCAGGGCATGCCCCGTGGTCTTCTTCTTCAATTTTTTAGCAAGCTTCTTATCATAAATGAACCTTTTGAAAACTCCATCTTCAAAAATTGTAAGATTCTTCTTTTCTACCCCTTCAAAATCAAAGGGCATCGAAAAGTTCCCCTTCCTGAGGGGCCGATCTTCTAAGGTAAAGGCTTCCGCAAATACCTTCTCCCCTTCCATATCCTTTAAAAAAGACATTCTCATATCTAAGGCAGATGCAGAAAAACCCACATATTGCATGAAATCGAGAACATCTTTAAGGGCGTAGGGTGAAAGGATAACCGTGTACTTTCCTAGTTTAACATGCACATTGGGATACCTCATCTTCAAGAACCCTTTTATTTTACCAGAGTATTTATCATAGTTTAAAGAATCGAGGTCAGGACTTGTATGCTGTAGCCAGAAGGTGTCTTTGTCCTCCGCATCCTCTATAATCATTGTGATATTTAAAGCAGTATAAGAAAAATCAGACTTAAGCCCCAGGTTATTAAATATACCAACGTAATTTAAGCTCGATCTCAGTGTACCATGAAATATAAAATCCTCAGAAAACTCGCTAAAAATTTTCCCAAGAAACCTGGACTTTTCATCGGGTCCTATTTCCGCAACGGCGGGATCGATCTGTTCATGTTCCAATTCTTTCTTCTCTTCCGGGTCTGGTAAGAATGGGTCCTCTTTTGCATTTAAAGCACTTTGTTCAGCCATCTTGACAACATCTAAAATTCCATCCTTTGTAATGGAATTGGTGGTAGCCACACCGCTTTTATTTCCAAACCTGACCCTTACCGTAAGTCTAAGATCATTGATCCTTCCATACTGAGTAATAGTGCTTTCCATAAATCGGGCATTGTCCTGAATTGTGTGAACGATCATTAGCTCAACGATTTGTCCATTAGATGCCCTGATTACTTCCTCGGCAATCAAATGATACCTTTCAGTGTCTATATATTTTCCCATCTTTGAGCGTCCATTCAATTTTACCCTTAACCTTAAAATTATACAAAGGAGTATTGTAAGCCCTCGATTTAATGAATTCGCGATCAATCTTTACCTCAGTTTCGGGATTAAAGGCAAAGAAAGAGGCCCTATAGCCTTTCTCTATAGCACCAAGTTTTTCCAAGCCAAGAATTTTTGCGGGTTTCAAGCTCATGTTTTCAACGAGTTTGATAAGGTCCAATCTCCCCGAAGTCACAAGGCTCTGATATAGAACAGGGAAAGCAAAATCGAGCCAGATCATGCCAAAAGGTGCCGCATTGAACTCATCCATCTTCTCAAAATCGGCGTGTGGAGCATGGTCGGTGGCGATGACATCAATAATCCCCTCTTTAAGTGCATCAAGGAGGGCTTCCCTATCTTCTGCGCTCCTCAATGGAGGATTAACCTTGTAATTGGAATCGTAATCAACAAGCTTGGTTTCATCAAAGAGAAGGTGGTGTGGAGTAACTTCGGCAGTAACTTTTATACCTGCTTCCTTTGCTCTCTTTATAAGCTCTATGCTGTCTTTTGAGCTGACATGGGCGATATGCAATCTACCTCCTGTAAGCCGCGCAAGTTCGAGATCTCTGAAAATGGCAATAGTCTCAGCGGCAACAGGCATTCCACGAAGGCCCAATTTTGTGGTTAATGCACTCTCGTTGGCAAGCCCCATATGAGTTAGGGTACTATCCTCTGGGTGGGAGATAATGAGTCCATTGAAGAATTTAGTGTATTCAAGAGCCCTCCTCATTACTCCGCTATGCTGAACCCAGCTTCCATCATCGGAAAAGGCAACGGCACCGCCTTCGTGCATATCTGAAAGTTCTGCCAGCTCTAAACCCTTCCTGCCCTTAGTAATTGTTCCACAGGGTAAAACTTCGGCCTTGTCCTCTTCCTTTGACCTTCTTAGAATGTACTCGACAACGCTTCTGTTATCGCAGGGAGGATTTGTATTGGGCATAGAAACTACAGCAACATAGCCACCGTGAATCGCAGCAGAAGTTCCAGTCCCTATATCCTCTTTATGCTCCTCACCCGGTTCCCTTAGGTGGGCGTGCATGTCAATAAGTCCAGGTACGATAAAAAGTCCATCGCAATTTATTACTTCCGCATCCGATGCATCAATCGATGGTTCAACGGCTAATATGAAACCTTCTTCAACTAAAACGTCCGCCTTTGATACCTTCCGCCTTAAGACATCGACAACGGTTCCGCCTTTAAAAAGCTTTCTATTCATGGGCCTTCTCTCCTCGTATAAAAAGGTACAAAACTGCCATTCTTATAGCGACACCGTTAGTAACCTGGTCTAAAATTAGAGATTCTCTTTCTTGAATAAGGTCAAAGTCCAGTTCGACCCCCCAGTTTACAGGACCAGGGTGCATAATCACAGCATTTTTGCTAGCCCTTTTTAGCCTCTCCCTCGTAATTCCAAAATATTTTCGATACTCCCTTATGGAAGGGAAATAGGCCTCCTCCAGCCTCTCCTTCTGTATCCTCAAGGCCATGATAACATCTTTATCCTTCACTGCCTCATCGATATCATAGCATATTTCTACACCGAGCTCCTTAAAATATTCGGGCAAAAGGGTAGGAGGACCAGCTAAGGTTACGTGAGCCCCCATCTTTTTGAGTCCAAAGATGTTGGACCGAGCCACCCTTGAATGGAGAATGTCGCCAACAATTAAAACCCTCAGCCCTTCAATCTTCCCAAACCTATCTTCCATTGTGAGCATATCCAGAAGTGCCTGGGTAGGATGTTCATGAGTCCCATCGCCTGCGTTAATAACAGCAGCCTCTGTATGCTTTGCCAAAAAATGTGGTGCACCAGAGGCCCAGTGACGAACGATAAAGGCATCGGCTTTCATTGCATCAATATTTAAAAGAGTATCAAGAAGGGATTCGCCCTTCTGAACCGCCGAACCCTTTGTTGAGACACTCACGGTATCCGCGGAAAGTCTTTTGGCAGCGAGATCAAAGGAGGATTGAGTTCTAGTGGACGGTTCGAAAAACATATTTACAACGGTCTTCCCCTTTAAGGTGGGAACTTTCTTAATAGGCCTATCAAGGATTTCCCTCATAGATTTAGCAGTATTCAGAATAATTTCAATCTCCTCCCTTGTAAGGTCCTCAAGACCCAAAAGGTCCTTTCTTTTTATCTGCATCTCCATCTTTTAACTCCCTTAGAAATAATCCACATATTCCTGTGGATGAGGTAAAAGATTAACCCTGTTGCATTCTTCCATCTTCAAATCTATCCACTTGTTAATCAAGTCTTCCGTGAAAACCCCATCCGCTGTCAAAAATTCATGGTCTTCTCTAAGGGAATCCAGGGCTTCCTTTAAATTAGAAGGAAGCAGCTTTACCTTACCTGATTTAACGGATTCCATATCCACTTTTCCTTCAAAGGGCTCACCAGGGTCAATTTTATTTCTGATTCCATCTAAACCCGCAAGGATGATTGCAGCTACGCCAAGATAAGTATTCATCGTTGCATCCGGTGGCCTGTACTCAATGTCCACATCCTTACCCTTTGCATAACCTGGAATTCTAATCGCTGCAGTCCTGTTAGCTAAAGCGTAGGTAATTGCTACAGGTGCTTCAAAACCTGAATAAAGTCTCTTATATGAATTTGTAGAAGGGTTAACAAAGGCACTTACAGCCCTTGCATGTTTTAAAAGTCCGCCGATAAAATAAAGGGCTGTTTCGCTAAGGCCGAGGTTTTTCTCGTTTCCATAGAAAATAGATTCACCATTTTTAGCTAAATACATATGAAAATGAAAACCATTGCCTGCTTCATTGAAAAGGGGCTTCGGCATAAAGGTAGCCTTAAAACCATACTTTTCTGCCACGCTTTTAATAACAAACTTCGTAGTTTCGACCTGATCACAGACCCTAAGGGCATTACCGAAGGTCAGCTCAACCTCATTTTGACCATAGCCCCCTACTTCATGATGATGGTATTTTACCTTAATCCCAGCCTGTTTGAGGCGTTGCACTATCTCAGTCCTTAGCTCAAAAAAGTCGTCATAGGGTTCAGCAATATGGTAGCTTGATTTTAACCTTTTTTCTTCCACAAATTCGACATAGTAGCCTGTTTCGTCAAAATCAACATCCTGAAATACATAAAATTCAAATTCTGGCAAGATGTAAACTTCCTCAGCCACGCCAAGTTTTTTAACGAGATCAAGGGTCTTACGCAGTACATTCCGTGGATAAATTGGATAAGGCTCATGGGTATCGGAATAATAAAGGTCTGAATAAACAACAAGAACCCCTTCCCTAACAGGGTCAAGAAAAGCACTATCGAGGTCCGGGGTTAACCTCATGTCTGAATTGTGAACCTCTGCGTATCCGGGTACGCTTGAACCATCAATCCCAATTCCTTTAGTAAACCCCTTCAAAAAGTACGTAGGTTCTATACTGACATGCCTTAACCTGCCGAGGATGCAGTGAAACCAGAGGTCAACGACCTTGATCTCATTCTTTTCAATCAAATCCTGGATTTCCCTTATCTCCATTATCCCTCCTTAAAGGTTTTCAATGTCAACCTTTCTTATGTTGTTTGCCCTTTCACCAAGAAACCGACTTATAAGACTCTCATAGTGGGGTGGAATGTCAGTTAAATAAATATCCAAATTTCCACCCGCACTATTCAAAAGAGCATTGAGCTTTAAATAATTGTAAACCTCCTTCGCAACTTCTTCAGCAGGGTCAACAAGCTCTATTTGGTCTCCAAGAACCTCTTTAATAATAGACTTCAAAACAGGATAATGGGTACAACCAAGTATAACCGTATCAACTTTTTCCCTGATTTCTGCAAGATAAAACTCAGCAATACTTTTTGCGATAGGTCCAGAGATTATCCCTTCCTCAGCAAGAGGCACAAAAAGAGGGCAGGGTTTACCAACAACTTCAAAACCCGATGGAAAAAGTTTCTTATGAGCCTCACTCTTTATTGTGGCAATCGTTCCAATTACTCCGACTTTTTTAATTTTTGACTTTTCTACCGCTACCTTCATACCCGGCTCGACGACACCAAAAAACGGAACATCTTTAAAGGTCTCCCTTAAATACTCCAATGCCACACTTGAGACCGTATTGCACGCTACAACAATAAGCTTAACGCCCATTTTAACAAGAAAGCTCGCATCTTGAAATCCGAACTTTTTTATAGTCTCAGCAGATTTATTTCCGTAAGGCACCCTCGCGGAATCACCAAGATAAACGATATCTTCGCTCGGTAAAAGCCTTCTTAATTCTCTCACTACCGTTAGACCACCAATACCGGAATCAAACACCCCAATTGGTTTTTCATTTATTGCTTCGTTCATAGGCAATTTTGAATTTTATGATGCCGTCAACGATGGCATCCGCAATCTTTTCCTGATATCTGGAATCCCTTAACTTTCTTGCCTCATCTCTATTAGTTAAAAAACCGACTTCAATGAGTATTGAAGGAGCATAAACTCCTTGTAAAACATAAAATCCAGCTTGTTTGACTCCCCTATCAATACTTTCACCGAGATTCACCAGTGACTCATGGACAAAATAAGCAAGGTCCTGTGATTCTTTCAAAAATTCATACTGCGCCATATCACCCAAAATCATAGTCAAAATGTCACCATTATCAGCCTTCTTACCCACCTCGTATTTAATTACCGAGTTTTCGAAAGCAGCGACGGACCTTTCCCAATCCGTCCTTGCTTCAGAAAGGAAATAGGTTTCAATTCCACGGGCTCTACTACTTCCGGGTGCATAGTTGCAGTGAATCGAGACGAAAAGATCTGCCTTATACTTTTGAGCAATGCGAGCCCTCTCACCTAAGGTAACAAAATAGTCACCATCTCTCGTTAGAACCGCCTTAATTCCAATCTTCTCTAACTTCTTCTTTACAAGCTTTGCAATCTCTAAAACGACATCTTTTTCTCTAACTCCATTGGCCACTGCCCCGGGGTCATGTCCCCCATGTCCAGGGTCCACAACTACAACTCTAATTTTTCTTTCATACACTTTTTCGGGCTGAAAGGCCTGTGTTGTTTCAAAAGGGGCAGGAGCTTGAGGGGGACTAACCTTCGCCCTCGGAGTCCCCTGAAAAGTCAAAACTAAGGACATGGGCCTTTTGGAGATGGAATACTTAACACCATCATTTAAGGTAACAAGAAAGGTAACCCCTTCCGAGGTGTGCCTTATTCGAACAATTTTAACGAAATCCCCGTACACCTTCTTGCTTGCCAAACCGCTATAAAAGCCGCTTTTAATAAAAATGTACACTGTATCACCGCTCTGAAAAACTAAGGGAGAAAGGTCTTTGTTGTGATCGATCCTTAACGAATCACCATCAAGAATAAAATTCTTAACACTCGGGGGGTACTTTGAAACAATATACCGCTTGTTTCGATAATCCCAGTAGTAGGTCTGGGCCTCGGAAAACCACGTTAAAATATATGCCCAGGTCTCTGCATCAAGGAAGACATTGCTGTTGTCAATATAAACATTTCCAAGGGGAATCGTGTCCTTTCCAAGCCAGGCCTTTTTCCTTTCGATGTTTAATTTGGCCCTTTTAGGCCCGTAATAAAGTTCGATAACAGAATCCGATACAAAAGAATTGCATTTAAGAAAATTAACAATATCGTTGTAAGGAATAAAATCAAAACCGCCAACATTGAGAGGGTTGAATTTTACCGTCTCAAAGGTCAATAAAATTTGCAAAAAAAACCTTAACACAGCTATATTTTAAAGAAAGATCTGAGTATTTACAATGAGAAATTTCTGGGGGGCAGGGCGAAGCCCTGCCCCCCAGCAGAAAACTTAAAAATCAGTCTCTAACCAATGTGAGCTTTAAGAATTTCAACCGCTTCTGAGAGTCCTGGTACCCTTCCAGCTACCACTACTTTACCGTCAATAACCGCAGCCGGGGTTATCATAACCCCATACTTAGCGAACTCTCTGGGATCATAAATGTGAACCACTTCAAAATGATCACCAAGCTGGGCTACTGCGTCTCTAAAAACCTTTTCGAGAGCCTTACATTTTGGACACCCTGAGCCAAGGATTAATATCTGTCTCATCTTTTCCCTCCTTTTTATAAAATGTAATTTCCGAAAACAACACCTAATACTGTCCCAAGTATGACTATTAAAGGGACATAAACTAAGGCCTTTTTCAACCCAAAAACCCTTGCAATGGCAATCCAGTTTGGAAGAGAAAGACCGGGACCCGTTAGCAAAAGTGCGAGTGCTGGTCCTTTTGCCATTCCAAGTTTCATCAATTTATCTACAAAAGGAGCCTCTGTCATCGTTGCGAAATAGGAAATGGCGCCAAACATCGTGGCAAAGAAAGAGGAAACAATATCATTTTTTCCTACAAGTTTAGTGACCAGCTCCTGAGGTAACAGAACACCAACTACACCCACAATAAAGACACCAAGGAGCATGAGCGGAAATATGATTTTTACGAACCACCAGGTCTCTGAAAGCCAAGTTTTCACCTCTTCGCGCTTCAAGCTAAAAATTGAATAAACCACAACTACTAATGCAAATCCCAGAAACACTAATACCTTGTAAATATATGCTCCCGTCCTGACAAGGTATTTGGGCATAAGGAAAGACAACAGCACAAGAATCATCAAAACTAGATGCTTAAAGGTCACAATGGGCTCACTTTCCAAGTGCTTCGGTGCCTGAGGAATATCTCGTACTTCCCTTCCAAAGATAAGGTCCATAATCAGCCCCACTATTACTGCCACAAGTACAGCCGCAAGTACCCTAACTCCAGCCATTTTCGCTCCAAGGATAGACCCCGTGTAAGCGAGGGCAAGTACGTTCGAAGCTGGGGTAACCCAAAGAATAATAAAGGAAACGCCAATAGTCGCGCCCGCAAAATAAAGTCCACTTGCAACGGGAATCACGGTACAGGAACATGCTGCAATTAGGAAACTCCCCACAATGGCAAGGATGTACGCGAGGGCTTTTTTAGATGTGGAACCAAGATATTGCAATACCTTATTTTTATTGATAAAGGTCACCATCGCCCCTGCAAGGAAAAAGGCAGGAACAAAGCATGTGACAATACGTTTTGCGATATAATCAATTATCGCATAAAAACCGCCTTCCAGAAGCTTCAAGACAAACTCCATTACACTCCTCCTTTTTAGTTATAAATTTCTCACCTCGATTTCTATAAAAACTAACTCTTACCTGGTTAATTCCCGTTATTTCCATACCCAACCTTTTCCGCAATCTCGACCGCAATTCTTTTAGCTTCTTCATCATCAATATCCAGAGTGGGTATCTTCTTCACACCCAAATCTTGAACAACAAATTCAAAGTCAACCTTTATCCCGAGTTTCTCAAAGATTTTGGAAACGCACCTTGAAGCGCATCCATTGATCACAATAACCCTCTTTGCCCGTTTTGCAATATTGATGTGGGTCTCAGAACCTGCCCCTATGGCTGCAGTGCAGCACATCCTCGCACCTATGTTTCTGTTGGTAAGATCAATGGCGACATAGTTTGCAACCTGTCCGACACTGGCTGCCCCATCACAGGCGAAAATTATGTCCAGATTCTCTGCCTCTTTGTGGCATCCTGGAAGCAAATTCCAGCTTTTTTCCTTTTTTTCATCCATGTTAATTACCTCTTTTTTGATTTGAAAGTTTTTTAAACTCCCCCTGCAACATTTTACCTACGAACAAAGTAGCATGGCAAATAAACCATTTATCACAGAAGGTCTGTCCTGCCACGCAATTTATTGGCATCAAAGCAACAGTCTTTCTCCTTAAGGGAAGAAAATCCAAAACATTCCCTCCATAGGATCCAAATAAAATCCCCATGCAACCTTTTGCTTATCGTCAAAGGATGAGAGCCACTTCATTTGCCCCATCAGTGCACCTTTCCGGATAGCAGGCTCAGGCCCTAACTTATTCCCCCGACTCATTAGTATCATTCCCTTCAGATTTTCTCGATTTCCAATCGATATCAAGTCTGTAAATACACCTTTGATTTTCACCGCGAAAGGAACCCCTCTTTCTCAAAAGCGCTACTTCCCGAGAAATAAGTTCATCCGGAATGCCTTTAACTAAATCAATTAGAGCCTTTATAAACGGGTCCGTTAATTCTGGAATGAAGTACATTACGCCTCTCCCAATTTTTTGTTCTTCCACCAGTCCAACTTTCCGAAGCTCGTTTAGGTTTCTTGAAGTATTGTAATGGGTATCTTCGATAGCATCAGCAAGTTCACAAACATAAAACCTCTCGCCACTTTTGACGAGAATGGTGAACAGCTTAAGCCTCTTTGGATCACCGAGTATTTTTAATATGTCTGCATATTTGCGCATATGTAAATATTAACATATAACAAATGAATTGTCAACACTTTACTTATTTGGCGCACTTAGGCCAGGAAACAGACTCGTAGTGGGTGGCGATCACGAGAGGATGAAACTATTATAAATTCGAACTTTTAGGGATTATCTTAATGCTTTTTAAAGTACTGAAAATTCACAAAGTTTTAGCTGCTTAGGAGCAATAAAATGATTTTATCCGACAAAAAAAATTTACTGGGGCGCGTGGATTCGAACCACGATTGCAGGATCCAAAATCCTGTGTCCTGCCAGTTGGACGACGCCCCAGTAGTGTAATAATTTTAAAGGAAAAAAGACGTAAAAGCCACAATGGGATTTCATACCTACTACTCATTAGCACAATGGACTGTCTCCTAAAAAAAATTGCAAAAGTTGAAAATCCAAAGTGGGTGTATTATAATTATACTACTTAAACACGGGGCCGTAGTTCAGCCTGGTTCAGAACGCCGGCCTGTCACGCCGGAGGTCGCGAGTTCAAATCTCGTCGGCCCCGTGTTTTATTTTTATGCCCTTCTTCGTCTACATCATCCAGAGTCTATCCACAGGCAAATTCTACATAGGTCATACGAATAACCTCGAAGACCGCCTTAGACGTCACAACGAAGGTAGATCAAAGTATACTCGCAACAAGGGGCCCTGGAAACTGGTTGCTTACAAGATCTTTGATACAAGAAAAGATGCTATGCATTTTGAAAAGAGGTTAAAGCGATTGAGTCGCGAAGAAGTGCTCAAAGAAATCCTGA
>Ga0308421_1001143_pt1 | contig 14667 bp, 17 predicted proteins | sample HotsprSampleMS60_FD_203673 | JGI IMG/M metagenome (GOLD analysis project Ga0308421, IMG submission 203673) | Hot spring phototrophic mat microbial communities from Mushroom Spring, Yellowstone National Park, Wyoming, United States - 20090730_MS60 ...
AAGTGTTAAAGAAAAATATAAAAACCATTGTCAAACACGGCGGATCAGATATCCGTCATTTTAACCAAGTGGGATGTCAGGGAGTGACTTTTGGCCCAATTGGAGGAGATCTTCATGGTGATAATGAGTGGGTTGATATAAAAAGTTTAGAAGACTATTATCTTGTTCTTTTTAACTTTTTAAGAAATTTGTAAATTATTATTGACATAATTTTTCTAAATGTGTTATTATTTAAAAATATGACTGGGAAAAACAAAAACTATTACTTTTTCTTTTACCCCACTTTAGGCGGGGTGGTTTTTTAGTTGTCTAAAAATTAATATTTAACCCCGCCAACGGCGGGGTTTTTTTGTTATTAGTTTAATTTGATTAAACACTTATGAAAATCTTTTTAGACAGCGCCAATCTTGAGGAGATTGAAAAAGCCTCAAAATTAAAAGTAGTTGATGGCATAACCACCAACCCTACTCTTGTGGCAAAAAGTGGGACAAATCTTTCAATGACGAAGTTAATCAAAAAAATTTGTTCTTTAATTTCTGGGCCAGTCAGTGTTGAAGGAGTAGCCCTCAAAAAAGATGAGATTATTAAGGAAGGAAAAGAAATGGCTAAAATTGCTAAAAATATTGTTTATAAAATCCCAATAAGCGAAGATGGTTTAGCTGCCGCTTATGAACTTGAGAAACAAGGAGTAAAAACCAATATTACTCTTGTTTTTTCTCTTTCTCAGGCTTTACTTGCGGCAAAAGTGGGAGCAAGTTTTGTTTCGCCCTTTATTGGTCGATTAGAAGATAATGGCGAGGATGGTTTAAATTTAATTGAAGAAATCGTTTCTGTTTTTAATCGCTATCAGGTCAAAAGCCAAATTATTGCAGCCAGTGTGAGAAACGTTTATCATGTGAAAAAAGCCGCTCTTTTGGGTTGTCATATCGCCACCATCCCTTATAAAGTGTTAACGCAAATGTATCATCATTTCTTAACTGACAAAGGATTAGAAGTTTTTCTAGCTGATTGGCAAAAAATCAAAAAATGATTACCAATAAAAAATTTTATATTATTGCCGGGCCTTGTTCGATTGATTATCAAAATTTAGAGGATATTTATAAAATTTCAAAGATTTACGTTTCCTCAAAAAAAGGAAAAAAGAAAGCGATTTTTGGGACAAGAGTGGTGGGTTTAAAATCAAGAACGTCTTACAATCCTTCAGGTAAGGGAATGGGGATTGATTTTGAGATTTATCAGAATAACTTAAAAAAACTACTAAGCGGTAACTTCGATTTTGAGGTTTATGAAAGTGTGAAAATGGCAAAAAAAATAATTGAGGAGACCAATTTATTGGTGGCCACTGAAGTGATGGATCCTTTTTTACAACTTTCTCTTATGGAAAAATATTTACCCAAAGAAAAAGTTTTAGTCTGGAATCCGGCGGTTAATCAACTGGGTTGGCCGGTAAAAATAATGGGGGATTATTGTCGCAAAAATCATTGGTATTTGGGCCTTAAAAACCCAAAATGGTATGGTGATGAGATGGTTGGTCAAACAACCATGGAAAAAACGTGGATTGGTTTGGCTCATTATACTGGGATGATCGATCCCGGTTTTGATCAATATTTATTTTTAATTCATCGCGGTGTTGATATTTACAGCAAAGGTGATTATCGCAATTTACCAGTTCATCAAGCAGCAAGAAGAGTAAAAGTTTCAACCGGTGCCAAACTTTTATTTGATCCCTCTCATATTCACGGCCCAAAACTGCGCGACTCAATTGTTAAGGCAACCGTTGAAGCGGCCAAAATGATGATTGATGAAGAAAATTATTTATACGATGGGGCTTTGATTGAGGTTGGCCGCTCAAAAACCGATACTGAACAACATATTACTTTTGAAGAATTAGATTCTCTTTGCCAGCAAATTAGTGAGTTTCGAGAATTATTTTCGCCATTATGAAAATTTATATTAATGAAAAAATTTTAACAAAAATCAATCAATATCTTGATTTAAATTCCTATACCAAATTGGCAGTTTTGACCGATGAAGTAATTGGTAGTTTGTGGCTTGATAAATTAAAAGACGGCTTAAAAAAAGACTTTTTATTAATCATTCTTAAACCCGGTGAAAAAGAAAAAAATTTAAAAACATTAACTTTTATTTGGCAAAAACTTTTGGAAAATAATTTTGACCGCAAATCACTCCTTTTAAACTTTGGCGGAGGGGTAATTACTGATCTTGGCGGCTTTACCGCTTCCACTTATATGCGAGGAATTGATTATATCAATTTTCCAACCACTATTTTAGGCGCCGTTGATGCCTCAATTGGCGGAAAAACCGGGATTAATTTTTTGGGAGTAAAAAATCTAATTGGCACTTTTTATGAGCCAAAGATGATTTTTATCGATACTTTTGTTTTTTCCTCTTTACCAAAAAGAGAGTTTATTGCTGGCTTTGCTGAAATTATCAAACACGCCATTATCGCTGATCAAAAATATTTTGACTTTCTTTTAAAAGTTGCCGATGTTTTTGATCAAAAAAATTTAAAAAAAGTTATTGACTGGTCAATAAAAATTAAAACCAAGATTGTTCAAAAAGATAAAAAAGAAAAGGGTTTGAGAAAAATTTTAAACTTTGGGCATACTTTAGGGCACGCGATTGAAAGTTTAAGTTTAAAAACCAAAAAACCCCTTCTTCATGGGGAGGCGGTGGCTTTGGGGATGATTGGGGAAAGTTTTATTGCTCAAAAAATCGGTCTTTTAAAAAAAGAAGATTTTTTCTTGATTGAAGAAATTATCAAAAAGTATCAGCTTTTTCAAAAAATTAATCTTTCAAAAGTTGATTTTAAAAGGTTAATGATTAATGACAAAAAAAATATTAACCAAAAAATATTATTTAGTTTGCCAGAAAAAATCGGCAAAGCGGTTTTTAATGTGGAAGTTTCAGAAAAAATTATCAATTTGGCTATCGATTATATAAACTTATGAGTATTTTTGAGATTATTCCATTAAAAAAACCAGTAAAAAAAGAGATTAATCTTTCTGGTTCAAAAAGTATTACCAATCGGGCTTTAATTATCGCCTCTTTAACTTCTGGGGTTTGTTATCTTCACAACTATTCTTTGAGTGAAGATAGCCAGATTTTGATTGAGATTTTAAAAGCAAGTGGGATAGAGATAGAAAAAAAAGAAGATTATCTTAAAATTAAAGGTGGCGTTGATAAGTTTTTAAATGTTTTTGATAAAACCTTTAATGTTAAGATGGCTGGAACCACCATGCGTTTTTTAACCGGTCTTTTTTCTCTAATAAAAAGTCGGGTTGTTTTAGATGGTGAGCCAAGAATGAGAGAAAGACCGATTTTTGATTTAGTTTTGGCTTTAAAAAGTTTGGGAGTGAAAATTTCTTATCTTAAAAAAGAGGGTTTTCCACCGATAAAAATAGAGGGAGGAACCATTAACAAAAACGAAGTTTTAATTTCGGGAAAGATAAGCAGTCAGTTTATTTCCTCCCTTCTTATGATTGCGCCTTTGATTAAAGGTGGGCTTTTGATTAAAGTTAAAGATAAACTGGTTTCTTCGGCTTTTGTTGATCTAACAATTTTAGTAATGAAAGATTTTGGAATTGAGGTAAAAGTTAATAAAGAAAAAAGTGAGTATTTTGTTCCCCAATCTTTTTATAAACCAAGAAGTTATTCTATTGAGCCTGATGCGGCATCGGCTGGGTATTTTTTTGGAATTTCTGCTTTAACCAAAAGTTGTCTTTCGGTCAATCTTTCGTCTTTTTCCCAACCTGATAGTCAATTAATTAATGTTTTTGAAAAAATGGGATGTAAAGTGAAAAAAGGTAAGAAAAAAATGACTGTTTGTGGGGGAGAAAAGTTAAAAGCCGTCAATGTTTGTCTTGAGAACTTTCCTGATTCTTCTTTAACTTTGGCAGTGGTTGCCTCAACGATTCCTTCAGTGACAAAGATTACTGGTCTTTCCACGTTAAAAGTTAAAGAGTCAGATCGGCTTTTGGCTTTAAAAAACCAGCTTGAAAAGATTGGGATAAAATCGGAAATTAGCGCTGATTCAATTACTATTTTTGGTGGCAAACTGCATGGGGCGGAAATTGAAACGTATAACGATCATCGAATGGCTTTAAGTTTTGCCATTTTGGGAACAAAAATTGCTGGAATAAAAATCAAAAACCCAGAGGTGGTTAAAAAATCTTTTCCTGATTTTTGGGAGAAATTAAAGTTTTTAGGAGTTTTTATCAAAGAGTTATGAAAAAAATCATTTTAATTGGCTTTATGGGTAGCGGTAAAACCTCAGTTTCTTTGTTGTTAAGTCAAAAATTAAATTTACCTTTGTATTCGCTTGATCAGTTAATTGAAGAAAAATATCAAAAAACAATCCCCCAAATTTTTCAAGAAAAAGGTGAGATTGGTTTTCGGGAGTATGAGATTGAGATGGCAAAAAGTTTAAAAGACATTTCTTTTGGTGTTTTTGATTGCGGGGGTGGGGTGGTGATGAATAAGATTATTCTTGATTATTTAAAAGAAAAAAATGGCATAATCGTTTATCTTAAAACTTCGTTTTTGGAAATTAAAAAAAGATTAAAAAACGATAATCAACGACCTCTTTTTAAAGATTTAAAAAAAGCCAAAAAACTTTATTGTTTAAGACCTTACCTTTATGAAAATTATGCCGATTTAATAGTTTCCACTGATAAAAAAACAGTTAAGGAGGTTTCCGATGAGATTATCAGCCAAATCTAAATTTATTATCATCGTTGGTGATCCGGTTTCTCACTCTTTATCACCGGCAATCCACAATGCTGCCTATGAGAAACTTGCTATTGATGACCAGTTTGTTTATCTTGGCGCCAATTTAAAAGTTGCCAATCTAAAAGAAGTGATTTTGGCAATGAGAGTAATGGATAATTTTTACGGTTTAACCTGTACCATCCCTCATAAGGTTGAGGTTCTAAAATACTTAGATTGGGTTGATGAGAAAGCAAAAAAAATTGGGGCAGTAAACACAGTGGTTAAAAAAAATGGCTTGCTTTGTGGTTATAATACTGACTGGCTTGGAGCGGTTATTCCTTTGGAGAAAATAACTTCTTTGAAGGGAAAAAAAGTTTTGGTTGTGGGAGCCGGTGGCGCCGCCAGAGCTATTGTTTACGGACTGAAAGAAAAAGAAGCGGTAGTTTATATTTTAAATCGAACATTGGAAAAAGCCAAAAATTTAGCCAAAGAGTTTAAAGCAAAGGTTTTAACCTTTAATCAGCAAAAAGAAGTTTCTAATTTTGATATTATTATCAATGCCACCTCAGTTGGGATGGAGCCTTTGGTTAATGAAACACCAATTAACCCTTCCTTTTTAAAAAAGAATCAAATTGTTTTTGATGTTGTTTATAATCCTAAAGAAACCAAACTTTTAAAAGAAGCAAAAAAGAAAGGGGCAAAAATCATTTATGGTTTTGAGATGCTTTTGTATCAGGGAGTGGCCCAGTTTGAGATTTATACTGGCAAAAAACCACCGATTGATGTGATGAGAAAAGTTTTGATGGAAAAATTAAAAGTTTAAAAATAAAAATGACAATGAAAAATTACAAAATTTGTCTTATTTTGGCTGAGGAAAGCTTAGAAAGCTTAATTAAAAAATATCAAAAATATAAAAATTTGGCTGATTTTTTAGAACTGAGGATTGATTATCTTAAAAAAATTGATTTTTCTAATTTAGAAAGATTAAAAAAATTAACTTTAAACGAAAAAAATATTATTATAACCTGTCGCAAAAAAGAAGAAGGAGGCCGATTTAATGAAAGTGAAGAGAAAAGACTTTCGATTATCAATTTTCTTTTAAAACTTGATTTTCCCTATGTTGATATTGAAGCATTAAGTTACAAAAACGATTTAAAACCAAAAAAATCAAAGTCAAAAATTATTTTATCGTATCATAATTTTGAAGAGACACCGCCAGAGTGGTATTTAAGAAAGATTGTTTGGTCGATTAAGGATGATAATCCTTACCTGATAAAAATTGCCACTTTGGTAAAAGAAGATTATGATAAGATAAAACTTTTTCGTTTAATGGTCAATAAAAGATTTGAGGAAAAACGGGTGATTATTGGTATGGGCGAAAAAGGAAAAATCACCCGATTTTTAGGACCAATTTTGGGAAATTTTTATACCTATGCGGTCTTAGATGACGAAAAAAACATCGCCCCAGGCCAAGTAAAATTAAGTGAGATTAAAAAATTTATTAGTTTGTTAACTTAAATCTATGGCTGGTAATACTTTTGGGGTTTTGTTTAGGGTGACCACTTTTGGTGAATCACATGGTGGGGTGGTTGGTTGTGTGGTTGATGGTTGTCCGCCAGGAATTGAGATTTCTGTTGATGATATCCAAAAAGAACTTGATCGAAGAAAACCCGGCCAAAGTCAGATCACCACCCAAAGAAAAGAAGAAGATAAAATTGAGATTTTATCCGGTGTTTTTGAAGGAAAGACAACGGGTACGCCAATTATAATGCTTGCTAAAAACAAAGACACAAAACCAGAAGATTATTTAAAGTTAAAAGATATCTACCGCCCTTCCCATGCTGACTATACTTATGAAAAAAAATATGGTTTGCGTGACTGGCGAGGGTCGGGTAGAGCCTCAGCTAGAGAAACTTTGGGCCGAGTGGCGGCTGGTGCTTTGGCCAAAAAAATTTTAAAAGAAAAATTGGGGATTGAGATTTTGGCTTTTGTGGAACAAGTTTCCAAAATAAAAGCAAAAGTCGATATTGAAAAAGTAACTTTTTCTCAGATTGAAAGCAACATCATCCGCTGTCCCAACCCAAAAAAAGCAAAAGAGATGATAAAGCTAATTGAAAAAGTGGGGAAAGAGGGTGATTCTTTGGGTGGGGTGATTGTTGGGATTATAAAAAATCCGCCTATTGGTTTGGGTGAGCCAGTTTTTGATAAGCTCTCGGCTGATTTGGCTAAAGCGATGTTTTCCATTCCAGCCGTTAAAGGGTTTGAGATTGGCAGTGGTTTTTCTTCGGTTTTGATGAAGGGGAGCACCCATAATGATCAGTTTTTTTTGGACAAAGAGGGTAAAATAAGAACAAGGACCAACTTTTCTGGTGGTATTCAAGGAGGGATTAGTAATGGCGAAACGATTTATTTTCGGGTGGCTTTTAAACCCGTATCAACGATAAGAAAACCACAAAAAACTGTCAATCGTCAAAAGAAAGAAGTAATTCTTGAGGCCGCTGGTCGTCATGATCCTTGTGTTTTACCAAGAGCGGTACCAATTGTTGAGGCAATGACCGCTTTGGTTTTGGTTGATCATTATTTGCGTCATAAAGCCCAAAACTTATGGAACTTTTAGACAAATATCGCAAACAAATTGACAAAATCGATAAAAAAATTATTGATTATTTAGCAAAAAGATACCAGGTGGTAAAAAAAGTGGGTGAGTATAAAAAGAAAAAGGGCTTAAAACCTTTTGATAAAAAACGTTTTCAAGAAGTTTTACAAACAAGAATCAGTTTTGCTGAAGAAAAAGGTTTACCAAAAGAGTTAATTAAAAAAATTTATAAGATAATTCATCAGTTTTCCTTAGAAATTGAGAAAAAAATATGAGATTTTCTTTATTTGCCAAAAATTCACCGTCTTACTTTTTTGCCAATTATTTAAAAAAAGTAAGACAATATGAGAAAGAAAAAGGGGTAAAAGTAACCGACTTAACTGTTGGTTCACCTAGTTACCCCCCATCAAAAAAGTATTTAAAAAAACTTCAAGAACTTATTTTTGAGGAGAAAAATTATTTGTATCCAGGATATGGCGGCGATAAAGATTTAATAAAAGCCTTATCTTCTTGCTATCAAAGACGGTTTAATGTTTTTTTAGATGAGGATTGTTTTTTGCCGGTTTTAGGCGGAAAAGATGCGATAAGTCACTTACCCCCTTTAGTTTTGGATAAAGACGATAAAATTTTAGTTCCCAATCCTGGTTATCCTGGATTTTTTGGGACAGTGCCTTTTTTTTACGGCAAAGTGGTTTTTTACCCCCTTTTTGAAAAAGATAATTTTTTAATTAACTTTTTATATTTGGAAAAACTTATCGATAAAAAAACCAAAGCCATTTTTGTCAATTATCCTTCAAATCCAACTGGCGCTTTGGCTGATAAAAGTTTTTTGGAAAAGTTAGTTGACTTTTGTCTTAAAAAAGATCTATTTTTATTTTATGACAATGCCTATTCTGAAATTTACTTTGATTCTCAAAAAAAGCCACCAAGTATCTTTGAGATAAAAAATGCCAAAAAAATTGCCTTGGAGATTGGTTCTTTTTCCAAAACTTTTTCTTTTGCGGGGTTGCGTTTGGGGTGGATTGCCGGTAAGAAAGAAGTAATTAATAATTTTTTAAAAATCAAATCGCAGTTTGACTCGGGTGTCCCTTTGCTTTTTCAAAAACTTGCTTCTTATGCTTTAGATAATTTTGATAAAGATTGGTATCAAAAAATGATTAATTTTTATCAAAGTCAACGCGATTATCTTTTTTCTTTTTTTAAAAAAATTGGATTAGAGGTAAAACTGCCTTTGGCTGGGCTTTATTTGTGGATTAAAGTGCCCAAGGATTTTTCCGATGGTTTTGCCCTTGCTGATTATCTTTTAGAAAAGTATCAAATCGCCGTCACCCCAGGCGAGGCTTTTGGTAGCTGCGGAAAAAAATATATTCGGATTAGTTTTTCAGGAAAAATTGAAAAAAAATTATGAAAAAAACGGTTGCCATTGTTGGCTATGGTCGGTTTGGAAAGGTTTTGGAGCGGCTTTTAAAAGATGATTTTTCATTGGTAATTGTTAAAAGAGAAAATCCCTTTGATATTCAAAAAGCTTGGGTTGTTTTTTATGCGGTTCCGATTTCTTCTTTTGAAAAAGTGTTAAAAAGTCATAAGAATTATTTTAAAGACGATCATTTGCTGATTGATGTTTTATCGGTAAAAGTTCACCCAAAAAAAGTTTTTGAAAGGATTTTAAAAGGAAAAAAAACGCAGGCGATGCTTACTCATCCAATGTTTGGTCCCGATAGTAGTAAAAACGGTTTTTTAGGACTACCCATTGTTTTGAATCAATTTAAAGCCTCAGATAAAAACTATCAATTTTGGAAAAGTTTTTTTCAAAAAAAAGGACTGCGGGTAGTTGAATTAGAAGCAGAAGAACACGATAAAATGGCGGCGTATTCTCAAGGCGTTACCCATTTTATTGGCCGACTGCTTCAAAAATTTAATTTTAAAGAAACGCCAATTGATACTTTGGGAGCAAAAAAACTTCACGAGGTGATGGAGCAAACCTGCAATGATACTTGGCAACTTTTTTTTGATTTACAAACTTTCAATCCTTACACTAAAACCATGCGTTTAAAGTTGGGGCGGGGTTATGATTTTTTGTTTAATAAGCTTTTGCCAAAACGAGTCAATAAAAAATATCTTATTTTTGGGATTCAGGGAGGAAGAGGTAGTTTTAACGAAGAGGCACTTTTAACATATGTTAAAGAAAAAAATATCAAAAATTATAAAATCCGCTATCTTTATACAACCAAGAATGTTTTTAAAGCTTTGTATAAAGGTAAGATTGATTATGGCGTTTTTGCCATTGTTAACTCTCGTGGCGGGATAGTTGACGAATCAATTGAAGCAATGGTTAACTATAAATTTCGCATTGTTGATAAAATAACCATTTTTATCCGCCATTTCTTAATGAAGAAAAAAGAAATTCCTTTTTCCAAAATCTCTCAAATTATGGCTCATCCCCAGGTTTTTGTTCAGTGTCAAAATAATTTAAAAAAGAAATACCCGCATTTAAAACTTATCAGTGGCAAAAACGAGATGATTGACACGGCCAAAGCTGCCAAAGCCTTATCACAAGGAAAAATAGATAAAAACACCGCCATTTTAGGACCAAAAATATTAAGTGAGATTTATGACTTTGAAATAGTTGATGCTGATTTGCAAGATGATAAAGAAAATAAAACGACTTTTTTGATTGTGAAAAGAGGGTAAAAATTAACCTAATTAACCTAATTGATCTAATTTCTAATTAAAAAATAATCAATAACAAAGACACAAATTTTTATTCAATTTTTAATATTTTGATATTTGAATATTTGATATCGATTAAAAATTTCAAATTAGAAATTAAATTTAACCAACTCATTACGATCGAAAAAAGATGGTAAAGGTTGAAAAAGAGAAGAGGATTTGGGAGAATATAATTCTTTTATTATTTTCAAAATAAATATAATATTATAGGTTATTTTTATCAATTCAATAAGTTGATGTCAGAAACACTAACTTTTAATGATTTCTGGGAAACAGTTACTCCTGAGCAATTAAGGAGAGATCCAACAGTAGAAGATTTTGTCCCAAGATATCAAGCGGAGATATTGTGGACAGGAATAGAGGGACTTATAGGATTAGAAAATAGTGAGAGAAAAAGAGAAGAAATAGCAAGAAGACTTGCGGTTTTACTTGAAATCAATGTTTCTGATTCGCGTTTAATTGGTAATTCTCATTCTGTTTTGGAAGCAATAAGATTGAGAAGGATTTTGGAAGCTTATAATCATTTTCAAACTAATTCTTCTTCAGAGCTTTATCGCGATTTAATAATTGATTTAGAAAAAGAAAATGGTCTTCTTAGAAATTTAATTGATCTTATACAAAAAAATAGAGAGGAAAAAGGCATCGCTACCTCTTTTTCAACCGAGATATTAGTTGAAGCTTTGGCTAAAGAAGCAGGGATAGATAAGTCTTTTAGTGATTTAACACAAGATGATTGGCAAAAAGTTTTATTAGATTTTAACAATATTCCGGCAGAAATTATTTATAAAAGGTTATTATCATCTACAAATCCTTATTATATTCGGACAACCACTGGGATAGGAAGAAATTTGGCGGTTCTTCCAGTTTTTCAAAAAGAATGGCAAGGAGGAACATATGTTGATGTAGGCGGATCAGTTGGAGTCAATGCTTTCGAAATTGGAGAAAGGGTGGGTTTTTCAAAAGTTTTTTCTTTAGATATAATGAGTAAAGAGGAGGCTTTGACAATAACACAAATTACTGATTTTAAACAAGGAAGACCAATAGCATTCGATGATAATTTAAGAAGAAAAGTTGAAGAAAAAGTGAATTTTGTTTGGGGATTTAATGCAACAGAAGATAATTTAGCGGAAAAAATACGTGGTAGTATTTCACCGCCTTTAGTCATAGGTATACACAATCTTTTAGTTCATTTAATCAATAAAATAGAGTTGATATTAAATGCTTTGAATACAATTGGTAACGATGGTTATTTATGGATTTCAGGAGGATTTATCGCTAATTCACCTGTTTTATATAATTTTATTCTAACGATAGAAGGAGGTAGAGTGGTTGATGTTTTTGTTGATCAATACGATGAAAAAAAAGGTGGCGATGGAAAAAGAGTGGATTCGAGAGAAAAAATAAAACAAATATTTTTAAAGCTTGATAAAAGGGAGTATTAGTGGTAGATATGTTATTTTATATAAATATATAAAAATTAAAGGAGGTGAAAAATATGAATTTTAAAAACGCTAATTTAATCAATGGAAAAAATTTAAAAGAAAAAAGTTTAAAATCTAAAAAAGAAAATTGTGGTGAAGAAAAAAATTGTTTATGAGACTCAAACTTAACTTACGAGCAAGAGATTTATGAGGATTGTGCCTGTTCTCATAGCGAGTAATTAAATTAAGAGTTTTAAAAAAATTTATGATTGCTTGGCAAAGTACTCCTTTTTTGTATACTGATACCTTTACCCAAAAGGTAGAAGATTATTTATTGCTTTATAATCCTTTATCGGAGAAGGGTATCACTATTTTAAACAAAGAAGCTTATTTTTTATTTAATCTGGTTGATGGCAAACGAACCAGTTTGGTAAATTTTTGAGGAGGCGAAAAAATTTGACCCAAATGTTGATTTTAACCAGATAAAAAAGATTTTTCTTGATTTTGAAGAAGCAGAAATTGTTTATTTTGACAAACCAAAAATTAAAAACTAACCTTATTTAAAAACCAAAAAATTAGAGGTATGGTTTCATATTACTAATCAATGTAATCTTCGTTGTACTTATTGTTATGTATGGAAAACAGCAGAAAAAATAAACTTCGAATTGGCAAAAAAATCAATTAAAAAAATTATAGACGATGCTAAAAAAATGGCTTTAAAAAAATTCTTTTTAAATTTGCTGGCGGAGAAAGTATTTTAGAATTAAAAAATATCTTAAATTTAGTAGATTTTGCCAGAGAATTGGGAAAAAATAAAGAAATGGAGTTAGATTTTGTCCTTCTTTCCAATGGAGTGCTTATTTCCGAAAAAGTGGCCAAGATTTTGAAATAAAAAGATTTGCGAGTTGCCGTTTCTCTTGATGGATTGGAAAAATATAATTTCCTTATGTCAAAAAAATCTTCCTCAAAAGTCCCCAAATCTTTACAATGGGTTTTGTTATCGATGGATGTTAATAAGTTGGATAAGGGAGGTGTTGATAAAAACTTTCGTGGATTAGTCTTTTTCATCTATTGGCGAGATTACGTTGATCTTTTTTCTTTTTGAAATGGTGACTTCATTCGATTAAAAAGATAATCGCTTTAGCCAAAGAAAAATTTGGGGGTGAGTTTAATGAGAAGTTGTTTTTAGGTCAAATGGTGTATTTTGATGATATTAAAATTGTGCAACAGTTTTTCTTAAAAAGTCTTATACTGATGATGAGATCAAATCCTTTTTAGAAAAAGAAGTTGAGGCGTATATTAAAAAGATTCTGCCAAGATAGATGCTGTCTATGAATCGTTGGGCGGATCTAATCAAGAATCTATATGATTCCTATCCCTTTTTTTATTAAGGTAGATTATATAGATTCCTGCTTTCGCAGGAATGACAAAATCGTTAAATGTTATTCCTGGCCTTGACCAGGAATCTATATAATTGTATTGTCAAAAATTATATAGATTCCCGCCTACGCCAAGTCAGACTTGGCTTACGCGGGAATGACAATGAGAACACTTTGTCATTCCCGATCAGAGTCAGGGATGACAGAAAATGAGAGATTTTTAGTTTGACTTGCTAAAACCAAGTCTTACTTGGTAAAATATTTAAATGAAAAACAACTACTGTCAAATCTATCTTGTTCGTCATGGATTGACTGATTGGAACGAAAAAGGACTTCTTCAAGGTCAAAGCGATATTCCTTTAAACAAAGAAGGGGAAAAACAAGCAATTGAGGCAGCCAAAAAACATTTTAAAAAAATAAAATTTGCGGCGATTTTTTCTTCTGATTTAGTTCGCGCCAAAAGAACAGCTGAAATTATCGCTTTGGAGAAAAAGATGGCGGTTGAAACATCAACTCTTCTTCGCGAGCGTGATTTTGGTCCTTTTGAAGGAAAACATTGGCAAGAGGTGGAAAAGGAGTTAAGAATGAGTATTAAAGAGTTTAGGATTTTATCAGATGAAGTGGCTAAAAAACTGGGGATTGAATCGAATGAAAAGATGATGGAGCGGTTTTTGCGCTTTTTGCGAGAGGTGGCGGTTGCCTATCGGGGTAAAAATGTTTTGATTGTTACTCACGGAAGTGTGATACGGGTTTTTTTAACAAAACTAGGTTATCTTTCCAAGGAAGAATCACGTCAGGTTTTTATTAAAAATTTAGCTTTTATTAAAGTTTTATCGGATGGAGTGGATTTTTTTGTTAAAGAGGTTTTTGGAGTGGAGAAATAAATCAACTATTTTTAACGTCTCTTTTAAAAAATCCCTCTTTTTCTTATGAGAATTTTTAATAATGACTTTTCTAAAAGGAAGATAACGGTATAGCCAACGCCATTGGGGATAAAGTTCAAAAATTTTTTCTTGATATTTTTTAAGCATTAGTTTTTTTTGTTTTTGATCAGTAATATTTTTGAGCCGGGAAAGATAAATCTGTTTCCGGCGCCGCCAAGATATTTGGGGCTTTGTATCAATAAAAATAATTAGGGGAATGATTTTATTATAAAGCCGAAAGTATTTTTGAAAATAATGGGCGCGTATTTCTTCGTTGGCCAGTTTTTTAAGATAAATAAGATGAAAGATGCCGGTTTCTTCAATCACTAGCTCTTTTTTCGATTTTTGAGAGATTATTTTTTTTAATCGTTTTAAATCTTCGTTAATGATCTGTTTTTCTATTTTTAAATCAACAAACGCTCCACCCAAATGTTTTTTTCCTACCAATGTGAAAGGATTAATTTCTTCTAAAAAGACAGCGTTTTTTATTTTCTTTTTTAAAAAATTAAAAAGGGTAGTTTTGCCGCTTGATTGGGGGCCGGCAATAATCATTAATTTTTTCATTATGTTATAATTCTACTATGTCTAATAATTGGTTGATCAGTAAAACAATTTTCAAAGAAATTAAAATCGCCAAAAAAATTCTTGTTAATGTTCACCCGCATCCGGATTTAGATTCGGTAGGGAGTGCCTTAGCCTTTAAAAAAGTAATTGAACAAATTGATGGTAAAAAAAAGGTTTTGGTGGTTTCGCCAGAAAAGATTAAAGAAGATTTTTCTTTTTTGGGAGAAGAAGTTAAGAATATAAAAGTAATTGATTTTTCTTCATTTGATTTTTCCTCTTTTGATTTGTTTTTGATTTTAGATGCCTCAAGCAATGATCGAGTC
>Ga0308421_1001159_pt1 | contig 14549 bp, 12 predicted proteins | sample HotsprSampleMS60_FD_203673 | JGI IMG/M metagenome (GOLD analysis project Ga0308421, IMG submission 203673) | Hot spring phototrophic mat microbial communities from Mushroom Spring, Yellowstone National Park, Wyoming, United States - 20090730_MS60 ...
TCAATTCAAATACAGAGGGAAAGACAGAAACAGCTGAATGCCTTGGTCAAGTCGCAGAAAAAATTAAAAAACGAGGTTTGATTGTTGTTATTTCCGATTTTCTTGACGACATAGAAAAAATTGATTCAGCAATGAGAAAGTTTCGTTTCAAACAAAATGAAGTTATATCTTTTCAAATTCTTGATGAACAGGAAGTCAATTTTGGTTTTAATAAAGATGCAATTTTCAGAGATCTGGAATCCCAAGAGGAACTTTTAACACAACCTTTTCAGATTAAATCGAGTTACAATGAACTTGTAAATCAATTTCTTTTATCACTCAAAAAGAAACTTTTAAATCATCAAATCGACCATAATTTAGTTTTGACTTCTGAACCTTTCGATAAAGCATTGCTTGCTTTCCTGAAAAAACGAAAGCGTTTACATTAATTCATCAAAGACTTAAGTTTTGATTTATAATCTTCCATCAGTTTCTGAGCAAGTTCAGGACTTGTTGCTTCCACAATTAAACGAATTATTGGTTCAGTGTTTGATTTTCTTAAATGTATCCAGTGATCTTCAAAATCAATCCTCAAACCATCATCTTCATTTAACTTCTGATTCGAAAATTCTTCTTTGAATTTTTCGATTAGATCATCAGGTGAAAAATCTTTTGTCTCAAACTTATCCTTCAATATATAATAAGCTGGTAGTCGCTTTTTAATTTCAGAAAGCTTTGCATTCTTTTCTGCTAAATATTGAAGAGTGAATGCAATTCCTACAAGAGCGTCTCTTCCGTAATGTAAGTCTGGATAAATCACACCTCCACTTCCTTCGCCGCCAATAACAGCTTGATGTTTCTTCATACCTTCAACGACATTTATTTCACCAACTGGAGTGCGGAACAAATTACATCCATGCTTTTTTGCAACATCTTCAACTGCTTTTGTGGTAGATAGATTGACGCAAACATTTCCTTTCTTTTTACTTAAAACGAAATCAGTTGCAAGAACAACAGTATATTCTTCAATAAACGGCTCACCATCTTCCTGCAATAGAACAAGCCGATCAACATCTGGATCAACTATGATTGTGAGATCAAAATTTCCTTCCTTAGCAAGTTTGATTGTCTCAGTTAAGTCCTCTGGAACTGGTTCTGGATTTCGAGGAAATATTCCAGTCTCTTCACAATTAATTTTTGTCACTTCGCATCCGAGTGTTTCAAGCAATTCTGGTACAACCTTCACACCAGCTCCATTCACACAATCAACAAGCACTTTGAATTTTCTATTTCTGATTAAATCAACATTGATTAAATCGAGATTTAATATTTTGTTAATATGTAACTGATAAGCTTTTTGAATGAACTGGTATTTTCCAAGCTCATTCCATCTTTTGTACTCTGGGCGAAATGTTTCTTCAAGCTTAAGGTATTCTTTTGCCTGTTCTGGTGTCAGGAATGTTCCTTCTGAATTCAAAAGTTTTAGTGCATTCCATTGATTTGGATTGTGACTAGCCGAAATCATAATCCCGCCAGATGCTTTTAATTCTTCAACATAAATTTGAACTGTTGGAGTTGGAACAATTCCAACATCAACAACATCACAACCAGAAGACATTAAAGTTCCGATTACAATTTTTGAAAAAGCTTCTCCACTAACTCTTGAATCTCTACCAACAACAATTTTTCCGTAATTACAAAATTTTGCGAAAGCAGCCGAAAATCTCACAAGATTTTCAGGATCAATTCCATCTCCAACTATTCCACGAATTCCTGAAATGCTTTTAATTAATGTCGCCATTTTTTCTCCAATAGTATTTTAATTGATGCAATTATATTCAAATTGACTGAAATTGTGCAATAAATTTTTTACTTCAATTTAACTTAGAAATTTTTGTACTTACATCAAGTGATTTACTCAATTTTAGTGGTTCAATTAGAGATTTAACTTAGAAATTTTTCTACTTAATCAAGTGAGCTCGATTTATATTGGATACAAAACCCATTCTTTGTAAATTAGTTTCGATATGAGATATTTTATACTAATCTTATTTTTATTCATCAGTCTTTTAAGCCCGATTAAGTTAACCCTTGAACAAAATTATCCAGTTTGGCTAAAGGACAATAGTAAACACACAGATCAAACTTCTGGAATTACATTTATTGGAAGCAAAAACAATTCAAAATATTTTTTGGTCTGTGATGATATCGGAAAAATTCACAGGATTAGATTAAAAGAAAAAAAACTCGATATAGAAACAATTGAATTTGATAAGTCAGTTGAAAAATTCTTAGACAGGTTTGAAAAGAAAGATTTTGAAGAAATTGTTTATGATAAATTCACAAATCAAGTTTTTATATCGATCGAGGGAAATGGATTAAACTATAAGAACGAAGTTGGTATTTACAAAATCAAATTCAAGAATGATAATGTTTTTAGTAATGAGATAGTTGAGATATCAAAACTAAATTTTCCTGAATGGGATAGAATTTCAAAATATACTGATCAAAATGTAGGATTTGAAGGAGTTGGGATTTCAAAAAATAGAATGTTTTTAGGACTTGAAGGTTTTCAGTTTGGTCAGATCTTTCTTGATTCAACGATACTTTATATTGTTGATAAAAATTCACTTAAACTAATTAAGGAAATATCAACAAAAGAACTTGGAATTCACACAATTTGTGGTTTATATGCAGTTGATGATTATCACATTTATGGGATTGATCGAAATCAGCAGAACTTTTTTGAAATTAAGTTTGATAAAAATTATAATGTCGAAAGTTGTGAATTAACAAAACTTGATTTGCCTGTTCCCGGAAATAAAAATCTGAAATATGTCGCAGCAATTGAAAGTATTTCGCTTGATGATGAAAATTTTGTTTATTGCGTTGATGATCCATGGAAAAAATTTTATGTTCCACCGCAGAATGTTCTTATTCAACTTAAAGAAAATGATAGAGAAAATTTCAAAAAGTTTATTCCACTTTTATTTAAATATAAACTAAACTAAGAGGTGAACAATGGAAAATGTAATTCAATACATAAACTCAAACAAAGAAAAATACATTGAAGAACTAAAAGATTTCTTGAGAATTCAAAGCATTAGTTCTGATCCTGAAAAGAAATCTGAAATGCAAAAAGCAGCTGAATTCTTAATGTCAAAATTTTCAGATATGGGATTTGAAAATATCAAGGTTCTTAATCCTGGTAAAGGACATCCAATTGTTTATGCTGAAAAGATTGTTGATCCAAAAAAGCCAACAGTCTTATTTTACGGTCATTACGATGTTCAACCAGTTGATCCAATTGAACTATGGACGTCACCACCATTTGAACCAGAAGTGAGAGATGGAAAAATTTGGGCTCGTGGAGCCACTGATGATAAGGGACAACTTTATACTCATTTGAAAAGTGTTGAGGCTTATTTAAAAACTGGCAATGAATTACCAGTTAATGTAAAATTCGTTATTGAGGGCGAAGAAGAAGTTGGAAGTCCTTCTTTACCAAAAGTTTTAAAAGAAAACAAAGATTTACTCAAATGCGATGCTGTCGTAATTTCCGATACATCAATGTATAACGAAAAAACTCCTTCAATCACTTATTCATTGCGAGGATTGGCGTATTTCCAGATTGAAATTACTGGACCAAATCGAGATTTGCACAGTGGTACTTTCGGTGGTGCTGTAATGAATCCAATTCAAGCTTTGTGTGATTTACTTTCTGGAATGAAAGATAAAAATGGTCGAATTACAATTCCAGGTTTCTATGATGATGTTTTGCAACTAACAAAAAAAGAGCGTGAAGGATTCAAAAAATTAAAATTCAATGAAAAAGATTATATGAAACAACTCAATGTTAAAGAATTATTTGGAGAGAAAGGTTATACAACACTTGAAAGAACTTGGGCAAGACCAACTCTTGAAATCAATGGAATTTGGGGTGGATACACCGGAGTAGGAGCAAAAACAGTTCTACCTTCAAAGGCTTATGCAAAAATCAGTATGAGACTTGTTCCAAACCAAACTCCAAAAAAAGTTGAAAAACTTTTGAAAGACTATTTGAAAAAAGCAGTTCCAAAATCAGTAACTTATAAATTGGAAACTTTACACGGTGGCGAACCAGCCATAACTCCAATTGACAATGAAGCAATCCAAGTTGCAGCAAAAGCAATGAAAAAAGCTTTTGGAAAAGAACCAGTCTTCATAAGAGAAGGAGGTTCAATTCCAATAGTTGTTGATTTTAGTAGGACATTAAAAGCTCCCGTTGTATTAATGGGCTTTGGTTTGTCATCAGAGAATCTTCATTCTCCAAATGAACATTTTGATCTTGAAAACTATCATCGTGGAATTCTTTGTTCCGCTTACTTCTTGAACGAATTTAAGAATGTGAAATGATCACTAAAGAAGTTTTAATCGAAGTAAATAAAAATTACTATAAAGCATTCGAGAATTTTGATTTGAATCTAATGTCTCAGGTCTGGGCGAATACAGACGATGTAGTCTGTATTCATCCAGGCTGGGATATATTAATCGGCTGGGATAAAGTACGTGAAGGTTGGAATAAAATTTTTATGGACGATGCATTCTTGAAGTTTACACTTCGAAATACAAACACAATCATCTTAAAGGATATCGGAATTGTTAGTTGTATTGAAGAAATATTTGTTTCTTCAAAAGATACAATCTCACAAACCTTTATTGCGACAACAAATCTTTTTAAAGAAACAGAAGCTGGCCTAAAATTATTTTATCATCACAGTTCACCCGTTTTAACAAACGAGAGAAATCTAACGCTAACATATCATTAAAAAGTAGAGAGCTATGATAAAAAATAGAATTGATGTTTATAAAGAGTTATTCACGAATTTAAGCTTCAACCATAACCAGAAAGTTATTAGTTATTCATCAGTTGAAAAAGAATATAATTCGTTTTATAACTCTGCAGTTGTTTATGATGCTTCTCATTCAAGTATTTTTTATGTGACAGGCAAAGATGCAATTGAATTTCTTCATCGAATTTCTACAAATGATCTGTTGAATCTTGCTGATTACTCTTGCATACAAACATTATTCTTAAATGAAAAAGGACGACTTATTGATCGACTTAAGTTATTCAAATTTCCAGAGTATTCAATTCTCATCGCAAGTCCAGATAATGCAGAAAAAGTTTATCGATGGATTGAAAGATATGCAGTGATGGATGATGTTAAAGTCAAGCAAATTGAAGAAAGTTATTTATACTTAAAGATTATGGGTAAGAAAAGTGAAATATTTTTTACACTTCTTTTTGGTGATCAATTAAAAAATCTGGAGGAAAGAAAAATTTATAAGTATGTTGGTCAGGATTTTCAATGCTGGGTTATTAAAGACGAAGTTCTTCCTCAACACTCTGGGTATGAAATTTTATGTGATGAAATCAATCGAGAAAGTCTTTTAAGATATGTTCATTCAAATCTTGATACATTTAATGTTCACTTTATTGGCAGTGAGGCTTTAGATAAAATCAGGATAGAATTTGGTGAACCAGTTTTTCCGAATGAAATCAACGATGCTTTCAATCCATACGAAGTAAATTTGATTAAGTATATAAGTTTTACAAAAGGTTGTTATATAGGTCAAGAAGTAATTGCACGACTTGATACTTACGAGAAAGTAAAATTTGATTTTAATGGTTTTATCCTCGAAAGAGATTATAACTTTGAAGATAAAGTTATTTACAGAAAAGATGGAAGCCCTGCTGGTGAATTGACTTCAAAAACTTATTCACTGAAGTTGAAATCACCAGTTGCTATTGGAATTCTTTCAAGAAAATTGGTTTCAGAAGATTTAAAAGATCTTTATGTGAAAGAGAATTCAGAATTAATAAAAATCGAAAAAATAAAATTACCGATGATTGATTTATGAAAATTTATACTAAAACAGGTGATGATGGAACTACTGGTTTGTTTGGTGGTAAGAGGGTCTTGAAAGACGACGATAGGGTAGACACATACGGCGAAATTGACGAATTAAATTCTTTGATAGGTTTAGCTTTGAGTTTTGTTCTTTCAAATGATGTCAGGAATGATTTGAGATCAATTCAAAATCAGTTGTTTAATATTGGCGCTTTTCTGGCAACACCAGTTGAAGATAGAGAAAAACTTAAATTCTTGAAAAATATTTCTGATGATGATGTTTTTTACCTCGAAAAGAGAATTGATTTTTACGATGAGAAACTTCCTGAATTAAAAAATTTCATTTTACCTGGTGGAACTGTAAGTGCAGGTTTTCTTCATTACGCCCGAACAGTTTGTAGAAGATGTGAAAGAAAAATTGTTAAATTTGCACTGAAGGAAGAAGGCGATAAAATTTATATAAAGTATTTTAACAGATTATCTGATTTTCTTTTCATTGTCGCAAGATACGAAAATCATTTTGCTGGCATTAAAGAAATTGAATGGAAAAAGTAGAGTTCTTTAATATTTTGCATTGACCCTTTGCGGGGGTGATGTGGTTTCGACGGTATTAAAGCGACATTAAACTGCATACCGTGCTTCCCGATGTGCACGTTAAAGAAGTCGGGGAAAAAGAAACGACAACTACAACTACGCATTAGCTGCCTAATTTAAGGCGGCTACATTCCATTTTTCCCTTGCCTGCTGGGGAATTATGGAATGTCGATTTTAGCAGGCTCGTCCCGAACCTCACCAGCGGGGGAGGGATTAAATAAATTAGCTGGTTGGTCGAAAAGGATCCTGTCCGTTGGAGCCTTTTCGACGAGAATGAAAAAACGGACTAAGTATGTAGAGGTTTAATGGGGCTTAATACCGGACGCGGGTTCGACTCCCGCCACCTCCACCAAAATTAATTTCTCTGTTTTCTCTGGTTTCTACATTTCTTAACCCCAAAAAAATTTTTGAATTCTTCTTGAATTTTCAATTCAGTTAATCTAAATTTGCAATGCATTTTTGCTCTTTAAATTTTGATTTGCCTATGCCGAAGTGGCGGAATTGGCAGACGCGCTGGACTCAAAATCCAGTGGGGCTCAAAACCCCGTGCCGGTTCGACTCCGGCCTTCGGTACTAACTTACCTTATCTAACTCACACTAATTTTCAATCCTTTTATGAAAACAGAAGAAACTTCAAAACCCAAAAATTTTATTGAAGAAATTATAGAAGAAGACATTCGTACTGGTAAATACGGAGGAAGAGTACATACTCGTTTCCCGCCTGAACCTAATGGTTATCTCCATATTGGACACGCCAAAGCAATTTGCCTGAATTACGGTCTTGCAAAAAAATATAACGGAAAGTTTAATCTCCGCTTTGATGATACAAATCCGAGCAAAGAAGAACAGGAATATGTCGATTCAATCATTGAAGATGTAAAATGGCTCGGTGCTGATTTTGAAGATCGTCTATTCTTTGCTTCCGATTATTTTGAACAAATGTATCAATGGGCTGTTGAATTAATTAAAAAAGGTAAAGCCTATGTTTGTGATTTATCGGCTGACGAAATTAGAGAATATAGAGGAACTTTAACTGAACCAGGCAAAGAAAGTCCATACAGAAATAGAACCGTTGAAGAGAATTTAGATTTATTTGAAAGAATGAGAAAAGGGGAATTCCCGAATGGTTCTAAAACGCTTCGTGCAAAAATTGATATGGCTTCACCTAATTTGAATCTACGAGATCCTGTAATGTATCGCATCATTCATATGCCACATCATCGTCAGGGAGATAAATGGTGCATTTATCCAACATATGATTGGGCACACGGACTTGAAGACTCAATAGAAGGAATTACTCACTCGATATGTACCTTAGAATTTGAAAATCATCGTCCACTTTATGATTGGTTTTTAGATGAACTTGGAATCTATCATCCTCAGCAAATTGAGTTTGCTCGATTGAATTTAAGTTACACTGTGATGAGCAAGCGAAAATTGCTTGAATTAGTCCAGAGAGGAATTGTAGATGGTTGGGATGATCCAAGAATGCCTACTATTGCAGGATTACGAAGAAGAGGTTACACTCCTGAAGCAATCTGGAACTTCACTGAAATGATTGGTGTCGCTAAGCGAGATGCTTTAACAGATGTTTCTTTACTTGAATATGCAATACGTGATCATCTTAATAAAACAGCTCAGCGAGCAATGGCTGTATTGAAACCAATCAAAGTTGTAATTACAAATTATGAAGGTGAAGAAGAAGTAGAAGCAATAAATAATCCAGAAGATCCAAATTCAGGAACTCGCAAAGTCCCATTCTCAAATGAAATTTATATTGAAGAAACTGATTTTATGGAAAATCCACCAAAAGGCTATCATCGTTTAGTTCCAGGTGGAGAAGTTAGATTAAGGTATGCATATATCATCAAATGCGAAGAAGTAATTAAAAACGAAAAAGGTGAAATTGTTGAGTTAAGATGCACTTATGATCCTGCAACTAAGAGTGGTAGTGGAACAAGCAACAAAAAAGTAAAAGGAGTTATTCACTGGGTATCGGCTAAACATTGTTTTGATGCTGAAGTCCGTTTGTATGACAGACTGTTTACTGTTGAAAATCCAGGTGAACTTGATAACTGGCTTGACACAATAAATCCAAATTCGTTGGAAGTTATCCAGAATGCAAAACTTGAGCCTTTCTTAAAATCGGCAAAACCACTTGATAAGTTTCAGTTTGAAAGATTGGGTTATTTCTGTGTGGATCCTAAATATTCAACTAACGAAAAATTAGTTTTTAATCGAACAGTTACACTAAAAGATACCTGGGCTAAGAAAGTTCAAAAAGCCTGAGAAAAATTTAGTTTAAAAACTATTATTAATTAAAATTAAAAAGTCGCTGAATTAGCGACTTTTTTGTTTTAGAATTCAATTGGTAATAATCAAAAAAATTTAATTAAACTTTTATTTTTTCAATGGCGATTTTTACTCTTTCTTTTACTTCATCTTTGCCGAGAATAAAAATTAAATCATAAATTCCTGGTCCTGCACTCGTTCCGGATAAGGCATGTCTTAGTGGATGAATTAATTTACCTTTACCAATTCCAAGTTTTTCAGCCATTTTATTAAGAACCTCTTCATATTGTTCTTTAGTAGGATTCTCAAGTTTATCAAATTCATCAATAAGAAGTTTTAAGTGTTCTACCGTTTCAGGTTTCCAATTCTTTTGAATTGCTTTTTCTTCATAAGAAGTTGGTCGTTCAAAGAAATAATAACTTTTGGTTAAAATCTCGTGTACAAAGTCAATTCTTTCTTGCATTGCTTGGATTACAAGCTTTAAATATTCATCACTGAAGTTTTGATTAGCATATTTTGACTTTTTTATTTCTTCTTTCAGCATTGGTAACAATTCATCTACCGATTTCTTTCTTATGTGTTCACCATTTAACCAGAGAAGTTTATTCAAATCAAAAACAGCACCTGATTTATTTACCCTTTCAAGAGAAAATTTTTCTATTAATTCATCTAAATAATATAATTCTCTATCATCACCAGCATTCCAACCAAGAAGAGCGACAAAGTTGATCAATGCTTCTTTCAAATAACCTTTTGATCTATAGTCTTCTACAGCAACATCACCCTGGCGTTTACTTAATTTTGATCTATCAGGATTTAATAAAAGTGGAAGATGTGCAAATTGTGGTTTCTCCCAACCAAAGAACTCATAGAGCAAAATATGCTTGGGTGTTGATGACAACCATTCCTCACCACGAATCACATGACTGATTTTCATTAAATGGTCATCTACTACATTAGCTAAGTGATAAGTTGGATATCCATCACTTTTAAGTAAAACTTGATCGTCAATATTATTTGTATCGAACTCAACCTCTTCACGAATGATATCATAAAATCTTACAACTTGATTTTCCGGAACATTTAGTCGAATTACATAAGGTGTTCCATTTTCAAGTTTCTCTCGAATTTCAGATGACGAAAGTCTTAAACAATGTTTGTCGTATTTTACCTGTGGAACTTTTTGCTTTAGTTGTTCTTCTCTTAATTGAGCTAATCTTTCCGGACTACAGAAACAGTAATATGCATAACCTTTTATTACTAATTCTTCAGCATGTTCTTTATAAATCTTAAGTCTTTGAGATTGAATATATGGTCCATAAGGTCCACCGACATCTGGACCTTCATCGTAATAAAGATCACACCATTTGAGAGTAGAGATTAAGTTCTCAACTGCACCTTCAACATATCTTGAGCGATCTGTATCTTCAATTCTTAAGATAAATTTTCCTTTATTTTTCCTTGCAAATAAAAAATTATAAAGTGCTGTTCTTAAACCTCCGACATGGAGGTATCCAGTAGGTGATGGAGCAAAGCGTGTTCTTATTTCGTTCATTTTTCCTCAAATTTTTCACAAAGATAAAAATTAATGAACAGAATTCATTGACTTGAATTAGTAAAGATGAAAGTTTTAATGAAAAGTAATTTAAAATTTGAAAACTTGTAAACTTTTTGAATTAATAGACGCATTTATCTCAATTAAAAATTTAAATAAATTGCTGACGATTGAAATAATTATTGCAAGATTGATCTTTTTGAATTTATACGGAGAGTTTACAAAAAAATAGAGGCTTGTCATACCCTCCACTAAAACGTTTTAGATATGACAAGCCTTATAGGGAGGTCAAAATGAAAAATTACATTTTCAATGCTTCGAGATATCTTTCAGTGACTGCATCCCAATTGATTACATTAAACCAATTGGCTACATATTCATTTCTTCTATTCTGATATTTGAGATAATATGCATGTTCCCAAACATCAATACCCAAGATAGGATAACCTTTTAATTCAGAGACATCCATTAATGGATTATCCTGATTTGGAGTTGACCCAATTAAAAGATTTCCTTGATTAAAAACTAACCACGCCCAACCAGAACCAAATCTGGTCATTGCAGCTTCAGAAAGTTTTGCTTTGAAATTGTCATATGAACCAAAAGTTTTTTCAATTGCTGTCTTAATTTCTCCTTTAGGTTCACCACCGCCATTCTTTTTCATAATTTGCCAGAACATTGAATGATTGTAATGACCGCCACCATTATTTCGAACAGCAACTGGATATTTTGAAACATTGGTCAATAATTCTTCTAAGGACAATTTTTCCATCTCAGTGTTTGCAATCGCATTATTTAGATTGTTAACATAAGCACCATGATGTTTACCCCAGTGAATTTCCATTGTCATTGCGTCGATGTATGGTTCAAGAGCATCATAAGAATAAGGCAATGGAGGTAACTCAAATTTTGCCATAGGTTTTTCACTCCTTTCATTAATTTTTATTTCATTTTTGTAACTAAAAATATTTCCTGGTTTTAATAAACCAGCTAAAGTGATCAAAGAAAATGAATAGATAAAGTTTCTTCTTTTCATAGTTAAACTGCAAACGATGAACCACATCCACAGGTTTTCGTTGCATTTGGATTATTAAAGACAAAGCCTCGACCCATCAGACCATCTGAAAAGTCGAGGACAGTTCCATTTAAGTAAAATAGACTTTTAGGGTCAACAACAACTCTAAAATCCTGAGAGTAAATAATTCTATCATCTTCTCTCAACTTATTATCAAAGGCGAGAGAATAAACAAAACCTGAACAACCACCACCTTTAACTCCAATTCTTAAAAAGTATTCATTTGGATCGAGTTTATTATCATCCATAATTTTCTTGACTTCAGCCAATGCTTTTTCTGTAATTGTGATTTCGCTTAGATCTGTTGTAATTTCTGGCATATTTACTCCTTATACTTTGGTTGTTAATTTGCTCTGAGCTGTGAACTCAGGATAGTTAAGTAAATAAATTTGATTGCTAATTTTTTTTAGAATACCCTCCGTTTGAAGGTGATTTATAAATTCTTGAGCCAAAACTTCGCTTTCTGTATAAGTAAGTTTAATTTCTCTACTTTCTAAATAATGTTTAATTCCAAATTGAATATCTCTAAAAAAGACATTTGATTTGTGATATAAAGGATACCGAGCTTTAAGATAATTCAAAACTGTTTTTTCCTCTTTGATTAAAATTTTCAAATAATCAGCGATTTTCTTCGTCATTATTTCCTCCCTTATATGAAATAAATTTAATTTCTCAATATCTCTACAAATTTACGAAAGAACTTCTTCAAAATACTCGCTTTACTAACAAATTCTAGTTTAATTAAAGTTCCGAATTTGGATAAAATTAAAGAAAAAATTTTTATGTATTGAACAATTGCGAATTAATTTTTCTCTAAGAAATTCATAATTTCAAATAAAAACGGAGGTCAAATATGAAACTTTTCTCTTACAAAAAAATCTTTTCATTCTTTTTTATGTTCTCAGTTCTAATAAATCAAGCGGTTGGTCAAACCAGAACTTCAGGTGGTGAAGGATATTTTATGGTTGGAATGCAAAAACTCGATGTCAAAGAGTTAAATACAATCCTTCAGCAACACAATTATCCTGTCCTTGATGAGAATTATGTTTCACTCGGTGGTGGTGGGTATGGTATAGTAAATAATTTTGTAATTGGTGGTGAAGGTCATGGACTGATTGGGAGTGAGGTCAGTAATGCAAATTACAGATTGAATTTAAGTGCAGGTTATGGAATGTTTAATGTTGGATATGTGATCTATCATAATTTTGGATTAAGAATTTTTCCTTTGATTGGTTTTGGTGCTGGAGGGATTGACTTAACCATTTATGAAAAACCATCACCAGACTTTGATGATATAATGAATAATCCAAAAAGAGGTTCGTCGCTCTCGCTCGGTGGTTTAATGTTTAACTTAGGTTTGAATGGAAGTTATACACTAAAATTTGGTGGAGAGGATAAAAATGGTGGAATTCTCATTGGATTTTCTGCGGGATATACTCAATTCTTAAAATTAGGTAATTGGACCTTTTTCGAAAAAGAAATTTCTGGTGGACCTAATATTGGTATCTCAGGTTTTTATTTGAGATTTAGTATCGGTGGTGGTGGTTCAGGAAAATATTCTGAAAAGAAATAACTAAAAAAGCGTCTATCAGCTTGTTGCTGATAGACGCTTTTAAATATTAATGTATAAACTAAAATCCAAATATTCTAATTGATTGTTCTGCAAATTCGATAAGTGGTTTGAAGTAAATTCCAAACAATAAAGTTGGAATTAGCAAACTGAGTGAAAGGATTAAGTTGGCTGAATCAAGTTTGTACTCGAAAGTCAATTCTTGAGATTCTCTTAAAAACATATTTTTAACCACTCTCAAGTAATAATAAAGTGAGATAACGCTATTCAAAACACCAACAACTGCGAGCCATATCCAGTTAGCTTTTACAAGCGCACCAAATAAATATAACTTTCCAACAAATCCTGCAGTTGGTGGAATACCAGTCAATGAAACTAAGAATATTGTTAAAGCTACAGCAAGATAAGGAGCTTTATAACCAAGTCCAGTATAATCTTCCATTTCTTCTGAGCCGAGTTTATCGGAAATTAGCATTACGATAAAGAACGCACCCAAATTCATAAAGAGATAAACAACAAAATAAATCAGTATTGCCATTATACCTTGATTATCTAAGATCACAAAACCAGCTAGCATATAACCAGCATGAGCAATACTTGAATAAGCTAACATTCTTTTCATGTTCGATTGCCAGAGTGCAGCAAGATTTCCAAGTGTCATTGTAAGAACAGAAAGTCCAGCAATAATCTCATTCCATTTGAATTGAGGTAAAATTGCCCATACAGATGATTGTAAATTTGTTGATGCGTAATCAACAAACATAACCTTGAGAAATCTAATTAGAACAGCAAATCCAGCTGCTTTACTTGCAACTGACAATACAGCTGTGATAGTAATTGGTGCACCTTCATACACATCTGGGGCCCAGAAATGAAATGGAGCCATTGAAATCTTGAAACCAATTCCACCAATTATTAATAATCCTGCAATTACTAAAGCAAGTCCAGAAACACTTTGATTGGTTAGAACAAAATTAATCAAGTATATATTTGTTGTTCCAGTTAAACCATACAAAATTGAAATTCCAAAAAGCATTGCACCAGAGGCAACTGCACCAAATATTATGTATTTCAAAGATGCTTCGGCAGATCTGTGAACATTTCTTGTAAATCCAGCCAAAACATAAGATGATAAACTTACAAGTTCAAAACTTAAATACATCATTAACAAATCAATTGTAGAAGTGAGCAAGAAAGTTCCGAGTGCAAATGAACTTAAAAGCACATAATATTCTCCACGATTTTCTTTTGCTTCTACAATCTCTTTTGATGATAAAGAAAATAAAACCGTGTAAACTATAGAGAGAAGAATTAAAACTTTGAAAAAGAAAGCAAAAGGATCAAAAACATACAATCCGACATTTGCCATTCCAGTAGAAAATAAAAATCCTTGCACATTTGGAGTGTAAATGATAAGATAACCAGTTATCAGAAACCCAGCCAAACTAATTGCTGGCAAAAGGTATTTCCAGCGTTTGGCAAATAAATCTGCAAGAAGCAAAACAAAAAATGTAATCGTAAGCGCAAGTTCTGGATAAAAGTATTTTAATGAAGCAAGAATATTTTCAATACTGTTCATATTCGTTCTTA
>Ga0308421_1001168_pt1 | contig 14489 bp, 9 predicted proteins | sample HotsprSampleMS60_FD_203673 | JGI IMG/M metagenome (GOLD analysis project Ga0308421, IMG submission 203673) | Hot spring phototrophic mat microbial communities from Mushroom Spring, Yellowstone National Park, Wyoming, United States - 20090730_MS60 ...
GGCAACAGGGTGCCGACCGGGAAAATGGTCCCAGCAATCCCGGCGCTGGCTGAATGCAGATGGCCAGACCCTTCAGGAAAAGCCTCGTTTGACTATAAAGATAAGATAGTCTATAATTTAATCACGATGGATTCACTCAAGGTCGGTGATAAAGTTATCTATCCCGCACAGGGAATAGGAATTATAGAAAACATCCAGGAAGAATCCTTCAATGGGCAGACCTTGCGCACTTTTCACATCAGACTTCTCTGTAACAATACGCTGGTAGTTATTCCAAGCAGTTCAGTTGGGGAAATCGGCCTGCGTCGTCCGATTTCTCAGAAAGGCGTCACCAGGTTTTTTCAGTTTTTAAGGACCTGCCCCGTGGATGTTAGCTCCGACTGGAAAAACCGCTATAAGGAAAACTTCGACCTGATGAAATCGGGCCAGCTGGATGACATCGCCCTGGTTTATAAAACCCTTTTTTTCCTGAGCCAGACCAAACCCTTATCCTTTAGAGAAAAAAAAATGCTGGAAAAAGCCCGTGAGTTAATTATCACTGAACTGGCTGCTTCCTCCTGTTCTTCTCCGGAAAAAATAAGTTCCAGGCTTGACCACTGCCTTGCCTCCTGGCTCAAAGAGTTAAAAATAGAGCCTGAGCTCTGATTATTCTCAGATGCTGACCGAGCTAACTCTTTTTCTTCTTTTTCTGGTTTTAAGTGCCTTTTTCTCATCCTCAGAAACCGCCTTCCTTTCGGTCAATCCGTACACCCTTGAATACCTGGACCGGAAAGGTTCCCGGAAGGCCGGTCTGATCCGCAGAACTCTGGCCCGGCTGAACGAATTGCTGGCGGCAATTCTTATTGGGAATACCCTGGTCAATGCCGCCGCTGCTTCCATCGCCACCTCAATCTTTGTCAGGCTGGATTCGGACCCAAACCGGGCCGTTCTGCTGGCTACTCTGACCACCACCGTGCTAATTTTGATTTTCGCCGAAATTACTCCCAAAACCATCGCTGCTTACCGGCCGATGCCTTTTACTTCTCTTTTCATCTACCCAATCAGAATCGTCTCGATAATTTTATACCCGTTTATCAGGCTGTTTTCTCTCATTCCCAATCTATTCATACCAAAAAAAGAGCGTTCCGGTCAGGCTTTTGCCCATCCTCTCTCTGAGGAAGAAATCAAAGTGGTCATTACTTCAGGCGCCAGAGCTCTCTCCAAGCTCAGGAAGAAAATGCTGACCGGGGTACTCGACCTCAGCCACCGGCCGGTCAGAGAAATAATGATTCCGCGGACCCAGGTCCGAGCTCTTGAAGTAAATTCCACCCTGGATGAAGTCCTGCAAACAATCAAGGAAAGCGGTTTTTCTCGTTATCCTGTTTACCGCAAAACCATTGATAATATAGAGGGTCTTTTTCATGTAAAAGATGTTCTGCCGATTCTGCAATCAAATCAGCAGTTCCAACTGAAAAGCCTGCTGCGAAAACCCCTTTTTGTTCCCGAGCTGGCCAGCATAGAAAAAGTCCTTCTTCAGATGCAGGAAGGAGCGGTCCACCTGGCTCTGGTGGTTGATGAGTTCGGAAGCTTCGAAGGCATAGTTACCCTGGAAGACATCCTGGAAGAAATCGTCGGAGATATCCGCGACGAATACGACCCCCAGGCAGAAGACTGGTACCAGAAAATTAGTGATTCAGAATATATAATCAAAGGCTCAGCCACGGTGAAAGAAATAAATGAAATTTTAGGTCTGAACATTCCTGAAAGAAAAGATTACAATACACTGGCCGGTTTCTTTCTCTACCATTACGGACATCTTCCGGTGGAAAAAGCCTCAATCAGGGTCAAATCCCTATTGTTCACAGTGGAAAAAATGAGCCGCCGACATCTCAGTCTGATTAGAGTCAAAATAATTCCCCCCGATAACGTTGAGGAAAGCTGATGAAACTCGTAGCCACCAACAAGAACGCCTACCACGATTATGAAATTCTGGAAACCATGGAATCTGGAATTGCCCTGACTGGAAGCGAAGTTAAATCGCTGAGGGAAGGTCGGGTCAGCCTCAAGGAAAGTTATGCTGATTTTAATGGTTCCGAGCTTTTCCTGATAGACTGCAACATAAGCCCTTATCATGCGGCCAACATTTTCAATCATGAGCCGAAACGTCCCCGAAAGCTTCTTCTCCACAGGCGAGAGCTAAAAAGGCTGGCCGGAAAGGTTCAGGAAAAAGGCCTGACCTTGATTCCTACCAAAATCTACTTCAACGAGCGGGGCCTGGTTAAAGTCGAACTGGCCCTAGCCCGCGGCAAGAAAACTTATGAAAAGAGAGAAGCTCTCAAAAAGAGAGATATAGAACGCGAAATAAGGGCCGAAATTAAAAAGCGTCTTAGATAATCAGCTCTTCATATCGGTTCTGGAAAGCTGCCAAGCCAGCTGAATGGCCTCCCTAAAGCTATCCACCCTGGCAATCCCTTTACCGGCCAGTTCAAAAGCAGTTCCGTGGTCGGGCGAGGTGCGAATGAAAGGCAGACCAAGAGTCAGATTCACCCCGGAATCAAAAGCCAGCAACTTGAAGGGTATTAGAGCCTGGTCGTGGTAGAGACAGACTACCATTCGTTCCTCGCGGTCAAGGGCCTGAAGAAAGACCGTGTCCGGGGGAAAAGGACCTTCAACCTGCAGTCCAGACTCCCTGGCCTGAGACACAGCTGGACTTATTTCCTGCATCTCTTCCTGGCCGCAAAGCCCTTCCTCACCGGCATGGGGGTTCAGGCCACAGACCAGCAGGGTCCTGACCTCTGTATTCCATTTCTTCAGGTGAGTATTCAGATTCAGTAGAAATTTTAGAAGCGGCTCTTTTTTAACCTGCTGGATGGCGACAGACAGCGGAAGATGATGGGTAAAAAGCGCCGTTTTCAAGCGTTTGGACCAGAAACTCATAATTGCCTGAGGGAAAAGCCCTTCCAGATAATCAGTATGGCCCTTGAATCGAAGACCGGCTTGATGCCAGGCTGCTTTAGAAACAGGACCTGTTACCAGGGCAGTCAGCTCACCTTTAAGAGCGCTCTCAACGCCAACCTTAAAATAATTAAACGAGGCCAGGCCGGTTTCGGCGGTGGCTATTCCCGGCTTCAGTTGAGAAAGCATGTGTCCTGTTTCTCTCAAGCTTACCTTCTGGTTATTTACCAGCTTTTCTGGGAAGTCAGCCCCAAAGCCCAGAATCTCAGACCAGCTGGAAAGTAATTCTAAAGGGGCAAAGATTATGAACCGGGCTGGAGGAAGTCTGAAAGGCTCAGCCAAAAGACGCAGTAATATTTCCGGCCCCACCCCGGCCGGGTCACCAGGAGTAAGGCCTATTACCGGAACCGTCATTTATGCTTCTTTGGTTCGGAGTCAGCTGTTTTTTCCTTGCGGGAAGCTGTGGTATCAACCTCTGAGATGTCAGCTTTTTCTTCTTGCTCCAGCTTGTACAAATATTTGACCTGACGTTTATAGATAAGTAAATTGGGTTGCCGGTCGCGGTTCAGTTTAAAACAATTTCGATCATACCATTCAATATAACCCTCAACTTTTTCTCCGTCCGCGAACACCACTGCCATCCGAGTTTTTTTATTCATCTGCTTTAAGAAATAATAATTTTCAGCATGAGTATCGGTGGGTGGTGGCATTTTTTTCTTGGCAGCTTCCTTTTCTTTGGCTTCTTTGGTCATCTTGTCCTTAACTTCAGTAAGATTTGGACGGATAAGCTTTCTTTGCATTTAAGCCCTCACAATCAAAGAAAAAGAAATATTTGATTAAATGTTATCATCTAAAAAATAAAATTGCAATAAAAACTTAAATGCAGTGGCATTTTATTGCCTGAGTTAGTGCCCCGTGAAAAGGAACATGAAAAGAAATCAGAAACACTACCTCTGCATTGAGGCCTGGCCTGAAAGCAGTTATCTTTTCTATTCTATTTTTTATCAGTTGACAGAATGCTGAGCGATAGACTAAAATCCAGTCTCGTGAAGGTAAGTACTATCAACTTAGCTCGAGTTCTTTTTCTGGCTTTAGGCCTGCTCAGTCTAATAAACATCGTAGCCCACGATTTCTCCTGCCACGAAGAGCTTCATCAGGTCTCCAGTCCAATTCATCATAATTTCAATCACCCTGACTTTTCTTCCCGGGAGCTGGGAGGGATTAATCTGACCGAAGGTTTTTCGATTAAACCTGACCCCCTCTTTATAACAGCTTCTGATTTTGTTCCCACCATCTTTCACCCACCCGACAGAGCCTGAAACGTCCGGGATAATTTTCAACTCATCATCATCGGAGGTTTAAATGTCTGTCTTATTAGTTTCACTGTGCCTGGTTATGAGCTGGCCTCAGGTCGAAGCCCAACCGGTCCTGGCTCTATCTCTGGACCAGGCTGTGGAAATGGCCCTGGCTAAAAATCCGGCCCTTCTGGCTCTGGAGAAAGAAATAGAAAGTTCCCGGGCCAGAACCCGAATTGAAGCCAGCCTGCCCGAAACTGAGGTCAGTCTGGAGCTGGCTGGTTTGAATCTGGCCCGTCCCCACAGCTCCGGAGAAAAGGAACTTAGTTTCTGGATTAACCAATCAATTCCCTTTCCTGGAAAACTGAGTCTTCGAACCGAATTAGGTCAGACCTATGAAGAAGAAGCCCGTCTCCATCTGGAAAGACAAAAAATTCTGGTAGCTACCCAAGTTAAAAAGACTTATTTCCGGAGTCTGTTCCACCAGGCTTCGGTAGCCCTTCTGGAAAAAAGTCTGACCCTTCTCCAGGACATCCAGAAAAATGCCCTCTCCCGTTATGCCCTCGGGGCTGTTCCTTACCGGGAAGTGCTCAGAGTAAGACTGGAAGAAGCAAGAACCCGAAACGACCTTTTAGAAGCCAGAAAAGAGCTGGCTACCGCCCTGGGCGAACTCAATCTGCTTCTGGGTCAGGAAAAAGACCAGCCTCTGGTGCTAACCTCTGCTCTTGAAAACAGGCTCCGGGACCTTAAGCCGGAAGAGCTGACTGCTGCTCTGAAGCTACAAAGTCCCAGCCTCCAACTGGCCCACCTGCTGCAAAAAAGGGCCAGCCTGCTTGGCCAGATGGCTGAACTAGACCGCCTCCCTGATTTCTCTTTTGGATTTTCAACTCCCAGTAAGCGTTTCGGAGCAATCGGGTTCGGTTTCGGACTTAGCTACCCGCTTTTTTCCCGAAAAAAACTTAAGGGGACCCGGGAGCTAGCTGTAGCTGAAAAACAAAAAGCGGTTCTGGCAGCCCGGGCTGCCGAGCTTTTTTATGAAACCAGAAAAAAGCAGGTCTGGGAAGAAATAATGACGGCCGAGAAGCAGCTCAGAATTTTTGAAGAAGCCCTGCTCCGGGAAACCGAGGCTGAGCTGGAAAAGGCCCGGCATGACTTCAGCCTGGGGCAACTGGACTCACTCGGTCTGCTTGACCTTTACCGAAATTCAACACTGGTCAGACTTGAGTATCTGCGGGCTCTATACCTTTATAATTGCGCTCTGGCCGATCTGGAAAAAGCTGGAGAAGACTATGAATGAACCTCTGATTAAGGCTGGAGATAAGGAGATAACTATGAATTACAGAAAGAATCTTTTTCATTTTTTAATCATTTTAGCTCTGGTGGGTTCATTCCTGTGGTTTAGTTCCTGCCGCCCCCACAGTCATGAAGAAGATGTCTCGGCCAAACATTCTGAGGAATGTGATAGCGAACCTGTTGTCCTGTCGGAAGAAGCTCTGAAGCTGGCTGGAATTCAGGTCAAAGAATTGAAAAAAATCAACTTTCAGCCGGAAATAAAAGTACCGGGTGAGGTGGTCATCAACCCAAGGAAATTCTACCGCTTAACCAGCCGGGTGCCCGGCCGGGTAGAAGAGCTTTTAGTCTATGAAGGAGATAAAGTCCGAGCCGGGCAGGTGGTGGCCAGGCTTTTCAGCCTAAATTACCTGGAAAGCCTGACCGAGTTGAAACTGGCCAAAGAAAGGCTGGACCGGCTCAGCCAGGAACAATCTGGAGAAATTACCCTGGCCCGGGAGCTGTTTAATTCAGCCAGAACCAAGCTTCTGATACTCGGATTAAACGACCGCCAGATTGATTCACTGCTGAAGACAGCCTCTCCGGAAATTAACCTCTATGAGGTCCTGGCCCCTGTGGACGGTCAGGTTTTAAGCCAGAAAGTTTTCCGGGGAGACACACTGGAGGCCGGGGCAGAAATAGCCGAAATTGCCTCATTTGACCCGGTCTGGATTGAAGGTCGAGTTCAGGAGAAAGAGGTCGGGCTGGTTTATTCGGGCCAGGCCGTTTTCGTCAGAACCAGAGCTTATCCCGAATTTAGTTTCTCAGGCAGAGTCACCTATATTTCTCCGCTCCTGGATTCAACCACCAGGACCTTAAAAATCAGAATCGAAGCCCGGAATTCTGAAGGTCGGCTCAAACCTGGCCTGTTCGTCGAGGTGGGGTTGCTCCTTCCAGAAAAAACTATCCTGGCCGTCCCGGAAGAGGCCGTTCAGGAAATAAATGGTCAAACTGTGGTTTTTGTGACTGAAAAACAGGGTGTTTTCCTGCCCAGACCCGTTAAACTCGGTGAGCCCATAAGCGGCTTCCGCTCTGTGCTCAGTGGACTTGAGGAGGGCGAAAAATACGCGGCCACTGGAGCATTTATGCTAAAAGCCGAGCTTTTAAAGCACCTTCTGGGAGAGGAGGGCCATCGCCATGATTGACCGGATTATCTCTTTTTCCCTAAAAGAACGTCTGCTGGTGCTCGTCCTGATTTTCTTGGTGGTAGCGGGGGGCATCTATTCTTTTTTAAGAATTCCAATTGACGCCTTTCCCGATGTGACCAGCGTTCAGGTGGAAATTCTGTCCCGGGCCACCGGTTTCTCGCCTTTTGAAGTGGAAAAGTTCATTACCTTCCCGCTGGAAACTTCCTTGAGGGGCCTGCCAGGACTGACCCAGCTCCGATCTGTTTCTCGCTCTGGTCTTTCAGTTATAACGGCTGTGTTCGAAGATAAAACCGATATCTATTTTGCCCGCCAGCAAGTTTTCGAACGTCTGGCAGAAGCCAGGGAAAAAATGCCGGAGGGGGTAGAAGTTTCTCTGGGACCTGTAGCCACGGCTATGGGTGAAATCTTCCAGTACACCCTGGAAGGAAACGAACCGGGAAGGGAAGAGGACTGGATTCCCTATCTTACCGAACTTAGAACCATCCAGGACTGGGTCATCACCCCACTGCTGAAAAGTGTGCCCGGAGTGGTGGATGTCAATTCTTTCGGCGGTTATCTGAAGCAGTACCTTATCAGAGTAGATCCAGAGCGCCTACTTAAGTACAACCTCAGCCTGCAGGAAATTGTGGAAGCAGTTCGACTAAGCAACCTGAATGTCGGTGGAAACATAATAGAAAAAGGCCAACAACAATTTATCGTCAGAGGTACTGGCCTTTTTACCAGCCTGGAGGATATAAAAAACACGGCAATTAAATCCGAAAGAGGGATGCCCATTACTCTCCAGGATGTGGCTCGAGTTGAAGCGGGTTTTGCCGTACGCCAGGGAGCTTCGGTCCGAAACGGAGAAAAAGAGGCGGTCGGAGGTATTGTTCTGATGCTCAAAGGGGAAAATAGCCGGGAAGTAACCCGACGGGTTGAAAGAAAAGTGGCCGAGATAAACCAGAGTGGACTTCTGCCTCCCGGTTTGAAAATAGTCCCTTTTTATAACAGGACCGAAATTGTCCAGAAATCAATCCACACCATTCAGGAAGCATTGCTACTCGGAGCTATTCTGGTGATTCTGGTTGTCTTTTTCTTCCTTCACAGCTTTCGCGGTTCAGTGGTGGTGGTTCTGGCCTTGCCCCTGGCTGCTCTTCTGACCTTCGTAGTGATGAAACAGGCCGGGCTAACCGCCAACCTGATGTCCCTGGGAGGGCTGGCTATATCAATCGGAATGATTATTGATGCCGCCATAATTCAGGTGGAAAATATCCAGCGGCACCTTCTGGAAACCAGAAAGAAAGACCTGGCTACTTTCCTGAAAGCTGTCCTTGAAGTCCGCAAGCCCAGTATCTTTGGAGAACTAATAATTGCCCTGACCTTTATCCCTCTGCTCAGCCTGCAGGGAATAGAAGGCAAGATGTTCTCGCCACTGGCTATCACTCTCTCCATTGCTATCATCTGTTCGCTTTTAATTTCTCTTTTTATTATCCCGGGCCTGGCCTATCTGGTAATGAAGGTTCCGGCTGAGAAAAAAGACTGGCTGATGGATCTTCTTTTAAGAAAATATCACTCGGTCCTTCGCTGGTCACTCAAACACAGCCCCTTGGTGGTCGGACTGCTGGCAGTCCTTCTCTTGACCAGCCTGTTTCTCATTCCGAGGCTTGGCCGGGAGTTCATTCCCATTATGGACGAAGGGGCTTTTGACATGGACATTCAGATGCTGCCCGGCATTTCTCTTGAACAGGCTCTGGCCCTTACTATGGAAGTGGAAAAAAGATTAAAGCAGTTTTCCGAGCTGGAGACCATCGTTTCCAGGACAGGCCAGACCGGCATAGCCCTTGAAGCCAGAGGGGTGGAAAAAACAGGTTTTGTTGGCTCATTAAAGCCTCGTTCTCAATGGGTTTCGGCCCGGACCAGAGAAGAGCTGACCAACAAAATGAGACTGGCTCTGGCTGACCTGCCCGGGATATCTTTCTCTTTCAGCCAGCCGATTGCCTGCCGCATAGATGAGCTGGTGGCCGGTACCAGAGCTCAGCTTATCATCAAGCTTTTCGGGGAGAACCTGGATCTTCTCCGGATAAAAGCCGAGGAGATAGCCGCAGTGGTCAGAGAAATCAGGGGAGCCACCGATCTGATGGTGGAAAGAATTTCCGGTCAACCTTATCTGATGGTGGAGGTAAACCGCGAGGAAATGAAAAGACACGGACTGAGAGCGGCGGAAGTGCTTTTTCTGGTGGAAACAGCCCTGGCCGGAAAGCCGGTAACCAGGATGTACGAAGGAGAAAGAGCTTTTGAGGTGGTTATTAAATACCCGGAAGAATCCAGACAATCTCTTGAGCAACTGAGCCGGCTCTTATTAGATACACCGGCCGGATACCGGATACCATTAGGCCAGGTAGCCAAAATCCGCCAGTTGGAAGGTCCGGCTCAAATCAGCCGGGAGGGCGGCTTCCGAAGAATTGGCCTGGAAGTCAACATCAGCGGCCGGGACCTCGGTAGTTTTGTGGCTGAAGCCAGAGAAAAAATTGCCAGAGAGGTAAACCTGCCCCCAGGCTATCACCTGGAATGGGGGGGTCAGTTTGAAAATCAGCAGAGAGCCATGAAAAGACTTATGGTCATAGTTCCCCTGACTCTGGTCCTGATTTTCTTTTTGCTTTTTTCAACTTTCGACTCTTTCAAGCTGGCCTTGCTGGTACTGGCTACCCTGCCGGTGGCTCTGGTAGGTGGGGTTTTTTCGCTGTGGCTTTCAGGCCTTTATCTTTCAGTTCCGGCCTCGGTGGGCTTCATCGCTCTGCTGGGAATTGCCGTGCTCAACGGGGTAGTAATGGTCAGCTATTTCCAGCAGGTGACAGCCAACAGATGTTTTTCTCTGGATGAGGCTATTGTGGTCGCGGCTGGCAAAAGATTAAGGCCAGTTTTGATGACAGCTACCACTACTCTTCTTGGATTAATTCCTTTGCTCTTTGCTCAGGGACCGGGGTCGGAAGTCCAGCGGCCTCTGGCCGTAGTGGTAGTAGGAGGATTGCTCACCTCAACCTCTCTGACCTTACTGCTTCTACCGATTCTTTACCGCTGGACCTGCGGCCTTAGAGAAGAAATTGGAGCAAAAAATTGAGGCCAGCTAACCCAAATCAGCTACTACTAGCCTAAGGCTTTTAGGCTGTGCAGACCGAGTTATAACTTCCAGGCGGCTTACTGGAAAAAGGACCTTAACCAGCTGGACACGAGTTGGGAACCGTCCAGGTCCAGTCTCTGACTTAATAAGATAAAGGAGCTTTTTCTGAAAGATTTTAAGTAAGATAGTTGAAAGCTCCGAGCTGAGACACCGAGCAGCAATATCCGATTGAGATCGGCAGAGCTATCTGACAAAGCGCCGGGCTGATAATCAAAGTCCGGTATTAAATTCTCCACCAGTAGGAAAATTTTAAGAAATAATACCGACCCGTTGAAATAAACCGGTCACCATCCAGCTGTTTTCGGTTATCCTCAACACCTAAATAAAAGACTGTCCCGGGGTTTAGTTCCCAGCCAAAAAGCCCGCTGAGATAAATCTTCTGGTGATAATGGTTGTAATCGGTGATTAAACGCAGGAAAAAATTTTTATTCAGCTGAAAATTAATTCTCTGACTCAAAATGGTTACCCGATAGATTTTCTCTCCTCCTTTGTCTTTGTAAAAATTGGTGTCTTCAAACCGCCAGGAAAAAATCAGATTAGTTAGAGGCCTCAGATTGATTTCTGATTCAACTGAGGTCCTGAAGCCAAGATAAGGTTCGCTGCTGTAGTAGATAGACCGTCCGAAAGAATACATCACCCGACCGCTGAGCCAGGCCAGGGGAGCAGAGAAGAAACTGCCCCTGAATTCTCTGGGTTTCAAACCCACTCCGCTATATTTTTCATAGGAATCACTGTAGTTCAAAAAGATAAAAGTCTGGCGCCAGCCATTAATCATCAGGGAATAATCCACATCTACGTCGGTTAGCTGACCGCTGTAGTCATAAACCCGGCGATAGGAGACAGAAGGAGTGATGGAGATTATCAATTCTTTCTGCGGAAGGAAGGTGTAGCCTATCCTGCTATTGAGAGAATGAATATCCTTGCGCCGGAGAAAACCCAGGCCAGCTTCAAAATCCGGATGGATGCTGAACCAGTCAAGAGAGACATTCAGGTGACGACTCTGGTGGTTGAAGTTAAAAGCCGCAGCCGGTACAAGTCCGGTTTCCGCACCAGCTACCCGGCTCCTGGAACCGACCAGCTGAAATCCTAACCTGTTAGATTGAAAAAACTTGAACTGGCCATCCAGTCCGAACAGCCGGTTGTAATCGGAAAAAAGCGAGCTTCCAACCTGCCCCATTTCTTTATCGGCCACCAGCACTCCAAGGTAAGATTCAGAGAAAAGGTCCTGACGGAGCCTTATGACGCTATTAAGTGAACGATAATGGAGAGTCTCGTCAAAATCCGGGGCTTCAGGGATGTTTATGCCTAAAGGCAGATCGTCAAGTGCCGACATTATACCGAAGCTGGTTTTTTTTATTTTCCCGCTGAGCTTGGCCGCCCAGACTGGAGAGACAATTTTTCTCGTATACAGTAGCTCTAAAGGAGTGTCAAAAATATCTTTACCTTCCAGAAAAAATGGTCTTTTTTCCGGATAATAAAGTGGATAACGCTGGTTGACATCATTCTGGGGAATATCAGCTTCAATCTGGCTGAAATCCGGGTTAAGAGCCAGGTCTGCAGTCAGGTCCGAGGTAATTCCATATTTTATGTTAGCCCCGATTTCCGGGCTGAACTTATCGCCATCAGCTTTACTTGCGACCACCGCTGGCAGCAGTTCCAGGTTTCTGCCTTTCTCCACATTCTGGTCGATTATCAACTTTCCGGCCTGAATAAGCAGGCCGCTGATATTTCTCGAACGCGCTGGCCAGTAAAGGTCTTCATTTTTCCTCGGAATCTGGCGTCTGAGAATCAGACCCCAGGTTTGGTGAACCCGGTTAGGAAATCTCAGGCTCTTGAAGGGAATGGAAATTTCCACCACATAGCCATCTTCAGTCCGCCTGGCGGCTGACTTGAAAAAAGCATTCCAGTTACGGTCTATCCGGTCAAAGCTTTCTCCTCGCCCCCGACCGCGACGGGGATTGGCTTCAGTATAAATCCCGTCAACCTGAACCTCCCGGGCATTAACCTGAAATACAAATGCTCTTTTCTGGTCATTAAAGGTATCCAGATAGATTGAAACCAGGTCATCTCCCTGAACCCGGTCGCGTTGACAGAGGGTACAGCGGATTTCAGATGGTCGAGAATCATAACAGTAAAAAGCTATGTAAAGATTTTTTCGGTCATAACCGAGGTAGACCACAGTTTTTTCTGAAGGGCGACCCCCTTCCTGGGGTTCATACTGAACAAAATCCTCCACCACCGCAGCTGAAAGCCACTCCGGATTACCCAGCCGGCCATCAATGACCGGAGCCTTCTCCATAAAGCCAGGTTGAACCACAAACTTATCAGATTGAGACTGGGGAAAGGCTTGAAGGATGGCGCTCAATCCAACAAGAAGTGAGATGAAAACCGAGGTACGCATCAGGGGAAACTCAACCTCACCGCAACTTAATCTTCATTAAGAAAATCAACCAGCTTCATGTTGCGGTTTTTAAGACTCAAGCCGAGAGCTTTTTCCAGGTTGGCCAGGGAAATGTTGTAATCAATAATAGCCTTAAGTTCAGTAGAACGGGCATTGGCCAGGTCTCTCTGGTACATCAGCACAATGTAATTGGTGCTCTGACCGACTTTGAGCTTCTCTTCCTCAGCCGCCAGCTTTTTTTCCTGCAGCTCCCGGGCCACCCGGTAAGCCTGAACTCTTTTCAAATTGGCTTCGAGATCCCTCAGAGCCGTTTTGATTTCCAGCAGCGCCTGCTGTTCCTGTCTCTTCATGTTCAGCATGGTCTGTTCCAGATTCAGTTTGGCCTGGGCATAATTGGCTCTGGAGACAACGTTGCTCAAAGGAATGTTCAGCGAAAGACCTACTGACCAGTTCTTGTACTTAAAGTCCAGGGCATCTTTCATGGCATCTTTCCGGGCACCTGGTATGGTACCTATGATAATTCCGGTCAGTGGGTTGTCATTCTGATAAAGAATCCGGGTTCCGGAAAGACCAGGGCTCCAGTAAGACGCATTCAGATTCAACGAGGGCAGCAGCTGATTTCTGGCCACGCTCAGGTTAAACTGCTGGGTCTGAAGTTCAATCTTAAGACTTTTTAAATCCGGTCTGTTTTCAAGGGCAATGGACAGGGCTTCCTCCAGCGGGATGGCTTTCTGTTCAAATCTGGGAGTGTCAACTGGAACGATGGCTGAATACTGTTGTTCTTCTTCCCGGCTCATATTCATCAACATCTTAAGCTGGTCTTCAGCATTTTTTACCTGAGCTTCAGCCTGGATGATGTCAGCTTCCCGGGTGGCTACTTCAGATTGAGCACTTAATACTTCAATCGGAGCTAAGGTGCCGATTTCCACCGACCTTTTATTCCTCTCCAGCAGTTCCTGAGCCAGCTTTAAAGACTGCTGGCGAACCTTAAGATTTTCAATGGCATAGACCAGATTCCAGTAAGCCTGTTCTGCTGAATAAATCGTATCCATCAAAGTTTTTTCCAGCTGGGTTTGAGAAACTTGAAGGTTGTTTCTGGCGATGATTATTTCTTTCTGGCTGATTTTGTAGCCAAAATTCTGGAGCAGGGGCTGACTGAAATCAAAGCGCAGGGTACTGCCGAAGCGGGGATTGACCGTCTGAAATCTCTGGTTAGTTTCGTTACTGTAAGAATCAAGGCTGAGCGTCAGGGTCCCGCCAAAAGGAATGGCCTGGGAAATGTTGCCTGAAATGGAGTTATATTTAGTGATGGTACTCTCTGAGGCTTCCAGCCAGGAGTAAGAAGCGCTTTCAGTTTCTCTATTATTAAAATTAAAAGATAGGGTTGGATAGTATTTTTCCCTGGCTCTGGCCAGACTGGCCGCCGCCAGCTCCGGACTTAATTCCTGAATGGCCACGGATAGATTGTTTTTAAGAGTTCTCAGAATGCACTCTTCAAGGGTTAATTTCAGAACTTTTTCTTCCTGGGCCTCAACCATAATTCCTGCAATAAACAGTAGTATCAAAGCCAGGCTTATGGTCTTTACTGATGATTTCATCTTATCCTCCGGTCTTACAAGATTGACATATTGGGTTGCCTCGGCTGGACTGATGGTCTACAGCCAGCTTTCAAATTATTTTTATTCATAACGCAGAGCCTCAATCGGGTCGAGCTTGGAGGCTTTTCTGGCCGGATAATACCCAAAGAATATACCTACCGAAGCCGCAAAGAAAAATGCCAGCAGGATGGACTCGAGAGTCACCACCGTAGTTATTTGGGAAAAGACGGAGATGTACTTCATCAATCTGGAGGCTCCAACACCAATGATTATTCCAATCAAACCTCCAGTCAGACTTAGGACCACCGCCTCAATTAAGAACTGAAGCAGGATATCTCTCTCCCGGGCTCCGACTGCCAGCCGGACACCTATCTCCCGGATGCGTTCGGTGACCGAGACCAGCATAATGTTCATAATTCCTATTCCACCAACTATAAGAGAAATTGAGGCAATGGAACCGAGCAAAATGGTCATAATCCGGGTTGACTCGGCCGCACTTGCCGCTACGTCAGCAATATTTCTCACCTGAAAATCATCTTCGGCCCCGGGGGCAATGCGATGCCGCTCTCTCATCAGTTCCTCAATCTGCCTCTGAGCTTCGGTTGTCCGGTCGGCCGAGACGGCCGA
>Ga0308421_1001176_pt1 | contig 14462 bp, 8 predicted proteins | sample HotsprSampleMS60_FD_203673 | JGI IMG/M metagenome (GOLD analysis project Ga0308421, IMG submission 203673) | Hot spring phototrophic mat microbial communities from Mushroom Spring, Yellowstone National Park, Wyoming, United States - 20090730_MS60 ...
AATCATCTGCACCAGGGGGGAGCGCCATTGGCCCTCCTGCTGGCCTGAGGGATTGGGGAAGAAAAGCAAGAACAGCAGGGAGATAGGCCTCTCTTTCCCCCCTTTGCCGAATTTTGAACAATCACGCACACATTCACTTGCCAAAGACACAAAACGTGGTAAAATAACTTCCGCTCTGGCCCGCTAGCTCAACAGGTAGAGCAGGGGACTCTTAATCCCTTGGCTGCAGGTTCGAGTCCTGCGCGGGTCACCTGTTCGGTCCTCCGGACGGAGGAGGAGGGAACCCCGATGCCCCGCGTGGTCACTCTGGTGACCTGGGCCTTCGCCCCGGAATGGCTGACCGTAGAAGAAGCGGCGGAACTTTCCGGCCATGACCCGGAGGTGATCCGTGAACTCATAGAGGATGGCACCCTGGAGACCCGGGAAGAGGGCGGGGTGTACCTGATTGAGAAGGCCAGCCTGCGGGAGTTCCAGGAGGCCCTGCTCATGTTGCGGCAGTTGATGGAGTGAGTCCTTCCAGCCCACGGGCGCCCCACCCCACCGGTGGGGCGCTTTTGTTACAGGATGCGCTTGGGTAGAGCCCTATGTCCGACTCATTTGACCCAACCGAATGGATTACCACCAAAGAAGCGGCCGAGTTGACGGGGTACTCTTCTATCCACTTCAGGCAACTGGCCCAGCGAGGGAAAATAGAAGGGCTGAAGAAAGGCCGCGACTGGCTTTTGCGGAAGAAAGCGGTCATCACTTACGTTGAGGAAATGAAACGCCTGGGTAAGGCCAAACACGATCCCTGGCGGACTGGATCTCGCCGCAAATCTTCTCATAAGGAGGGCTTATGGGATACGTAGAAAGTAGCCTGATGCCCAACGAACGAATCCTCTTCAGAGCGCATGTTCACCCAATCGTGTTCCTCCCTCCCGCCCTCTCTATTCTCATCGGCATCCTCCTGGCCCTCCCTGGACTTGGCTCCGCTCAGCAGGTTCAGCCCCAGACTCAACCCGATAATGCCGTCTCTCTCCTCATTCTCACCGCCTGCTGCGCCTCTGCCTTCTTCGTCGCCAACGGGGTGTGGACGGGAATCCAGGCCCTGGTTCTCATCCTCACCACCGAATTCGCTGTGACGAATCGGCGGATCATTGCCAAAAGGGGCTTCATCCGCCGCCACACGCTGGAAATGCTCCTGGGCAAGGTGGAGAGCATCTCCGTACATCAAAACATCCTGGGCCGGTTATTGAACTTTGGCACGGTCACCGTGATCGGAACAGGCGGGACGCGGGAAAGTTTCCGGGCCATTGCGAATCCCATGAGGGTACGGAGAAACATTCATCAGATCATTGAACGGCATACGGCCCCGACGTCCCCTCCGGGACGGGCCTCGCTCTGAAGTGGTTCCACCTATGGATGTCTCAACCCCCATCCGTCCCGGTGTGCTGCTGGAGGGAGCGGTCTTCCCCGAGCCCCTGCGGGTCGTGCGGGTGGAGCAGACCGGCACGCACCTGCGGGTCGGCGGGCAGGGATGCCGAACCGGCCACTATCACGAGCGCCTTCTGACCCCCGAACAGGTACAGGCCCTGCGGGTGATTCCCGCCGAAGCCCCCTTTGACGGCGACCCCCACCGCTTCCGCCTCGGCCTGGAGGCCGCCCGCCTGGGCCTGGCCTACGAGTACGACCCGTACTTCTCCCTCTCCATTGCTCGCGTGGACCCGCTCCCCCACCAGTTGGAGGCCGTCTACGATGCCATTCTCCCGCTCCCCCGCATCCGCTTCCTCCTGGCCGACGACGCCGGCGCCGGGAAGACCATCATGGCCGGATTGCTCCTCAAGGAGTTGAAACTCCGGGGACTGGTCCAGCGCACCCTCATCGTTGTCCCGGCCAACCTGGCCTTCCAGTGGCAGCGGGAGATGCGAGACCGCTTCCGGGAACGGTTTGACATCCTGCGGGGCCAGGACCTGAAAACCGCCTACGGCGTCAACCCCTGGCAGGACCGTCCCCAGGTCATCACCTCTATGGACTGGGCGAAGCGGGAGGACGTCCTGGAGAGTTTGAGTCGCACCACCTGGGACCTGGTCATCGTGGACGAGGCCCATCGGATGAGCGCCAGCGACCCGGAGCACAAGACGGAACGCTACCGGTTGGGGGAACTCCTCTCCCGGCAGACCCACCATCTCCTGCTCCTGACCGGCACGCCCCATAAAGGGGACCCGGATAACTTCTGCCTCTTCCTGCAACTCCTGGACCGGGACGTTTACGGCGACGTGCGCAGCCTGGAGGAGGCGATCCGGCGCCATCACGCCCCCTTCTACCTCCGCCGCACCAAAGAAGCGCTGGTCACCTTCCCCGACCCGGAGACGGGCCAGGTGCGCCGCCTCTTCACCCACCGGGAGGTGCGGACGGTGCGGTTTGACCTGGACGGCCCGGAGTTTGCGTTCTACGACGCCCTGACGCGCTACATCCAGGACCAGTCCATTCGGGCCTCCCTGGACCCCTCCGCCCGGGGGCGGGCCCTGGGGTTCACCATGGCCATGTACCAGCGCCGGTTCGCCTCCAGCCTCCACGCCCTCCGGCTCAGCCTGGAGCGCCGCCTGAAACGGCTGGAGGAGCGCCTGCGCGAACCTCCCCCTGCCACCCTTCCCGACCTCTCCCGCCTGGAGGAGATAGACGAACTCCCGGAGGACGAGGTCCATCGCCTGGAAGAGGAAGTGGAACAGGCTTCTCTCCCCTCCGAACGGGAAGTTATCCGGCAGGAGATAGAGGCTCTGCGGGGGCTCATCGGGCAGGCCCGCGCGCTGGAGGAGCGCGGAGTCTCCTCCAAACTGAACCGGCTGCGGGAGGTCCTGACCGACCAGAACATCTTCGGCGACCCGCGGACCAAACTGCTGATTTTCACCGAGTTCCGGGAGACGCTGGACTACCTGGTGGCCGAGTTGCGCCGCTGGGGGCTGAAAGTGACCCAGATCCACGGCGGGATGAAGATCGGCGACCGGGATACACCGGGCACACGCCTCTATGCCGAGCGGGAGTTCCGGGAGGAGGCCCAGGTGCTGGTGGCAACGGAGGCCGCCGGGGAGGGGATCAACCTGCAATTCTGCTGGCTGATGATCAACTACGACATCCCCTGGAACCCGATGCGGCTGGAGCAGCGCATCGGCCGCATCCACCGCTACGGACAGGAGCACGATTGTCTGGTCTTCAACTTCGTCGCCGCCAATACCCGCGAGGGGCAGGTGCTGGAGCGGTTGCTGGACCGGCTGGCGGAAATCCGCCGCGAACTGGGCAGCGACCAGGTGTTTGACGTGGTGGGGGAAGTCGTCCCGGCCAACTATCTGGAACGACTCTTCCGCGACCTCTACGCCGGGAAAATCACCCAGCAGGCGGTCCTGGACCGGCTGGTGCAGGACATTGACCGGGAGCGGTTCGCCCGCATCTGCCGCTCCACGCTGGAAGGGCTGGCGAAGCGGGAACTGAACCTGGTCGCCATCCTGGGCCGGACGGCGGAGGCCCGGGAACGCCGCCTGGTGCCGGAAGTGGTGGAGGCGTTCTTCCTGCAGGCCGCGCCAGTGGCTGGCCTGCCCACCCCCCGGGGGCGGAATGGGGTGTACACCGTCGGTCGGATTCCCCGCCACCTCCAGACCGTGGGCCAGCGCCTGGAGCCCCGTTTCGGCCCCCTGGCCCAGGAGTACCGCCGCATCACCTTTGACCGCCGTCGCCTCAGCGATGATCCCACCCTGGAGTGGGTCACCCCGGGGCATCCCCTCTTTGAAGCCGTGCGGGAGTATATCTGGGAGGAAGCGCAGGAACACCTGCGTCGGGGCGCCGTCTTCTACGACCTGACCCGCACCGCTCCGGCCCGCCTGGAGGTGTACACCGCGTCGGTGGCCGACGGACGCGGAAACACCCTCCACCGCCAACTCTTCGTGGTGGAGGTGGAGGCATCGGGAGAGATGCGCCTGCGCCAGCCCACCGTCTTCCTGGACCTGATCCCCGCCGGAACGGAGGCCCGGGCCGATTCCCCTGTTCCGCTGGAGCGGGAGCGGGTGGAGTCGTTCCTCCTGGGACAGGGCCTGGTCCCCTTCCTGGAGACGGTCCGCCGGGAGCGTCAGCGGGAACTGGATACCATCGCCCGGCACGTGGAATTGAGCCTGCTGACCCTGATAGACCGGCAACAGCGGCAGGTGGGAGAACTTCTCCAGCGGCAGGAATGGGGGGAGGACGTCTCTCTGGCCCTGCGGGAGGCGGAGCGGCGGCTGGACGAGTTGAACGACCGGCTGGAGCGACGGCGGGAGGAACTGGCCCGGGAGCGGGAACTGACCATCGCCGACCTGACCCTCATCGGCTCGGCGCTGGTCCTGCCCGACCCGGAGCGGGAGCATCTGGCGCCAATGGTGCGGGACGAAGAGGTGGAGCACATCGCGATGGAGAAGGCAATGGCCTACGAGCGGGCGCGGGGGTGGGAGCCGGAGGACGTTTCCGCCCAGGACCGGGGATTTGACCTCATCTCTCGCCATCCCGCCAGCGGCCAGGTGCGGTTTATAGAGGTGAAGGGCCGTGCCGGTGTGGGGTCGGTGGTGTTGACCCGCAACGAATACCAGACGGCGGAGCGGCTGCGGGGCGACTACTGGCTTTATGTGGTTTTTGATTGCGCTACCCAACCACGGCTCCTGCCCATTCCGGACCCCGTTCGCCTGGGCTGGCAGCCCATTGTGCGGATTGAGCATTACCAAATTGGACCAGAAGAGGTTAACAAGGCAGGAGTTGCGCTCTGATAGATAAAGTGAGGCCGAATAGCATTTCATTAAGCTTCCCTTTACTGCCCGTCACAAGAGAAACAAAACAGCAGGCAAACACAATAAGAGGGTTTAAAGCAATGGCTTTGTCCCTTGCCCAAATCAATACGTTGAACGAACTGGCTGATCACCTTTACCCTTTCCTGCCCGGCAGTGCCCATCCCTTTGCAGATCAGCGCATATCCTTTGCTGGAGTTGCCGCGTCTCTGGGTCTCGCTCAGTTCTGGAGCGGAGGGAGCAAATTGCCTGCTATTTTTCAACTCCTTTCGAAAACACTTGAAAATCGCCCGGAAAGTTTTTGCCCCCTCATTCTTGAAATCGTACGACGCGGTATCCCCTATCGCCAGAGCAAGGGGGCACCAATTACCCGGGAAGAAATAGAGCGGCTTAACGAGCTTGTTGCACGCGTAGGCCTCAAAATCCCCGAGTTGCACGATCCAAACTTTCTCGCTGGGCTCCCACATACTGCTCGCCCAAGGCCCTCCGATGAAAGGCCCAGTGTATTGCCCGAAACGCTTGAGCAGCTGGAAAAGGAGTTAATTGAATTGGGTAAGCTTCCACCACAGGAAAGGGGATATCGCTTCGAAAAATTTTTAGGGGACATGTTTGAGGCTTTTGAGATGGCTCCACGTAGTGCGTTTCGCTTGGTTGGGGAGCAAATTGATGGTAGCCTCCACTTCCAGGGCGACACCTATCTGGTCGAAGCCAAATGGCACAACACCCCTCTTGGCCAAGAGGCATTGTTGGTCTTCTCTGGGAAGGTCGCGGGCAAGGCTGAATGGTCAAGGGGTCTTCTGATCAGCTATTCCGGCTTTGCCCAGGATGGGCTTGAAGCCTTTGCGCGGGGTAAGCGCACCAACATCATATGCATGGACGGCTTAGATCTTCACTACGTTTTACGCGGTAGGCTGGATCTTCGGACGGTCCTTGAGCGAAAGGCCCGCCGTGCTGCAGAGACAAATCAAGCCTACGTGTCCGTGAGGGAGATCTTTCCAGATGTCCCATCAATATGATTTTGGAATGACGAGCTCTAAGCGAGGATAAAGAGGAGAATGTCGAGGGATTTGATGCGCCGTCTTATTGAAACCGACGAGATGCCCATCGGCGTGATCTCGGAGCATTCCCGCCGCGACCAGAACGTCCGCAAGGGGCACCTGCACACCCTGCATGTCTGGTGGGCCACCCGGCCGCTGGCCGCATGCCGGGCGGTGCTCATGGCCACCCTCCTCCCCGACCCGGCCGACCCCGCCTGTCCCGAACCCTTCCGGCAGGCGGCGCGGGAGGCGCTGCGGGCGTTCACCGGCCGGGACCTCTCCGACCCGCTGGCCCTGCGTCGGGCGCTCCTGGACTTCATCGGCCACTTCGCCGACTGGGAGAACACCCACAACCGGTCGTTCGTGGAGGCGGCCCGGAAACTGGTGGCCGCCGCCCACCCCGACGGCCCGCCCCTGGTGGTGGACCCCTTCGCCGGTATCGGCTCCATCCCCTTTGAGGCCCTGCGCATCGGCGCCGACGCCTTCGCCGGTGACCTAAATCCCGTGGCGGTGCTCCTGAACCGGGTGGCCCTGGAGTATCTTCCCACCTACAGCGGGCGGCTGGCGGAGGCGGTCCGCCGGTGGGGGAAGTGGGTGCGGGAGCGAGCGGCGGAGGAACTGGCCCCCTTCTATCCCCCGGAACCGGACGGTTCCATCCCCCTGGCCTACCTCTGGGCGCGGACCATCCGCTGCGAGGGCCCGGGGTGCGGCGCGGAGGTGCCCCTGGTGGGGCTGCTCTGGCTTTCCCGCAAGGAGAAACGCCGGGTGGCGTTGCGCTATCGGGGCGTGCGGGAGGTGGGAGGCGGTCGGGTGGAGTTTGAGATTTTTGAGCCGAAGTCGGAGGCGGAGGTGCCGCCGCCCATCGTGAAGCGCTTCGCCGCCACCTGCCCGGTCTGCGGGTACACCACGCCGTACGCGCGGGTGCGGGAGCAGATTCGCGCCCGGCGGGGCGGGACGCGGGATGCCCGGATGATCGCCGTCATCACCCTGCGGCCCGACGGCCGCCGGGGTTTCCGCCTGGCCACGGAGGAGGACGAGGCTATCGCCCGGCGGGCCGCCGAGGAACTGGCCCGCCGGGAGCGGGAACACCAGGGACCCCTGCCCCTGGTGCCGGATGAGCCTGCCCCAGAGGCGCGTGGGCCCGGAGCCAGCCGCGCGTTCTCGGTGCGAAAGTGGGGCATGGAGACCTGGGGCGACCTCTTCACCCCGCGCCAGGCGCTGGCGCTTGCCACCTTTGTGCGCCGGGTGCGGGAGGCCCACGGGCAGGTGCTGGCGGAAACCGGCGATGCCCCCTTCGCCCGCGCCGTCGCCACCTGCCTGGCGCTGGCGGTGAGCGATTGGGTACAGTACTTTAGTGGGAATTCGTTTTACACCTTTGACCATATGCAAACGGCCTTTCAGGGTAGCAGCCTTCCGATGCGCCCGGACTTTGCCGAGGCCAACCCGCTGATGTCCAGACTGGTGGGCGGGCTGGAGTATGCCCTGGAGCAGGTGGCCCAGGTGCTGGAACAGGAAGGCGCGCAGGGCTTCCGTCCCGGCACCGTCCGGCAGAGTTCGGCCACGGCCATCCCCCTGCCCGACGGGTCGGTTCCCTACGTGGTCACCGACCCGCCCTACTACGACGCCGTGCCCTATGCGGCCCTCTCCGATTTCTGCTACGTCTGGCTCCGGCGAATGGTGGGCGACCTTTACCCGGACATTCTGGCCCTCCCTCTCACCCCGAAGGCCGAGGAGTGCATCATGGACCCGGGCCCTCCGCCGCCGGGCGAGCCCGAGAAGAGCAAGGAGTTCTTTGAGTCCACTATAGAGCGGGCCCTGCGCGAATGCCGCCGGGTACTCCGGCCCGACGGGCTGGCGGTGGTGCTCTTCGCCCACAAGGGGACGGCTGGCTGGGAGGCGCTCCTGAACGCCCTGGTGCGGGCCGGCTGGACGGTTACCGCCTCCTGGCCCATTGAGACCGAACGAGGTGCCCGGATGCGGGCCAAGAACTCCGCCGTGCTGGCCTCGTCGGTCTTCCTGGTCTGCCGGCCCCGGCCGGAGGACGCCGGAGTGGGGGAGTGGCGGGCGGTGCAGGCGGAACTGAACCGGCGCGTCGCGGCGTGGCTCCCCCGTCTGGAGGCCGAGGGCATCCACGGGGCGGACGCCGTCTTCTCCTGCCTGGGGCCGGCGCTGGAGGTCTACAGCCGCTACGAGCGGGTGGAGACGGCGGGCGGGCAGGTCATCCCCCTGGGGGATGTGCGCAACGGAAAGGGGCAGGTGGTCCAGCGGGGGTATCTCTCCTACGTGTGGGAGGCGGTGGCGCGGGAGGCCCTGCGGATGCTCTTTCGGGAGGCCGACCCCGCCGGGTTTGAGGAGGACGCCCGGCTCACCGCGATGTGGCTCTGGACGCTGCGAGTGCGGGCCAACGGCGGGGCCGTTCAGGAAGAGTCCCTCTGGGAGGAGGAAGAGGAGGAGGGAAGCCGACCGAGGACAGCCGGGTGGGCCCTCCCCTACGACGACGCCCGCCTGATGATTCAGGCCCTGGGGGCGGATGAGGCCCGCCTGAAACGGCCCGGGGGCATCCTGGAGGTGCAGGGCAACACGGCGCGCCTGCTTTCGGTGGCGGAGCGGCGGCGCTTTCTCCTGGGGGAGGCGCGGGAGGAGCGGGCGACCGCCGGGCGCCCCCCGTTCCGGGGCCAACTCCCCCTCTTCGGGGAGATGCCGGCCCGGGAAGAGGAGCCTCCGGCCCTCCGGCCCGGCCGGACGACGCTGGACCGGTTACATCAGGCGATGCTCCTCTTTGCGGCGGGGCGGAGCGAGATGCTGCGCCGGTTCCTGGTGGAGGAGGGGGCGGGCCGTGAACCTGCCTTCTGGTCCCTGGCGGACGCCCTTTCCCGGCTCTATCCGTCCCATTCCCCGGAGAAGCGCTGGGTGGACGGGCTGATCGCCAGGCGGAGGAGTTTGGGGGTGTAAAAGTTCGGAGTGCGAAGTGCGTCGTTTCCGCAGTTCCGGCAGTTGTGGTAGAATAGAGGGTGGAGGAAACAATGAACACACTGGCGGACGCGTCGAAAGTCCTGGAAGATGCATTAGCAGAGTTTTCAGCAGTGCTGGAATTTGCTGAGCCAGCGCACGCGCCGGCGAGTGCCCTGCCCGACTGGTTGGAGAAGGGGTACTGCGGCGCCCGATGGATGCGGGTGGATTTGCACCTGCACACGCCGGGGGTTCGCTCTTTCAGGTGCCCGCCCGGCCTGGACCCCATCAATAATTCTGAGCACAAGAAGCAGATCATTGAGCAGTACGTGGAGCAACTGGTGCAGCAGGGCATCCAGGTGGCCGCCATCACAGATTATCAGGGCATCCGACCGGAGTGGTTTGAGCCGATCCGTGAGAAGGCCCAGGCGCGCGGGATATGGGTCTATCCGGGTGCCGAACTCTCTTTTGAAGAAGGAAAATACGGCCTTCACATCCTGGCCATTTTCCCTTACGACATGGACATTTCTGGTATCCAGAATACTATCCTCTCATTGGATAGAACACCATTGAAACCCCTGATACTGGAAGACGGAAGCCACCGGGATATTCGAAGCAAAGAGGCTCTGATAGAAGCGCTGAAATGGCTTCGGGATCAACTGCAACCTCTCCTCATTGTTGCCCACCCCAACGATTCCAGCGGGCTCTTCAAAAGTTATGAGCCCGAGCCGGCGGCAAAATTTCTGATGGAGGTCTGTCCAGAAGGTATAGAGGGCCTGAAAGAGAAAGACCGTCAGCGACTCTGCTCTGCCGGTCTACCGGATAAGCAGTGCCGCCGGCTGGCGGTGGTAGAGTTCTCAGATCCCAGACACATTGAGGAAATCGGTACCAAACAGCGACCGGACGGTACGCCTCGCGCCACATGGCTCAAATTGAGCGCGCCCGGCGACCTGCAGGCGCTCCGACTGGCCCTGCGGGATCCGGAAATTCTGGTGAGAACCGGTACACGTCCGGAACTTCAGCACAGCATGAGGCTTCTGGGTCTGGAAATAGATGGCACGGGCTTTCTGGAAGGTTTGAAACTCGCTTTGAGTCCTGAACAGAACATTCTCATCGGGGGAAGAGGGGTTGGTAAATCTGCCATCCTGGAGACGGTCCGGTACATTCTGGACATAACGCCCTACGCTCCCACCGAAGAGCGGGAAAGGCTTGTCCGTCACGCTCTGGGAAGTGGGGGAAAGGGAATCCTGTATGCAGAAAAGGTCGTGCAGGGGAGGCCCCGCTATTACCGGATTGAGCGAGTATGGGGGGAGCCCCCTCGGGTCTTTGAATTGGGTCCGGAGCGGCGGGTGGAACTTTCGCCCCAGCAGATTCTCGGAGAGGAGGCCCCTCTCTTCTTCGGCCAGAAGGAAATTTATGAGGTGACCCGAAACGAGAAATTGCGCCTGCAATTGCTGGATGTGCTCATCGGGAACCAGGCCAGGGAGCAGATAGGGCGGATACAAAAACTGGAGGAATCCCTTCGGGAAAATGCCGGACAGATCATGAAGCGCCAGGCCGCCCTCTCGGAGCGGGACGAGATAGAGCAGCGGCTGAAGCAGATTGACCACGAACTGGAACTCTACCGTCGGGCTGGGGTGGCCGAGAAGTTGAAAGAGGCAACGGCACTCGCGGCGGACGAACAGCGCCTGCAACAGGCCGGTGAGGAACTGGGAAAGGCGCTGGGCGAGTGGGGAGAGCAACGGGAATCCTGGACGGAGCGATGGCGGCAGCAGGCCCGACAATTGGCAGCAGGGGAAAGCCGGTGCCGGGACATCCTGGAGGAAGCCCGTAAGGTTTTCGGAGACCTGGAAGGTCGGTTTGAGACACTTTTTGATGAGGGAGAGAAAGCGCTTCTGCAAGCGCAACAGGAGATGGCCAATCTCCAGGCACGCTGGCAGCAGGCCCGTGAGGCGCTGGAGGAGGACATCCGCCGCATCAAGCAGGAATTGGGCCGGGAAGCGCTGGACCCGGAAATCCTGATCCGGCTCACAGAAGAACGGGAACGGCTGGAGCCCAGAAGGCGCGGATTCCTGCAAATAGAGGCGGAACTGCAACAATTACGGGATAAGCGTGCTTCTCTCCTGGAAGAATTGCAGGATGCCCGTCGGAAAGCGTGGGAACTCCGTCGCCAGCAGGCGGAAGCGATCAACGACCGGCTGGAGAGACGGGTGAGGATAGAGGTCATTTACATGGGGAACCGAGAAATCTTCGCCGAACGATTGACCGAACTCCTGCGGGGTTCCGGCGTGGACAGGGAGTCCATTCAGAGAATGAGAGCGGCGGAGGACCTGAATGGTTATGCCATAGCGCAGGCAGTACGCCAGGGAACCGATGATCTTCAAAAATACGGGTTGACTTCCGGAAGGGCTCATCAGGTAAGAGAGTTTCTCCTTCGGAACGAAGATAGACTCCTGGAAATGGAACTCCTTGTGCCCGAGGACGCCGTTCGGGTGTACCTGAAGATGCTCGGTGACGGAGAGCAGCCGCTGGAAAAACTCTCTGTCGGAGAGAAAGCCACAGCCATGATTCTGGTTCTTCTGGCCGGGCAGGAGCGGATGTTCATCGTAGACCAGCCGGAGGATGATCTGGACAACCGGTTCGTCTACGAAGATATTGTCCAGATTCTTCGGGCTCAGAAAGGCCGTCGGCAGGTACTGGCGGCGACCCATAACCCCAATATTCCGGTGCTGGGACATGCCGAACTGGTGGTTGCGCTGGAGGCCCGGGAAGAGAAGGCGCGAATTCGGGCGCAGGGCGCGCTGGACCGGGAAGAAGTGCGGGATGCCATCAAGCAGGTGATGGAGGGAGGCGAAGAGGCGTTCCGCCGCCGCGCCGAGAAGTATGGGTGGATATAGGAGGGGGCAATGGACTGGCTGGAGTTGCAACAGCGGATAGAAAAATGGGAAGACCTGCACACAGAATTCAAGCAAGGGTCCATTGAGCCCGATGACCTGGCTGCATCTCTGGTTGCTTTCGCCAATACCGATGGCGGTCAGATGATTTTCGGCGTGACCGAACAACGGCGGGTCATCGGGGTGAAAGACCCGGATGAGTGGATGCGCAAGGTGGACAACGTTGCCCTGAATAACTGCGAACCTCCGCTAACCGTGATTCAGGAGACTGTCCAGACCCCTGAAGGCACGGTTGTGGTTGTTCATATTCCCAAAGGCGATCTGCGCCCGTATCGCACCAGGCGGGGAGATTTCTTTATCCGGACGACGACGGGACGGCGCAGAGCCTCCCGGCAGGAACTCCTGCGCCTGTTCCAGACAGTGGAGAGCCTGTTCTATGAAGAAACCCTGGTGCTCCGGGCCGGATGGGAGGATATAGATGTGGCCGCATTTGCGCAGTTTTGCGCCCGGGTGCTGGGAGAGGTCCATGCCGAGCCGGATGCCTTGCTGAGCAACTGGCGCCTGGTCCGGGAGCAAGAAGGCAGAAAATACCCGACGGTAGCAGCGCTGCTCCTGTTCGGCCGGGAGCCTCAGAAGTACCTGCCCTATGCCTACGTCACGGCAGCGCGTATCCCGGGACGGGATCCCTGGGGCGAACCGTCCGATAGAAAACGCATTGAGGGGACTCTCTTCCAGATGCTGGAAGATACTGCCCGCTTTTTGAACATCCATCTCCGTACCGCCCACCAAATTCGGGAATTTGAGCCGGAAGTATATCCGGAACTACCGGAAAAAGCGCTGCGGGAGATTGTGGTCAATACCTTGCTCCATCGGGATTACACCGTTCATGCTCCTGTTCGCATTTTCATTATGGACGACCGGGTGGAGGTGAGAAGCCCGGGTCTTCTCCCGAACACCGTCACCGTAGAAATGATCAGGGCCGGGCTGGCCCATGTGCTCAGAAACCCTCTTCTATACTCCTTTTTCGTCCGGGCAGGGTTTGTGACCGATACCGGAAATGGGTTCCGGCGTGCGATGTTGCTGGTGAGGGAGGCCGTCGGTCGGGAACCGGACATCCTGGAAGAAGGCAACGAGACGGTCGTGATTCTTCCCAGAAGGTAACTGTTCAGCCTGACCCCACCCCCAGCGGCTTCGCCGCTGCCGCCGCAGGCGGTGGGGAAGGGGTGAGGAGGCCTGAATAGTTACCCCAGAAGTATGAAAGGGTGACTTCAAGGCATTCGGCGCCAGATTCCGGCCCCCGCAATGGGGAGAGAAGGAAGGATGGCCACTCTAAAACCCTGGCATCACGTAGCGGTACCCCGGGAGGACCTACGCAGGGGTGTTCCCCTGGACGCCGCAGAGTTTGCCATTCACCTGGACCAGGTAATAGACGGGCGGGCGCCCCGGGATTATGTGGAACCGGAACGCTTCTTCGCCCGCACCTACCTGACCGACGCCTTCCGCAAGATGGCTTCGGAGGCGCTGCGCCGTCTGAACGGCGACCTCATCGGCACATCCCCCGGCATCAACCTGACCACCCAGTTCGGCGGCGGCAAGACCCACTTCCTTACCCTCCTCTACCACCTCATCCGGACCGGGAGCGAAGCGACCGCCTGGCCGGGCGTCCGGGAACTTCTGGGCGAGGCGGGGCTGGCCCAGGCCCCCCGCGCCCGGGTGGCCGTTTTCATCGGCAACCGCTTTGACTTCGTGGTCGGCAGCGGGGCAGAGGGAGAGCCCCGCCGCCGGACGCCCTGGGGGGACCTGGCCTGGCAACTGGGCGGTCCGGACCTCTTCGCCCTGGTGCGGGAGCACGACGAGAAGGGCATCGTCCCCGGCGGGGAAATCCTTCAGCGGGTCTTCACGGGCGAACCGACCCTCATCCTGATGGACGAAGTGCTCAGTTTCATCCGCCGGGCACGGGAAGCGGGAGACCCCTATGCCCGCCTGGGTTCCCAGTTCTACAGTTTCCTGGACGTCCTGACGCGGGAGGTAGCCGGTGCCGCGCGCGTCGTCCTGGTCGTCTCCCTCCCCCTTTCCGAGTACGAGATGACCCAGGAGGACGAGGCCGAGTTCCAGCGGCTGGACAAACTGCTGGGGCGGTTGAGCAAGGCGGTGCTCCTCTCGGAGCGGATGGAGATTGCCGAAATCGTCCGCCGACGGCTGTTTGAAGACGTGGGTGACCGACAGGAGGTCCGGCGCGTCGCCCGGGCCTATGCCACCTGGGCCCAGGCCCATCGGCCGCAACTTCCGGACTGGTTCCCGGTGGAGGGGGCCGAGCGGCTCTTTGAATCCTCCTACCCCTTCCACCCCACCGTCCTCTCCGTCTTTGAGCGCAAGTGGCAGTCGCTCCCCCGCTTCCAGCGGACGCGGGGCATCCTGCGGCTGCTGGCGCTGTGGGTTTCCCGGGCCTATCAGCAGGCGTTTCGGGAGGGCGGACGGGCGCCGCTCATCACCCTGGGTTCGGCCCCGCTGGATGACCCTCTTTTCCGGGCCGCCGTCTTTGAGCAACTGGGGGAGGAGCGCCTGGAAGCGGCCGTCCTCTCGGACATCGCCGAGGAGGAAGCCCATGCGGTGCGGCTGGATGCGGAAGCGCCGGAGACCATCCGGCGGGTCCGGCTGCACCAGCAAGTGGCCGCGACCGTCTTCTTTGAGTCCTCCGGCGGGCAGGTGCGCAACGAGGCGACGCTCCCGGAGGTCCGCCTGGCCGTGGGCGGTCCGGAGACGGACATCGGGAGCGTGGAAGCGGCGCTGGAGGACCTGGT
>Ga0308421_1001178_pt1 | contig 14445 bp, 10 predicted proteins | sample HotsprSampleMS60_FD_203673 | JGI IMG/M metagenome (GOLD analysis project Ga0308421, IMG submission 203673) | Hot spring phototrophic mat microbial communities from Mushroom Spring, Yellowstone National Park, Wyoming, United States - 20090730_MS60 ...
CTTCTAGAGGATGCTCAGAAATTATTTGGTGTAGGGAATATCGCTTACGGAATAAATGTGATGGTTGATGATGTTGACAAAGTTAAGTACTATGCTAATGTTATTTTCAATAGGTATGGTGGATTGTTTATTGTGTATACTTGGCAGGACCTAAAGAGGAATTTGTTTGAAGCTATGTACAACCAGAAAACAGTTATGATGCTTATACTTTTCTTGTTCTTCGTTGTTGTTTCGTTTGGTATAATAGGTACCATGATGTCAATGACGCTTGATAAGAAGTCTGAAATTGCCATTCTTAAGGCAATAGGTCTGAGGTCAAGGGATGTGTTACAGGTATTTGTTATTGATGGAGTTATTTTGGGATTGCTTGGAAGTATAATAGGTAGTGTGATAGGTATTATCATTACGATTAACTTGGAGACAATAACATTTGCGATAGAGGATTTTGTCAATTTCCTTCTTTATAACTTTAGCTATCCTATCGCTAAGTTCTTTAATCCTAAGGTTATGTACCCTGAAAAGTTTGAGTTTTTTAAGAGTAATGTGTATTACATAAAGTCGTTTCCTACGAAGTTGGAATTTGTTGATGTTTTCTTTGTTTCGGTTTTTGCTACTTTTGTGTCTACGGTTGCCGCTATAGTGCCGGCACTCAGAGCTTCTAATATGAAGCCAGCTGAGATACTCAGAAACGATTAATCTATCCCTAACCTCTCTAAAAACGATTCGTCTACTAGTATTTCTCTAGGTTTGCTACCTTGCTGTGGTCCAACTATTCCTTCTTCCTCCATTCTGTCTATCATCCTCGCGGCTCTGTTGAACCCTATTCTTAATCTTCTTTGTAGGTATGAGGCTGAAGCTTTTTTTTCTCTGACTACTATCTTTATTGCTTCGTGGTAGAGCTCATCAGAGAATTCCTCACCTTCTTCAAGAAATTCTTCGTCTGTATACTGATTTGGTATTTCTTGTTCCGGTATCTCTATGTACCTTGGACTGTCTTGTTTTATTAAGTATTCGACGACTCTTTCTACTTCTTCGTTAGATATGTATGCACCTTGTACTCTTATTATGTTAGGTGTTGATGGGCTCATGAAGAGTAAGTCACCTTTACCTAGGAGTTTTTCTGCTCCTATTGTGTCAAGAATTGTTCTAGAGTCAACTTTAGAGGCTACTCTGAAGGCTACTCTTGCGGGGAAGTTCGCTTTTATTAGCCCTGTGACTACATCAACCGAAGGTCTTTGAGTAGCAATTATCAAGTGTATTCCTACTGCTCTTGACATGGCTGCTAGCCTTGTTATGTAATCTTCTGTTTCTTTTGGTGATGTCATCATAAGGTCAGCGTATTCGTCAATTATCAATACGATATAGGGTAGTTTTTCTAGTGTTTCATCGCTGAGCCTTGATACTTTGTTATTGTACTGAACGATGTCTCTACACCCTAGAATTTCTAGTTTTCTGTATCTATCTTGCATTTCGTTAACTAGCCATTCTAGTACTGATTTTGCAGTGCTTGGAGTGGTAACAACAGGAGTCAGTAAGTGAGGTATACCGTTATAAACCTTAAGCTCTACTATTTTTAGGTCTATCATTATGAATCTGAGTTCTTCGGGGGATTTGCTGTATAGTAGTCCAGTGATTATGGAGTTTACATATACGCTTTTACCTGAGCCTGTCGATCCTGCAATTAGTAAGTGTGGCATTTGGGTAAGGTCCTCAATTATTGGTTTGCCGTGTATATCCTTACCTATCACTAAAGGTAGTTTAGCTCTGTTCTCTCTGTACTCTCTGGAAGTTATTAATTCTCTTATTCTTACTATTTTCCTTATTTTGTTGGGAATTTCTATACCTATAACAGATTTGCCGGGTATGGGGTAGACAATTCTTACTCTCGGGGTTGCTAGGTTTAGAGCTAAGTTGTCTGAGATGTTAACTATCTTGTTTATCTTTGTTCCAGGTTGAGGTTTTATTTCGTAGAGTGTTACAACTGGTCCCCTTACTATTCCTTCTATCGTTGCGTTTATTTTAAACTCGGCAAAGGTTTCTTCTATTATCCTTTTCCTCTCTTCTATTTCTTTGATTTCCTCTTCTTCACTTATGTTGTCAACTTCGACAGGGTCAAGTAAATCAATAGGTGGTGGATATTTGCCTGAAAATTTACCTTCTTCAAAGTATTCATCTTCTTCAGTTTGGAAATATGGTTTTTCTGTTCTGGCGTTCTTGCTTTCTTCATATTCGATGTCCTTTGTGGTTTTCTCTATCTCTTCTTCAAACTCTTCTGATTTCTCAGCTGAGGTGTCTATTACTTCTTCGCTTGGGGGTAGTTTTTCAAATATGTCAAAGCTTTTACTTTTTTGTTTGGTGTTTGTGTCTCTGAAGGTTACACTCTCATCTTCGTAATTCATAATAGGTGAGTCTGTGTCAATCACTGTTATTTCAATGAAATCTCTATTAATGTTTTTGCTAGCTGTTCCTACCTTAGAACTTGCGCTTGCGTTGCTTGCAGTAGAAGGGCTAGAAGTACCAGAGGCACTAGAAGCACTAAAAGTGCTTGAAGCACCAAAGGTGCTAGAAGCACTTGATGGAGAAGTGTAGCGATATTCTTCTTCGTAGTTGTTATTGTATTCTTTTAAGGATTTTAAGCCATTTCTAATGGCTTCTATTATTGAAGAAAGAAAATTAACGAATCCTATGATAATATGGGCTATTATGCTTTTTGTTAATTTATACGAAGTTAGTATGAGGTATATACCTACAGCGAGTACCAAATATGTTGTTATGCTAACTAAGGTTTCATTTTTGAGTAAATTCGTTGCTAGATTCCCTAAATCTTCGACTACGATACCTTTTAGGTATATAGGTTTAGTTGGGTTGCTTAAATAGGTTATCAGAGAATAAGAAATTATTACGAGCTCTACACCTAATAAGTTTTTGAAGAACGGATACATAGGTTTTGAAAGTGCTAAGGGTAGGAATGTTAATCCTATGAGTATTGTAGTTATGGTGAATGCGTCTTCTCCGAAGAGTGCACGTATGGCGTATATTAACTGCCTGAAGAATGATATTACAGGTAGTTGTACTCCCAACAGAGAAGGGTAGTATAATGCTATCAGTGTTAATGCTACCCAAATAGATATTAATACAACGCCTATTACCCGTTTCATGAGAAAATTCTAATACTTTTATCATTTTTTTTGAAATTTAACAGTGGTTGTTTAGCTTAAAGCTCGTTGAGCTTAAAGCTCGTTGAGTTTAAAACTCGTTGAGCTTTTAATTCTTTGTTATGATAAGTGCTAATTAGCACGTTGTGCTGATTAGCACGTTGTGCTAATTAGCACGTTGTTTTAAGTAGGTGCTATGAAGCCCTCCACCCTAATTTAACTAAAGAGAGACAAAGTCTCTCTTCACTCTTTGGATATTTAATCAAAACTGCTATAAGCAGTTGGTTAAAAAAAAAGTGCTATGAAGTACTTGAGTAGTGCTGTAAGTGTACTTTGGCATTAAAGGAAGTTAGTTATGAAAATAGAAAAATTATTTTGTTTTGGATTATAATAACGTTGGAGAGGTGCTTTTGTATGGATTTCTTGATAAGTTTGCTTTTGGTTGGGATTTTTGGTGGGTTAGTAGGTTTTATTTTTTGGTATTACAACATAAAATTTAATAATAAAGAAACTCTTTTTGGACCTTGGGGAGGTATAGGAGTAGGTATATTGGGAGCGGCAATTGGCTTTTTCTATTTGTCTCCGTTTATTAATTGGTTAGTTATTAACCCTCTGAATATTAATTTTGTTGCTGCTTTCTTCGGAGCTTTGATATTGCTTTGGGTTGGTATTAAGGTTAATCCTTATAATCACTGATGGACCTTTTTTTTAAGTATATAAAAAAACATAAAACTCTAGTTTTTTTAAGTGTTTTATTCACTCTAATAACTACGGTTGTAACGGTTTTTTTGCCTGTTCTTGTCGGTAAAGTTCTAGATAGTGTGTTTTCTACTGAGAAGTTACTAACTAATACTTTGGAAGTTATACTTGTTGGTATTCCTGTAATTTTACTTTGGTCACTTTCTAAGTATTTTGGTTCGTTTTTTGTTGTTAAATTGTCGCAAAAGGTTGTCTATGAGCTTAGGAATGAATTGTTTGATAAGCTTACGAGGGTTAGTCCGGTATTTTTGAAAAGTACCCAACAAGGTGATTTTATATCAAATTTACTTAATGACATACAGGTAATCGAGAACTTTGTTAATACTGGCTTTTTGGAATTGGTTAGGAATCCTCTTATAATACTTGGTTGTATCATATTGCTTTTCTACACGAGTTGGAAGTTGAGCTTGGTGGTTTTAGCTATTTCGCCTCTTTTTCTTATACTCGTTTTTATAAGCAATTACTCTAAGCACATAGCTGATAAGATTCTATCAAAAATATCTCAAGCAACGTCTCTTATGAATGAGTCTTTAGTTGGTATTGAGACAATAAAGGGTTTTGGTGTTGAGGATAAGTTTAGGGAGAAGTTTTTTAATTTTAGTTCTGAATACACAGATTCACAAATAAGGTTTGCTAAATTTTCTGTTTTACCTGTGCCTATATCTGATTTTCTTGGTGCTCTTGCTGTTATAGTTGTCTTGCTTTTTGGTAGTTATGAAATAAAGAGTGGTAACCTTTCGATAGAATCTTTCGTTACTTTCATAACTGCTATATTTTTCATGTCTCAGCCGATATCCGTATTGGGTAGTCAGTTTGTTTTACTTCAGAGAGCTATTGTTGCTTTGGAAAGAATAAAGAAGACTATGCAACTAGAGGAGGAGAAGAGTAACATTAGTGGTTATGAAGAACCTGAGGATGGAAGTATTGTATTCAAAGATGTTTTCTTCTCTTATGATGGGTTTAGGAATGCTTTGGATGGTGTTAGTTTTGAGGTTAGGGATGGTGAGACTGTTGCTATAGTGGGACCTTCTGGTAGTGGGAAGTCGACTTTGATTTCAATAATTATGGGTTTTATCATTCCCCAGAAGGGTGATGTTATAATTGGCGGCAAGTCAATAAAGGAGTATAACCTTCCTAAATACAGAAAGCATATATCTTTTGTGCCGCAGGATGTCATCCTTTTTTCTATGAGTGTTAAGGATAACATTGTTTTTGGGCTTGATAATGTGAGCTTTGAAGAAGTTATTAGAGTTTCTGAGGTTTCAAAAGTTTTGGAAATTGTTGAGAAGTTGCCAAATGGTTTTGATACATTGCTTCATGAGAGAGGATTACAGCTTTCGGGTGGAGAAAGACAGAGAATAGCAATAGCAAGAGCTTTAATTAGAAAACCAAAGATTTTGATTCTCGATGAGCCAACCTCTTCGTTAGACCCTATTTCTGAGAGGTACTTGAATGATACGTTGAGAAGCATAAAAGGTAGACAAACGATGATTATAGTTGCACATAAGCTTTCTACTGTTCTGATGGCTGATAAAGTTGTTTTTATGAAGGATGGAAAGGTCGTTGAAATTGGTACTCACGAGGAATTAATTAATAGAAAGTCGGAGTACTTTGAACTATTTTCATCGTATATAATGACATAATTTAATACTTTTAGTAACACTACCTACCAATCTTGTTGTTTTAAATAGTCCTACTTGCTCACCTTTAAGATTTTGGGAGAGGCAATAGGCACTTAAACCCTAAAGGGAAATTATAATAACACGCACAGAATGCTTTAAAAACCTTTAGTTATGTTTTAGAAGGAATTTGTTAAGTGTGCATAAAGGAAAGGTGAATTTTAGTTGTTACGTAGTAATTTCTAGCATAGCAGAGGGTAAATAGATTTTGTTTTTATAGTTTAGCAACATATATAATAAAGAAATAACCAGGGGGTTTTATGAGGAAGTCGGTAGTTGTTGATATATTGCTTGGTTTGGTTTTTTTAGTTCTTGTTGCTTTTACTTATTTCCAGAATTACAAGTACAATGATAACTCTAAGGATTGGCTTAACCATGACTACAGCCTAGGGCTTTTGAAATCAACTTCTACTAACACTGTTCTGATGACGGAGGGAGGGGATAACCAAGTTTTTGGTTTGGCTTATTTCCAGATGGTGGAATTTAAAAGACCTGATGTTGTTTGTTACGACCAGAAGGGAAATGTTTTCAAAAGAATATACGGTGACCTTAGGTATTTGCCAGGGTTCAATCTACAATTGAGGATGGATATTGTTGATTACAACATTATTAATGGTAAAGAACCATTTTACAAAAGTGAGCTCGGTACAAAGGGTGAGCCAACTTTTGAGGATTATACTCTCAAGGGGAAGATAACTAAGAAAAATGTTTTCATGACTTGGACAGGTAAAGAACTGTGGAAGTATGGGGACTACTACTACAAGAAGTACGGTATGATGTATAGGGTTAGCGATGCTAAGTATTTTATAGTTGATAAGCTAAAAGAATTTAATAGTCTGCCGGTTTCTTATTTGTCATCAAGGTATAAATCTATATTGGTTCCGAATTTGTCAGCTCAAAAGGTTTTTGAAGTGATAAGGGTGATGGAATATGATAGGTATGTGAGTATAGTTAGTAATAAGGTGGTGGCTAATCCTTCTAAAGTTTTCTCTTATAATCCTCCTTCTGGGAAGCTTCTTTTTATAGACCTTTTGAAGGATACGATATATAGCCAAGCTTCTAAAGGGGGCGGCTTTGATTTGGATTTTGGCTCTCTGAATTTGATAATATCCAAGGTAAAGGATAGGGTAGACCAGAACTTTGGTAGAGTCTTTTCTTCTGTTCTATCAGAATTACAGAGAGAAGGTTATATCCTTGTGAGGGGTGATAGGGTTTATTTCGTAAAGGACTATGACCATCCTAATGGGCTTGATACTTTGGATTACTACAAGTTTTACAAGAATAGATGGAAGGAAACGCCTGTATCACTTTGGTGGGATTACCTCACTAGAGAGATTGCTGCTTCGTACAATTATGGTTTGGCTCAGTATTATATTGACAGAATTAATGAATACACTTCAGTTACTAATATCCTAGAGCCAGAGCCAAGAAAGGAAATAACAGAGAAAATAAGGGAGTATATTAATTTAATTCCTGACCACATTGAGGAATCTGCTAAGTATGGCTATGATATGGCACCTATATTGCACAATGGTGGTATGCTGTATTATCAGCTTTCAAGGTATTATTCTGGTGGTGGAAATGTAGAGGAAGCTAAGAGGTACTTACTCAAAGCTATGGAGTTAATGAAGAGAGCAATTGATACTGATATGTTCGCTTTCTATGCTTTTGTTAGATATTCAATTTTTGCTGTAGAGTATGTTAATAATTTTGCTTTGCCTGAGGAAGAAGGTAAATACCTTGACGAAGTTAAACTTCTTATGGACATGGCTATAAAGAACATGTCATATAGGAAGGAGTACAAAGATATAACTAAAACTAGGGAGTATCAGGATTTCAACAGTATAAAAAATGCAGTGGATAGGATAAAGTCAGTTCCGAAGAGTGATATTTTGTCTCTTGAGGTTCAAGTAGAATCAACTCAGGATTCTGAAGCTAAGGCTAATCTTTATTTAAGTCTAGCTGATAAGTACTTTGCTAGGTTTGCTGGTATAGATGTGAATATGCTTAATAAGGGTAAGGCAGCTTTTGAAAAGTTTGTCGCTTTCAAAAAAGTGAAAGATGCACAATTTTACAGAATTGTTATAAATTTCTATAGGATGATGGGAGATATGAACAATATGTACAAGTACGCCGTTGAAGGATTGAAAAACACAAAGGATAATTATTTATACTTTGCTGTTGGGTTTGCTGCTGATAACCTTGGTAGGCAAATTGAAGCTTTGGATAACTATTCAAAGTTCATAGATACTTCGTCTAACTTGAAGAATTCTCAAGAGTATAATTTTGCTCTGAGGAGGATATCCGAGATAAAGAAATATTTGGGGAGGTAAGTATGAAAAAAGGATTAGTTTTTTACTATGTGTTTTTAGGAGTATTTGTAGGGTTTGTTTTTGTGCTTTCAATACTTCAGCTTTTCCCTCAATTTTCTCTAGACCCTGGTATTAGGTATAAATACAGATATGAAAGCTTTGTTAAGCTTCTAAATCAAGAAGAGAAGAATCTTTTCTTGGGTGGTGATTACGAAAAGTGTGCTAAGCTTTTGGATGAAAGAATGATGAAAGATGAAAATTTTAGAAAAAATATTCAAGCTATAAAGGAATATGAGGTTATAGACACATTTAGGACTGGAGAGATGTTAGAGTACTTCGGGTATTACATGTACAACGAGCTTAGGAAATACAATCCCAATTACGAACTTAAGTAATTTTATAGGGAGGCGCGAGCCTCCCTGTAGATTATACCTTTTCTACACTGTCTTCAAACATCTTTATTGAAAGCTTGCTGAGCCTGGAAATTAGTTCTTTGTTGTTCTTAAATTTCTGCAAGTTAACTTTGTATAGAGATTCGGCATTTTTGGTTAGTCCCATTGCTTCGTACACGTCTCCAAGTAGTAGTACTATCCTGATATCATCATGATGTTGCTTCATTAGGGAATTACAAATTTCAATAGCTTGCTGGAATTCTTTTTTCCTCATTTTTATTCTTGCTAGTCCTATTAAAGCGTATTTGCTGTATCCTACTTCTAGTGCTTTGTTGAAAGCTACTTCCGCTTCGTTCTCTTTTCCTATCTTGAGAAGTGTATCACCGAGCCTTGTTAGTATCTTAGGATTATCAGGATATTTTTCTGCTAGCCTTATCCAGTATTTTATTGATTCTCTGAATTGCCCCATGCCTCTTAGTGAATCAGCAAGTCCATAGAGAGCATAGAAATTTTCGTGGTCTACCCCTAGTGCTCTTTGGTAGTATGCTACAGCTTTTGAAAACTGCTTTTTCCTTCGGTATATGTTTCCTATCATCGTCAAAATGTTTAAAGTATTGGGTCTTATATCAATTAACCTTTCCCAGTAATTCAGTGCCTTGTCATAGTCACCGAGTTTGTAGAACATATCCCCTATGCCCATTAGAGCGAACTTGTTTTTTGGATTTAGCTCTATTGCCTTTAGGTATAGCTCTTCAGCCTTATCGTAGTTCTTAAGCTTTCTGTAAGCATCGCCCATTCTTGTTATTACTAGTGAATCTGTAGGTTCTAATTCTGTGTATCTTTGCCAGTATTCGAGAGCTTTTGCCCAGTCTTTTAGCCCTCTCCAAGAATCTGCTAAGCCAAGGAGGTTTTTTTTGTGGTTTGGGTCTTTTTCAAGAACTTTGTTAAATGTTTTAATAGCTTCTTCAAACATCAGACTTTTTCTAAAAGCTGTACCTAAAAGGTAAAGAAGGTCAACTTCGTTAGGAAACTCTTTAAGTGCATTGTTCAGAAGGTCAATGGCTTCCTTAAAGCTCTTTTTGTCAATTAGTTCGGAAGCTTTGTTAATGAAATCTTCAAGTTTCTTATTCTTTTCACTCATAGACTCACCTCTCTAAAAAAATTACTACAAACCAAATTTCCTAAGTTTATACTAAAATTATAAAAAAGCCATTTACTAAAGTCAAAAGTTCCCTCAGAGTTTCTCCCTGAATTCTTTGGCTTTCTCCATTATTTTTTTTATTGCTTCTAGGTTTTTTCCGTCTTTTAGTGTCCTTTCAATGTTTTCTAGGTTCGTTCTAAATTTTTCCAAAAATTCTAGTATGTTTTCCTTGTTTGTTGCTATTATGTCGTACCACATTTCTGGGTCACTTTTTGATATCCTTGTTGTGTCTAATAGCCCCTTCCCGTATATGTTATAAAAATTTTCGTTTGAGTACTTTGATTCGGAAAGGGTATATGAGATTAGAAAAGATATTATGTGTATTGAGTGGCTGGTTTGGGCGACTATCTCATCGTGTAGTTCTGGAGGAAGTTTTATTACTTTCATTCCAAGTCCTTCCCAGAATTCTGATACAGTTTTTACTTGGCTTTCTGAGTTATTGTAAGGTGTTATTACACAAGTTGCATTGATTAGGATTGAGGGGTCAGAATTCTCAAATCCATTTTTTTCACTACCAGCCATTGGGTGAGAGCCTATGAACGAGCTGTCTGATATTTCTTTTATGATCTTGTATTTTGTACTGCCTATGTCTGTTACTATTGCATCACTCTTCAGAAAGGTTTTTATTGACTTGAAGACTTTAGGTATTAGTAGTACAGGAGTACAAATTATCGTTAAGTCACACTCAGAGATTTTGCTTAATTCCGAGTAACTGAGTACTTCATCAAAAACTTTTGATTGAGGTAACGCTTTTATCTTGTCAGGGTTCCTTGAGAAACCAATTATCTTTATATTTTCTTTGAAAACTTGTCTTGCTCTGATGGCTATACTACCACCTAGTAAGCCTATTCCTGTTATTCCTAAGGTTTTAGGAAGCACATTTAGTCCTCTAAGTCAAATGTAAAGAGTTTATCGGATTCTAGAATGTCTTCGTAATCTTCCGGCTCTAGTCCGTTGAATTTGTTCATTGCTGAATCAATTCCTTCGAATATTATCACTTCTATAACCTTTTTTAGAACTTTCAGTGCTTTTCTTATTATTTGGTATTCTTTTAGTGTTATGTTGGATAGAACCCAGCTTTCTAGTGGCATATAATCAGGTGGTTCGCCTATACCTATTCTTATTCTTGGGAAAAGGTCAGTTTTTAAGTAGTATGCTACTGATTTTAATCCGTTATGTCCTCCACTTGAACCTTCTTTCTTTATTCTTATTTTCCCTACCGGTAAGGTAGCATCGTCGCATATGACTATTATGTTTTCTGAAGGAATTTTTAGGAAGCTTGCTGTATACAGTACAGCTTCACCGCTTATGTTCATGTATGTCTGAGGTTTCAGTAAAGCAACTTTTTTGTCACCTATTTTTGCTATTCCTAGAGCACTCTTTTTCTTTTTGGTATCAAATTTTACATTATACTTCTCTGCTAGTGCGTCAATTGCCATGAATCCGATATTGTGCCTAGTATAAGCATATTGCTGACCGATATTACCAAGCCCTACTATTAACTTTGCTATTCCTTTGCTCATAAGCCTTCTATAATTAATAATTACTTATATACTCCGGCAAGTAGGTAGTTGTCGTGATTGAGGATTCTGTAAGGTATCTTGTCTTTTATTTTATATACTACTAATGTGTCACCAACATCTAGGTCTGATACATCTATTTTTATAGAATCTGGTATTTGTCTGGGGTCTACTAGAATTTTTAAATTCCAAGCTGCTTTTCTGAGGACTCCTCCTACATTTGCTCCTTTGGGTATTCCTACGAATTCTATAGGCACCTTGACCACTATCTTGTCACTTCCACTTATGCCTTGTAAATCTACATGTGTTATTTCTCTTGTTACAGGGTTAATTTGAACCTCTTTTACTATCACTTCGTATGATTTTCCCTCAACTTTTACTGTGAAAACTTTGTTGGTGCCAACATGGTGTAGCGCTTTTTCAAATTCTCCTCTAGGTAAAGAAACGAAGACATTCTCTTTACCTTTGCCATATATAACAGCTGGTATTAAACCGTTTTTTCTAAGTTTTTTACAACTTTCCTTACCTGTTTTGTCTCTTAGTTTGGCTTCTAGCACTAGGCTCATAAAAATCCCCCAAAGTAAGAAATATTTTAATCAAAATTTCTTGCTTTTATCAAGTTCAAAAGCCTGTGGCTTGTTGAGCCCAATGGCTCGTTGAGCCTGTGTCTATTTTTGGCTAATACTTGCTAAGATTAAAATACTTTTAAGCATACTAAATTTAAGTAATTCAGCTACCTTAACCTTGATACAGAAACACCACTAAGCAAATATGACTTTGTTGTGCTTTAAAAACTTAAGGAATTTTTGCCTTTGCTTTGTATTATTATAATAAGGGGTGTAATATGCCTAGAAAGTCTAAGAAAAATATTAGTGATGAATTTTTAAATAATGTTGAAGAGGAGGGATTTCAAATTGTTGACTCTGAGAATTTAGAATCTGATGAAGAGAGCGAGGTATTAGATGAAGATTTAGGTATTGATGAAGATAATGAGCATGATGATGAACTAGTTGAAGTAAAGAAGAGTAAAGTTGATGATATATTTGATGGAATAGATGAAGAAGATGGAGCTGTTGAAGAGAACAACCAGGCTGAAGGCAAGGAAGAAGAGGAAGAAGAGAATATTGACTTAGAAAAAGAAGTAATGAACATTCCGGCAGTAAAAAAGATTATATCGATAGCATCTATAAAGGGTAAAATAAGTTATGAAGAGATAAACAATCTCCTTCCTGATGACTTTGATCCTGAGAATATAGAGATTCTTTTTGCCATCCTTAACAAGATGGGAGTAGAGATAATCGAGGATACGAAGGAAGAGGAGGATATAGATTCTAAGCTCGTAAACGTAGAGGATTTTGGTATAAATGATAATCCTCTGAGAATCTACATGAAGAAGATAGGTCATATAAAACTTTTGACACATGAAGAGGAGATCCAGCTTACCAAGCAGATGGAGGAAGGTAACAAAATAATATATGATGTTGCCTGTGAATCTGGTGTTTTGATATACGAGGTTAAGAAAGCTCTAGATAGAGCGAAAGAAAGTAGAAGTAAATTATACGAAGTGTTATCACTACCTAGAATATACAGTTTCTCACCGAAAGATAGAAAAGCTTTGTCTGATAGAATAAAGAAGCTAAGGGAAATTGTGACTTGGGGGCTGAGAAGGATAAAAGCTATACACGATAGCTACCCGATGGATGTAGTACCTGTTGAAGAGGTTGAAGAAGTAAAGAAAGTTCTATTAGACGAAATCAAGGGCTTGAATCTAAATATTGAACTCATAAAGAGAAGTGCAAACATGATACTTGAGTTACATGTAGAGACGAAGAAAAACCTAAAGATATTGAAGGATATAGAACTCAAGTATAACAAACCTGCCGATGAGATAGAGAAGATGGATGATCTAAGATATCTAGATGACTACTTCTTGTACGAAGCTGAGCTCACAGGTGATGACTTGATAACTGACATAGCTAGAATAAAGAGAGCAAAATTGTCCATAAATAAAACGAAGAGGCTACTCAACATAACGGATTTAGGAAAGCTTGATGAATGGGCTAATAGGGTAAAAGAAGCTAGGAATAAGATAACAGAAGCTAAGAATAAGCTGATAGAAGCTAACCTGAGATTAGTTGTTTCAATAGCTAAGAAGTATGTCAATAAAGGTTTGTCGTTGTTTGATTTAATACAGGAGGGTAATATTGGTTTAATGAAAGCTGTAGAAAAGTTTGAGTACAAGAAAGGTTTCAAGTTCTCTACTTATGCAACATGGTGGATAAAACAAGGAATAACGAGGGCAATATCAGAGCAATCGAGAACTATAAGGATACCGATACACCTCATAGAGTATGTTAACGAAATAAAGAAGGCTGAGAGGGAACTAATGGAAGAACTCGGAAGGCAGCCAACCAGTAGGGAAATAGCCGATAAAATGGGCATACCTGAGTCAAAGATAATCCATATTCTCAACTCAATGAAAGACCCAATATCACTGGATAGCCCAACTACCAGAAACGATGAAGCGAGCATTGGCGACTTCATAGAGGATGTCAAGTCAGTAAATCCTTATGCTAAGACAATGAGTAATTTACTAAGCGAAGTGCTAGAAGAGGTTCTTGAAACATTACCAAAGAGGGAACAAAAAGTACTCAAAATGAGGTTTGGTCTTGAAGATGGATATGTTCACACGTTGGAAGAGGTTGGATATATTTTCAAAGTAACAAGAGAAAGAATAAGGCAGATAGAGACTAAGGCTCTGAAGAAGCTTAAAGAAGAGGAAATAAAGAACAAGCTAAGAGAATACTTAGATTTGTAGGTTAATCTTTATTTTACCAGGTAGGCTATGCCTCCCTGCTAAAAAATGTTTAGCCTCTTTTCATCCCCAGAAATAAGAGTAAAAGAGTACTATGATACAAGAAAAAGGTTCTTTACTATTAGGAATGATTTTTGTAATTTATGATTTATGTGGAGTTGGAAACTAGTAAATTGTAAAGGTCTGTTGGTGAGGAAACTGAGGAAGCGAGTTCGGTAACATCTACATTTTCATATTTAGATACAATCTCTCTTAGTAGTTCAAGATGAACCTTAGGGTCTACATTCTGGGGTAGGACTATACAGAAAATGAGGTGTACGGGTTTACCGTCTATGGATTCAAAGTCTATACCTTTTTTAGAGAGACCTATGGATATCATTATCTTGTCAATGCTGTTGACCTTGGCGTGTGGTATAGCAATATGGTTGCCGATACCCGTGGAGCCTTTTAGTTCTCTCATCATTAGAGCTTGCTTTACAGCCTCTTTATCAAAACTAGGGTCGGAAGAGTACAGTATATCAACAAGCTCTGAAATTACGTCAGTTTTATTTTTACCTGAAAGATTAGTAGTTATGTTTTCAATCCTTAGAATTTCTTCTAGCATATTGCTCT
>Ga0308421_1001185_pt1 | contig 14392 bp, 16 predicted proteins | sample HotsprSampleMS60_FD_203673 | JGI IMG/M metagenome (GOLD analysis project Ga0308421, IMG submission 203673) | Hot spring phototrophic mat microbial communities from Mushroom Spring, Yellowstone National Park, Wyoming, United States - 20090730_MS60 ...
GACCTTCGGGTCATGACCGGGTTGCCGCTGCTTGGCGAGTTCCCAGGAATATTGGTCGTGGGACATCGCAGTCGAGTGCGTCCAGTTGAAACGATCGATCATCCGGTCGGAGTACAGCAGGATCCCGAATCTCCCCCACCGCGATCGTCCCCCGAGGCTGCGTGGTGAAGCGTAGACCACGAAGCGTGGAGTCCGGGTGTGGGAACATGCGGACGTTGGGGGTGTCGCAATGCGTCGCCTACTCCTGTTCGGGTGCCTGGTGTCGGCCTTGCTTCTGGTTGCCTGTGGTGGAGGCGGAGGCAGGTCAGAGGAGAAGGTCACACCGCCACCGGTCAACGCTGAACTGGCTGCTGCCGGAAAAGAATACTTCAATCAATATGCGTGCAGTACTTGTCATAGCATGGCAGGCCAAGCGGGGATCGGACCGGCGCTGAATGGTATTTACGGCAAAAAGGTGCAGCTCGAGGATGGCTCGAGTGTCGTCCGTGATGACGCTTATCTGCGGGAGTCGATCCTCCAACCGGATGCCAAGACAGTGAAGGGCTATCCGAAGGGCTCGATGACCAATGTGATTATGCCCTTCATGCCGGAACTCCAAAAGCCGGAAGTCCTGGATGCTCTGGTGGAGTACATCAAGAGCACGACGTGATTTGGTCGGCATGACCCTTTCTCGGAGGCAACGAGCGGACTCCAATTCCTTTCACCTCGCACACTTCCGCCTTCCCACAGCACGGGTGGCCGGCGCTTTCCAGCTGGCCACCCTAAGGTTGTCGCTCTCGCGTGACGCTCTGAGCAGGCGCAGTGGGTGAGCGTCTGAGGGCTGGGGACGTTCTGACCGCCTACGCCGTCCTGATCCACGAAAGACACGATCGGCGAGCTGGAGCACCTCGTTCCTGCGAGAGATGCACATGAACGGCCGCTGGCACGGGCTAGTCGCTCGGGTGCTTGCTGGCACGGTCGTCCAGCCGGCCGTAGGCCGATGATTCCCGACACTCTTACAGCGCGGTGCACGAGCCTTGCTTTTGCTGCACGGAGCTAGCGGCCGATCACCCTCGCGACGAACTGGCGAGGGTGGTGCTGGCTCCAAGAAAGGTACTGCCCGCTACGCTTGGTGTTCGGGATATCGAGGAGCGAGTTGGCCAGGGCCAGGGGCGCTCGACTATCCTGGGAAGCGAGAAAGCGTGATTTGCAAACTGTGGTGACTGTGCTGAGGAGCGGTACCTTGGTTGCACCCGACTGCGACATTCCGCTTCTGGTCCTCCGCGAATCGGTTTGCGCGTGGTTGCGCGAGGATTTGGGCTAAGGGGATCGCACCACACTTGCGGTCGTGTCTCCGGGGGCGACCGGCACTGCGGCGATCGTGATGGGACAACCCGGTGGCCTCTGTGGAATGCCCGTAATCGAAGCAGTCTTCGCCGAGTTCGGCACACGCCTCAGGGTCACGACGATCTGACGGGAGGGGGAACTGGTTCCGGAGGGCACCATTGTCGGCCAAGTTGTGGGACCGCTGCGCGGCATCCTTGCTGGTGAGCGACTGGCGCTCAATCTCCTGCAGCACCTTTCCGGTATCGCGACACAAATTTGTCGCTTCGTCGATGCGGTGGGTGGGACGGGCGTGATGATCCTAGATACTCGCAAAACGACACCGGGGCTGCGTTTGCTCGAGAAGTACGCGGTACGCGTCGGGGGTGGGCGGAACCACCGCTTCGGTCTGTTCGATGGGGTGCTCATCAAGGACAAACACGTCCGAGTGGCGGGAAGTGTGCACGAAGCTGTGCAGCGGGTACGCAGCGTGATTCCACACACGATGCTGGTCGAAGTCGAGGTGACGACGCTCGAGGAATTGGACGAAGCACTGGCCGCTGGTGCGGACTGGATTCTGCTCGATAACACGGATGTCGAGACGATGCGTGAGGCCGTCCGTCGCGTGGCCGGGCGTGCCAAGCTGGAGGCATCCGGTGGTGTAACGCTCGAGCGCTTGCGCGCGATCGCCGAGACAAAAGTGGATGCGATTTCGGTCGGCGCGCTGACGCACTCAGCGCCTGCACTCGACATGTCCCTGGAGGTCGTGGCTGTCGACGGACGCTGAAGGAGAGTCAGTCGAGCTGATGGAACAGCAGGACCTCGTTCGAGAGATCCTCCGACGCAAGGAGGAGCGTCGTGCGGTCATCCTGGCACATAGCTACCAACGGCCAGAGGTGCAGGATATCGCTGACTTCGTCGGTGATTCGCTCGGGTTGTCGCGCGAAGCGACGCGGACGTATGCCGACGTCATCGTTTTCTGTGGCGTGCATTTCATGGTCGAGACCGCGGCGATTTTGAATTCCGAGAAAACGGTTCTACTGCCTGATCTCGAGGCCGTCTGTTTGCTCGCCGAGACGATCAACCCGGAGAACGTGCGGGCCTGGCGCGAGCAACACCCTGACGGAAACGTCGTGGCCTACGTGAATACCAGTGCAGCAGTGAAGGCCATGGCCGACATCTGTAGCACGAGCGCGAACGCCTTGGAAGTAGTCGCGAGCCTGCCAGGAGATCGACCGATCTTCTTCGTCCCCGACATGCTCCTGGGTGCACATGTCGAGCGCGTGACGGGGCGTAAGCTGGATATCTGGCTCGGCGAATGTCATGTCCATACGGGGATTCGAAGTGAAGATCTTGCAGCGTAGCTCGCTGCGCATCCGGACGCCGAATTCCTCATCCATCCGGAGTGTGGTTGCAGCTCGACCTGCATCTTCCTCCGCCCGGATGCGAAGTTGCTCTCGACCGAAGGAATGGTTCGCTACGCTGCTCAGTCGGCAGCACGGGAATTCGTTGTGGCAACGGAAGTCGGTATCCTGCACCGGTTGCACAAGAAAGCCCCGGGGAAGCGCTTCATCCCAGTCCGCGAGGACGCGATCTGTCACTACATGAAGCGAGTCACGCTCGAAAAGGTGTACGAGTCGCTGCGCGATCTGAAGTATGTAATCACGGTTCCCGAGGAGATCGCTGTGCCGGCACGCCGTGCCTTGGAGGCGATGCTCGCTCTGGGGTGAAGCCGACAGATGCGCGTAGCAGCGCCGGAGTAGCGATCGCGATGTCGACGGGATACCCAGTATCTCCCGCGAGTCAAATCCGGTCCCACAGTCGTTGGCACCTGGTGGACGTACCACCGCTCGATCGGAACGGGCGCATCGCGCCCCTCGGAAGCACCGGTGTATCGCTGGGCTAATCGGTGATCGTCAGGCCGCGAGGGTGCGATACTTTGTCGGTGCGGACAGGCACAGCGTGAGTGCCTCCGGTGACTCGCGTGCTGCCTCCACGAACCGGTTCGTGAAGGCGAGCCGGGCATCCAGGTCGCCGTGTAAGAGTCCACGAGATCGCATCCAAGCGGCGTAGTCGGTCCAGCGCTTTTCCTCTTGCCAGCCGAAGATGGGTACTCCTTCCGTCCACAGCGGGGCCAGGAGGCGGATGCCACGCTCTTCGAGCGTCTGATTCGTTTCCGGGTACTTCCGAACCAGAAGCTTGACTGCTCTATCGAGATCGGCCGCTGCTTCACGATAGCCCTGGATCATCGCGCCTTCGAAGCGCTGTACGCGGTCAGGTTGCTCGCGGACCTGCTGCTCACTCGTCACCATGACGAGTTCGTAAAAATCGGGCACGCCCCACTGTTCGACGCGCAAAATGACGGGTCGTTCGCCTTGTTGCTCGATGAGAATCGACTCGTGAACCCAGTAGGCACCGATCACTGTATCGACCTGCCCGCTCGCAAGGCCCGCACGAGCTCGTAACCCACGTTCAGCAGTTTCACGTCGTCGAGGTGCGCGCCGTCGGTTTCCAACATGGTCGCCAGCAGGGCTTCGTCGTTGAGGAGGCCTGGGTAACCGACCTGCTTACTGACGAGATCGCTTGGTCGCGTGATACCGCTTCGCTCCAACGCCATGACGGAATTCAACGGATGCTGAACGAGCGCTGCGATCGAGATGATCGGGATACCTTCGGCGCGGGCGAGGAGGTCGGTCTGGTAGCTGATACCGAATGTATTGCGTCCGGTGGCCACGAGTTTGAGCACGTCTTCCGGGTTGGCTGGCACGTCGAGCGTGACCTCGAGTCCCTGCACGCGAAAGAAACCTCGTTCCTGCGCCATGAGCAGTCCCGGGTGATTGGACCAGGGGTACCAGTCGAGCGCGACACTGACTGCCTCGAGTTGGCCGGATGCAGGCGTGGGGCCGAGTGCAGGCGGAGTCGCCGTCGGAGCCGTCTCGGTCGGTGGCGACCCCGCTCCGCGACGACAGGCGGTAGCGAGAGCGATGGCGCCGAGTGCGAGGAAACGCCGGCGGGTGAAGCGATCAGCCAGGAACATCGATGACCTTCTCTTAGGGTTCCGTTCGTGGCCGGGTGCGCCAGGGTAGGGTCTGACGCTCGAGCCACGTCACGCTCGCGAACAGCGCGATGCTGACGAGTGCACTCACGAGAACAGCAGCGAAGACGTGATCGGTGTGGAATGGCGCGGCTGCCCGGATCATGAGATAGCCGAGCCCTGCGGAGGCGCCGATCGATTCCCCGATGAGAGCACCGATCACGCTCACAGCAGCAGCGACGCGGAGTCCGGAAAAGAATGCTGGGAGAGCTGCCGGGAGCCGCACGAAACGGAGAGTCTGCCATTTGGAGGCACCCAAGCTGCGGACCGTATCGATCAGTTCGTGATCGACCCCGCGGAGGCCGTCGACCATGTTGACGGCGATCGGGAAGAAGCAGATGAGAACGACAACGATCACCTTGGGCGTCAAGCCGTAGCCGAACCAAATCAGGAGCAGCGGAGCCAACGCAACGATCGGGATCGCTTGGGAAGCGACAACGAGCGGGTACACCGAGCGTTCGATGAGCCGCGAGGCGACGATACCGATCGCCAGGACGATCGCCAGAACGATGGAAACGATGAGCCCTAACCCGATTTCCGACATGGTGACACTGAGATGAACGAGCAGAAGACGGTAATCGCGGAGCAGCGCGGCGAGGATCGCGCTCGGTGGAGGCAGAACCCAGTCTGGGACCGCGAATGCTCGGCAAGCCAGTTCCCAGGCGAAGAGCTGTGATGAGGAGAGGGCTCGGCAACACTCGGTCACGCATCATCGGTCACAACTCCCAGGGTCGGCTGGCGACGGAGCGCGGCGAGCAAGCGCGCTTTGAGGGAGACGAATGCCTGGTCGGTCACGATCGCGTATGTCCAGGGGCGGGGCAAATCAACGGGGATGTCGGCCACGATCGTTCCGGGACACTGGCTGAGGACAACGACGCGATCGCTGAGCAACACTGCCTCCTCGACGTCATGCGTGACGAGTATGACGGTGCGGTCGAGGTCCTCCCACAGCATGAGTAACCACTCCTGCATGCTCGAGCGCGTCAAGGCATCGAGTGCACCGAACGGCTCGTCCAGGAGCACGAGCGGGCATTGGGTGGGCAGCGTGCGCAAAAACGCCGCGCGCTGGCGCATGCCGCCCGAAAGCTGCGCTGGATAACGAGAAGCGAACTCGGCCAAGCCAAAACGGCGGAGCCACGGCATCGCTCGCTCGATGGCCTGGCGACGAGGAATGCGTTTTACCTCCAGGGGAACGATCGCGTTCTCGAGCACTGTCCGCCAGGGGAGAAGGAGGTCACGTTGGTGCATGTAGGCGACCTTACCGAGTCGGTACGGGGCGGGAGCTCCATCGAGCCAGATCTCTCCGCTCGTCGGCTGCTCGAGGCCGGCGATCATGTCGAGAAGCGTGCTCTTCCCGCATCCGGACGGCCCGATGATGCTGACGAACTCACCGTCGGCGACGCGTAGGTCGAGCGGGCCGAGAGCATGAACCTGCAGCTGGTCACGCTGGAAGACCTTGGTGACACCGCGAAGTTCCAGGCGCCAGTCGGTATCGACGCGGCTCACTAGTCACCTCCGCAGAAGGGCGACCGGTGGGGCAGGAAGAGCCTTCGCTCGTCGAGCGGTAGACACGTGTGTCCGCTGCCGCTCGGCGAGGAGATGACGAGCACAACGTTGGATTGGGAGCGAGAGGCGAACGTGGATCGTCCAATGAGCGTCACAGCTTTCCCTCCGCTGGCATTACCCAGTTCAGGTTCCGCGGTCGGTGGCAGGGCGTTCGCCACCCTCTCAGCCCGGTGACCCCCGAGCTCCCGCAGCCGTCTTATTGTCGAACGAATACTGTGACGAAGTGGACGATGACTGACAAGCGAGCCGTTTGCCGGCTCCTCGCTTCATCGACGGTTGGACCCGAGAAATGTCGCACGCTACCAGTTTGCGTGTGCTTGCTGAGTCTCCGAGCGAGCAAAGGACAGGCGCATGGATCGGCAAGAGTTACGCCGAAAGAAGCCGGTAGGTCGCTGATCCGTGAAGGATACTTCGGGCATGCATCGGCAATGCTCGTGCCGATCTACGGTCGCTTCCAGGTCCATGTGCACCCTCGAGTCTCGAACGACCTGTTGATGTGCGTGGGGTCGTCGCGGCGTATCCAACTGGGGCTGGCTGTTTCATGGATTTCCGATGTCCCGTGCGACTACCAACTCTTCCTCAAATGGTTCGTCCCTCATCAGCAGGCTCGTTCGCTTCTCGATAGCGGGAGCCTAGCGACTACTGGTATCGCCGGAAATGGGGGATGTTGCTCCCTCGCGTTGGAGGGTGTTGACGAAACCTTTCGATATTCTCGACTTGACGCGATGCAACGCAGAGGTGCAAGTGTCGGAAGCGACCCGTTACTTCGAACGCGACCAGCAAACGACGTTTCGAAGATCGAGGAAACCTCACCGGGCCTCTGGTGGGGGAGGATCATAGCAGGGCACTCGGTGATCACGAAGAAGGTCGGCTGACAGGTCGGCATTACGCAGCAGAGTTGTTGCGCCGACGGCGTCCTTCGCCGGGTTACGTCGGTGTAGTCGTTAGCGATCGGAGAGCGATCGTGGAGTTGTGTACTAGTTTTCTCAGTGGTTGGCTCGGGGCGCGCCTCGGTTACACGCATCGTGCCTCGGGCGCTCGGGTAGCTGACGACGGAGCGCGGCGACAGGCGACTGGGACCGGCGCGCCAGTGCTCGACTGAAGCGGGAATCGGGATGGGAACGGTGTCAACCTATCGGGACGTGCTCATGGCAGTACTCTCTCCCGGCGCGCTCGTCGTCCTGGAGCGCCTCACCCCGCTCATCTGCGCCCTCTATGATTTGGACCTTCTCTTGGATTACCCCGTGGCTGATCAGCAGCAGGGCAGCCTACGGGAGCGCCTGAGCGAACGGTTGGAGCGGATCGTCGCGCTGCTCCCGTCCGATGTCTCGCCGATGGCGAATGAAGTGTTCACCGCTGTGGAAACCCTGGTGACCGATGTGCTCGGACGCGAACTTTTCCTCGGTGAGGAAATCCGGCGTCTGGAATTGCTGGATGAGGCCTTTCGCAGCGATCCCTTGTTGTTCCAGCTCGTCCGTGGAAGAGCCAATTGACATTGTCAAGAAGACGCGCTCGGCCCGGGAGGGTACCACTCCGTCCCGGGCCGAGCGTTGTTCACCGGGCGCGGAAGTCGAGGTGCATCCCCTGCTTGTAGTGGGTCGGCATATTGCACAGGAGAACGTAATGGCCGGCAGTGAGGTCGAGTGTCATCTCAGCCGTCTTGTCAGGCGGTAAATCTTCGGGCTCGATTTCGCTGAGCACTTCGCCTGCTTGTTCCTCCTCGGCTTTCTGTTCAGCTTCATTGTAGGGAAGACGATCGGCCGGCAAGTCGGTGCGGAGGACGATCAGCTCGTGCTCCATCTGGCCGACGTTCTTGGCGGCGAAGCCGACTTTCCCAGCCGGAACTTCCGCCTTGTCGACTTTGATGTCATACTCGCCCGGTTCGACCGTCACGGTGGTGACACCTGCTTGCCCGCCTATCCGACAAGCAGCGAGGCTCATCACCCGTGCGCTAGACAATAGTGCTCGTCGTGTCATGCGCATGCTGCTCTCCCACCTCTCTCTTCTCGGCGGCGCGTGTTCGTTGTGGCCTCTCGGGTGCACTCTCGAAAGGGTCGATCGAATCGCCTGACCGCCTGGAGGACTTCTCGCCCATGCGGTGCACTCGTCGCCCAAAGCAGGGCGCACATATCGTACCGTGTGGCGGAAGCGCAGTCGTCCTTGTGGTGAGCCGGAAGTCACACCTGCTGCCTTCGTGGCTCGACCGTTGACGTAGGATCTTCTCGGGAGTTTAGCGAAATCATTCTGTACGGTGAAGTGGTGATTCACCAACGCAGATGCGATGCGAGCGAGCAGGCTCGCTCCCTGCGCGATGCTTCCGGTTCGTCTCACGCGTCCCGGTAACGCAGCGTCACAGTCTGGTTCACGGGGCCGATCTCGCTCGCGGGGAAAATCGCGCGAATGGCAGGTAACCAGGCTTCGGGATCGGTCAGCGAAGGACTAAAATGAGTGAGCCAGAGGCGCTCGACGCTGGCGGCACGGGCCAATTCGGCTGCCTCTTGCATCAGCATATGACCGCGTTCGATCGCTCGCGGCAGCAGAGCGGTGTCGCCGTACATCCCCTCACAGACCAGGAGGTCCGCTCCAGCGACGAACCCGGGAAGCTCTGGGGTGGGTCGGGTATCGGTCACGAAGGCGACGCTGATACCGCGTCGCGGCGGGCCTAGCACGAGATCAGGGGTCAGGAGCTGTCCCGCGAACTCGACCGTTTCTCCACGCTGCAGGCGGTGCCAGAGCGTCATCGGGATGCCGAGCGCCTGCGCTCGCTGTGGGTCGAACCGGCGTCCCCGTGGACGGTGCAGCGTGTATGCGAAGCAAGGGATCCGGTGTGTGACCGGCAGGGCGCGCAGGAGGAGTCCGCCAGGAAGTTCGAGTTCGCTGGTCCCGGAGAGCTCCAGTGTTTCGACAGGAAACGGGAGAGTCGGTACGATGCTCCGCAGTGCAGCGACCACCTGCGCGGTACCGACAGGGCCGATGATGCGAACCGGCTCCTGACGATCGGCGAAGGCAAGAGCGTAGAGGATACCAGGGAGACCAGCGACATGATCGGCGTGGAGGTGCGTGAAGACGATCGCATCGAGATCGCGGAAGCTCCATCCGGTGTATCGCCAGGAAATCTGTGTGCCCTCGCCGCAATCGAGGAGGACAACATGCCCTTCGCACCGGACAAGGAGAGCGGACAGCCAACGATCCGGAAGCGGCATCATCCCACCAGTGCCGAGAAGACAGACGTCGACCATGGCTGTGCACCTCAGCGAACTCCACGCCGGTGGCGAATCGTATCACGTTGGGCGTCTGTTCCCGACATGCTAGGATGCGCGGCGGAAGACAAGCTCCAGGACGAGGGGGTACGTGGTGAGGAAGGTAGTCACCGGGCGACCGACCACTCGAGCGACGGAAGGGATGGTGGCGACACCGCATTACCTCGCGACGCTCGCTGGTCTGCGGGTCTTGCAAGATGGTGGGAACGCCGTCGATGCAGCCGTGGCCGCGAACGCCGTGTTGACGGTGGTCTATCCGCACATGTGCTCGCTCGGCGGCGATGCCTTTTTCCTCATCTGGGAACCGCGGGAGCAACGGCTGGTTGGCCTGAACGGGAGCGGGCGCGCACCGCAAGGCATCAGTCTTGCGGCGTTACGCGATCGCGGGTTCCGCGAGGTGCCGGCGAAGGGCCCCTGGGGGGTGACGGTTCCCGGAGCAGTCGATGCGTGGGCGACGGTTTTGGCACGCTATGGGACGCGTGATCTCGCAGCGCTCCTAGAGTCAGCTCTTCGCTATGCGGAAGAGGGGTTCCCGGTTAGTCCGCTGCTGGCACGAGCCATCGCGGCTGAGGAGGAGATCTTTCGGCGCCAGGAAGTGGCTACCCGCCAGTTCTTGCCAGGAGGCCGCCCGCCGCGCTCGGGGCAGTTGCTGCGCCAGCCGGATTTGGCAGCGAGCCTTCGCCTGATCGCCGAGCATGGTCCCGAGGCGTTCTACCGCGGACCGATCGCCGAGGCGATCGTTGCCGTCCTCCGGAGCGCTGGTGGAGCGATGACATTGGACGACCTGGCTGCTCATCGTTCCGAGTGGGTAGAGCCGTTGCGCAGCACGTATCGAGGAGTCGAGGTGATCGAACTGCCGCCCAATACGCAGGGGGTGACCGCACTTCAGCTTCTGAATATCGTCGAGGGTTTCCCGATCGGTGCGGACGAGTGGGGATCCCCTCGACTCTTGCATCTGATGCTCGAGGCGAAGAAGCTCGCCTTTGCGGACCGCGATCGCTATCTGGGCGATCCAGCTTTCGTCGATGTTCCCGTCGCTCGCCTGCTCAGCAAAGCATACGCAGCTGAACTTCGGAGTCGCATCGACCCGGATCGGGCGAGCGTTCCTCCACCGCCGCAGTGGGACTCGGATACGATCTACCTTTGTGTCGTCGATCGCGACGGGCGAGCGGTGTCTCTGATTCAGAGCATTTATCAGTCATTCGGGAGCGGGCTGGTCGCTGCTGGCATCGTCCTCCACAACCGTGGCGCGTGTTTCGTGCTGGATGAAGAATCACCGAATGCACTCATGCCGGGCAAGCTGCCGTTGCATACCTTGATCCCCGGGATGATGGTGCGTGACGGACGCCCTTGGGTGGTGTTCGGGACGATGGGTGGCCATAGCCAGCCGGTCATCCACCTACAACTGGTGAACGGGCTCGTGGACTTCGGCTTCGAACCACAGGAAGCGATCGAGGTTGCGCGCTGGGTTTCGCGCCGCGAGCCGGGGGAAGCAGGGGAGACGATCTATCTGGAACCGGAACTGGCGGAGCGAGCGGCGGGCGAACTGGCTTGGCTGGGACATCGCGTCGAGATAGTCGAACGCTGGTCTTCGTTGATGGGCCATGCCCATCTGATCATGATCGGGGACGATGGGGTGCTCTCCGGAGCTTCCGATCCGCGCGCTGAAGGCTACGCTCTGGGCTGGTGAGCCTCACTCGAGGGGGAGATGGCCGTTGTCGTGCGGGCAGACGTGTCCTTCCGGTCCGATAACGGCGCCGCAGCGTGGGCAACGCGGACGTCCCGCCGCGATGACCTGGGCGATCTGGCGTGCGAGCGCCTTCGCTGCTGGTAAGCTCGCGCGTCCGGCGAACACCGGGTCGTCATCCTCGTCCTGCTCGATATCGTGCGCGAAGATCGCGATGCGCTGGTGCTCCTCATCGTACCCGATGGCCATTTTCCCAACGACATATTCGGGGAGATCGGGGGGAAGCGGCGCCGTGCGTGCCGCGGGTTGCTCGGAGATACGGGAGCGCACGAGCCCTGCCAGCCGCAGTTGCTCGAACAGCTGCTCGATGGCGAGACCGAGGGCTTGGAGTTGCTCTTTTTCCATCCAGAGCGAGACGAGATCCAAGCCGACACCGGCGATGAGGCGGAAACGTCGTTGGCCCGGTTGGCCGATCGCCTCCGCCTCGAGCACCGTCAGCTCTGGGTATTCGTGCCGTCTGCCCATGATCGGTCCCATCTTCCTCGCGGTCGCCGCTACGAGCATACACCAGCGGGCGCCGGAACGGACCGACGCCCGCACGGTGAGGTGGGGGATGGGTGTGGCAGGGGAGGGAGGACGTCTGCAAACTCGGAATGGTTCCGCTCGCCGCGCAGACGTACCGGAACCGCTTCCACTATACGCTCTGGTATCGACTTTGTCAAGCAGTAAGTTTCCGAATTCGTTCGGAAGCGCGCCCCACCAAGAAGTCGATGTCGTCTTTGCCACGTCGCTCGCATGAACGAGCGGTAGAATGCGAGCCGGGACGACGAGGGTGGAGAGCCGCGCTGGCTGTTGCTGATTCGAGGAGGGCATCCGTGAGCGGGCGAAGGCCTCTCGTGTTCGTCGCAATCGTCACGATGCTCGCACTGGTAGCTTGCCGAGGTCCGGCTGTTTATCCGACGGTAACGCCGACTCAGTCGGCGTTGCTCGGCTCCGTACCGACCCCATCGCAAGAGAGCGGCGCGGTCGGTACGCCGGTACTCGAGGCGAGCCAAGCGACGCCGAGAGGCAGAGCAGCGAGCGGATTCGCGTATGGCTTCAATGTCGCCTGGCGTGGAGACGAAGATGGGGCTGCCTTCAACCAGCGTACCGCCGAGATGGTGCGCCAGGCCGGGTTTCAGTGGGTGCGTTTTCAGGTGCGCTGGGAGTCACTCGAGCCGCGGCCCGGAGAGTGGGATTTCCGGCCGATCGACCGCGTTCTGCCAGTGTACGAAGCAGCCGGCTTGTCGGTCCTGGCGTCAGTCGTCGGCGCACCCGAGTGGGCGCGTGCAGCGAATGGGGGAATCGTCGCGGATCCAGCGACCTTTCGCGAGGCGATGCAGCGATTGGCCTCACGGTACCGCGGCCGCATCCACGCATGGGAGATTTGGAACGAGCAGAACTTGGCTCATGAGCTCCATGGTCCCGTTCGGGTGCAACCGTACTGTGCAGTGCTCCGCGCCGGGTACGAGGGGGTAAAGGCCGGAGATCCGGAGGCTCTGGTCGTCTTCGGTGGGCTCACCCCGACTGGTGTCAACGACCTTACTATCGCCATGGACGACGTCGCCTATCTCGAGGCGTTCTATGCACTGGATGGTGGATCCTGTACTCGGTACTTCGACGTACTCGGAGCGCATGCCAACGCGACGCTCAATCCGCCCGATACGCTGTGGCCAGAGCGTCCCGGGCCGGGCCCAGGCTGGCGCGATCACCCGAGCTTTTATTTTCGTCGTGTCGAGCAACTGCGGGCCGTGATGGAACGGCACGGTGATCGGCGACCGGTTTGGATCACTGAGTTCGGCTGGACGACGAACAATCCGGCCCCTGGTTACGAGTACGGTCAGTACGTCAGCGAGGAGCAGCAAGCCGAGTATCTCGTCCGAGCCTTCGAGATCGCCCGCACGCGGTGGCCATGGGTTACTGGTATGTTCGTGTGGTGCCTCAACTTCTCGACCATCGTCGGGCCAGACGATGAGAAAGGACCATGGTCAGTGCTCAACCCTGACTGGTCTCCGCGTCCGGCGTATCGAGCGCTCAGCGCGATGCCCAAGCAAGCCTAGACACAGCCACCGCTCGCGAAGAGGCGCGCGACCTCGTCGACCTGAAAAACGGGAAGCGGTCGTTCGCCAGTCGACCCGATGAGGACACGACGACCGGGATCAGGGTCGAGCCAGCCGAGTGGCGTTGCGGGGATATCGTGCTGCGCTAACGTGTCGAGCGCGCGCTCGACGCTTTGCGGCGTGACGACAGCGAGGAGCGCTCCCGAAGCGATGAGACCAAGCGGATCCAAACCCAGCGCAGTGCACACGGCGCGGGTTTCCGGATAGACGAGGATCGCCTCCTCCGAGACGACGAGGCCAGTACCGCAGGCAACAGCAACCTCGTGGAGGCCGGTGGCGAGCCCACCTTCCGTGGGATCATGCAAGTAACGGAGGTCCTCACCCAGTCTCTCGAGCAGGAGGGTAGCGGCGGGGACGATGCTGATGCCCGGCTCGTACAAAAAGCGACGGCAGCGAGCGAGCAGATCTTGGTCGAGCATCCGCTCGAGAGTCTGGCGGCACTCGCGTGCGAGGAGAGCAGTCCCTTCGATGGCGATGCCGCGCACTAAGAGAAGCGCGTCTCCCGGCCGCACGCGGGCCGGTGACAGAACGTACTCGGTCGTGAGTTCTCCGATCATGGTGCCGGCGACGATGGGACGATCGAGCCCGACCGTGATTTCCGTATGACCACCGACCAGGCTGACACCGAGTCGCTCGGCGGCCCGAGCGAGGTCATCGAGGATGACTTGCGCGTCGTGCGCTGTCGTTCCCTCGGGGAGGAGGACAGTCGCAAGAAACCAGCGCGGGCGAGCACCGAGGCAGGCGACATCGTTGGCATTGACGTTGAGGGCATACCAGCCGATCGCCTCGGTCGCGAAAGTGATCGGGTCGCTCTTGAACACCAGCCGGATAGTATCGATCTGGATGACCGCGGCATCGTGACCGATACCAGGACCTAGCAGGACGCTCGGATCTGGAGAAAGATTCCCGAGAAATTCAGCCAGGAGTTGGGGAGGAAGCTTCCCGGTTGGTAGAGGCCTGTCGCTCACGCGTTCACTCCTCGTCCTGTTGCGCGAGACTGATTTCGATTCCACGCGCTGCGTGAACGAGGGGATGATCGAGAGGGACCAGCCGTGGGCCGCGTGCGACCTCGGCCAATGGAACCCGTACGATGCCCCAGGTCGCTTTCCCGGCAGGGTGCGCGCGGATGGCGACCATGTTGCCATCGTCATCGTCGGCGAGTGCGTCAACTGCAGCCGAGCCGAGTGCAGTCGCCAACGCACGGTCGGTCGGTGTCGGCGTACCTCCGCGCTGGAGATGACCGAGGACGACTGCGCGAACTTCGGTCGGGAGGATGCGACTCAACTGTTGTTGGAGAACGAGCGAAATGCCACCGTACTTTCGC
>Ga0308421_1001191_pt1 | contig 14341 bp, 6 predicted proteins | sample HotsprSampleMS60_FD_203673 | JGI IMG/M metagenome (GOLD analysis project Ga0308421, IMG submission 203673) | Hot spring phototrophic mat microbial communities from Mushroom Spring, Yellowstone National Park, Wyoming, United States - 20090730_MS60 ...
GCCCACGTGCACGCCCCCAACGTGGAAACCGACGAACGCCACCAGCGCCGGCCTCCAATAATGCCGGTAGTGCCGCGGCCCGGGGTACCAGCACCAGCCGTAGGGCGCATGCCAGAACCACCGGCCGTAGTGGAACGGCGCCCAGCCCCAAGGGTCATAGCTGAGCCAGGTCCACCCGTACCAGTCAATCCACACCCAGCGGCCGTACCGGTAGGGCGCCCACCAAGCGGCCACTCCCCACGGCGTCCAGACCCAACCGTACGGGGCCACCCAAACCCAGCGGCCGTAATAATCCAGTTCGTCGGCGCCGTAGATGTCGCGGCTGACGTAACGATAGGAGCGAGTGCGCTCGAGGTAGCGATCGCGGCTCTCGTTCCACTCATCAAAACGGTCCCGCGGTACGGCGGCGGTCATCCGGAACTCGGGATCGGACGTTGCGCCGCGCACCAACATCGTGCGGCCGCTGCGCAGCCGCTCGGCGCCGCGCGGGCTGTAAATTTCCGCCTCGCCGGAACGGGCCGTGATTTCGGTCTCCGCCTCGCGGACCGTCACCCGGAAGCTGCCTTTGCCCACGGGCCGCACGGAGACGCTGGGCGTGTTGACCTCGATCTCGGCGTCAATGTCGCGCAGCACGCGCAGCATCACCGCACCGCGCACCACCTGCACCTGGTAGCGCCGGTGCTCCAGCTCGGACAATCGCACCTCGGTGTCCGAGCCCAGCCGCAGCATGTTCGCCCAATCGAACTGGATCTCGGCGCGCGATGCCGGCCCGGTCATGACGTGGTCCTGCACGACCAGGGGCGCGTTGACCGCCCCTGCCACCCAGTCGCCCGAGTCGCCGCGGCGCACCGACACATCCCCGTTGATCACGCTCAGGCGGGCGACGCCGCGCCCGGGACCGTCCTCATCCTGAGCCCAGGCGACCAGCGCCATCGCCGCCACCGCGGGCAATGCCAACCATCTGCTGCGCATGGCTGCCTCCTTTCCGGAACGCTGACGCGCGTCCACCCACAGAGTGGGCACGCAGCATGCCAAACCCGTTGAGCCTGCATTCGCAGTGGCTTCCGATATCATGGGTCTCTATGCCGGCGGCCGAAAACCACCACCTCGCTCGAATTGCACCACCGGCATGGCTGAAGCGACACGCCCCTGCCGTCCTCATCCCGCCGGCTTTGTTCCTGCTGACGACCGCGTTTTATTGGAAGCTGGTCTTCACCGATCAGTACACGTGGCTGGAGAGCCCGGACCTGGCCAATCAGGTGTTGCCCTGGCTGCAATTCCAGGCCGGCGAGTGGCGCCAAGGGGTCTTGCCGTTGTGGGATCCGTACTTGTGGAGCGGCCAGTCGCTGATCGGGCAGGCTCAGCCCGGCGTCGCGTACCCGCTGAACTGGCTGTTGTTCCTGCGGCCGCTTCGGGATGGCTGGATGCGCCTGTTGTGGCTGCACTGGTATTTCGTGCTGATCCATTTCATGGCGGTCTTGTTCGCCTACTGGCTGGCGCGCGATCTGGGCGCGAGCCGGGCTGCCGCCAGTCTTGCAGGCCTGGCGTTCGGGCTGGGCGGCTACGTGGGCACGACGGACTGGCCGCAGATGCTGAACGGGGCGGTGTGGGCGCCGCTGGTCTTGCTGTATCTGCGGCGAGCGTTCGTCGGCATCCGACCCGCAGCCAGCGCGGCTCTGGCCGGCGTCTTTCTGGGGATGGCGTGGCTGGGGGGCCATCACCAGATCCCGATTTACACGACGCTGGCGGCGCTGGGAGTTTGCGCTTATTACGTTCTGCGCGGCTTCAGGCCCTGCATGAAGGCAGCCGGCCTCACCGCCCTGTTTCTGGCCTTTACGCTGCTGGTCGGGGCGTTGCAAATTCTGCCTGCGTACGAATACGGCAAGCTGGCGCGCCGCTGGGTGGGCGTGGAGGAACCGGTGGGATGGAAGGAGAAAGTTCCTTACACCGTCCATGCCGAATACTCGCTGAACCCGCTTTCGGTGCTGGGCATCGTGATTCCGGGCGTGCACCGCCATGCCAACCCGTTCGCGGGCGTGGTCGTGACGGCGCTGGCGCTGCTGGCCCTGGCCTTGGGCTTCGGGCGGACCGAGGTGCGGCTGCTGGCGGCGGTCGCGGCCGGGGGCCTGCTGTTTTCGCTCGGGCACAACAGCGTCTGGCACGGCATGCTCTACGCCGTGGCGCCGCTGGTGGAGAAGGCGCGGACGCCCTCGATGGCGATTTTCGTGTTCCACTTCGGGTTCTCGATGCTCGCCGCCCTCGGCTTCGACTGTCTGTTCCGATCGAACGGGTCGGCCTGGCCCCGCCGCGCCGCCCTGGCCCTGGTTGCATGGGCGGCCCTGCTGCTTGCAGCCTGCGTCATCGCACTGGTCGCCGGAAAAATCCCGGAAGACCGCTACGCGCTCACCGCTCTGATGGCGCTGCTCGCCGCCGGGGTGATTTACGGCGCCGCCCGTGGAGCGCTGTCGTCGCGGGCAGCCTTTGCCGGGCTGCTGGTGCTGTTGCTCATCGAAATGGGGCAGGTCTCGGGGTTCGCTTTTGCGCACCGCCGCGAGAAACACCGCTCGGTCTACCTGGACAGGATGGCGCAACACGCCGACATCGTGGAGTTCCTGCGGTCCCAACCCTGGCCGCTGCGCGTTGCCTATTCCGACCAGCACATACCCTACAACATCGGCGACTGGTACGGCCTGGATACCTTCGGCGGGTACGTGGCCAGCCTGCCCGACAACCTGCTGCGGCTGGGCATCCACTCGCGGCGCGTCCACGACCTGATGGGTGTGGGTTACGCGATCGGCGAGCAGCCGCCCCATCCGGATTATCGGGAGGTCTTCCAAAGCCGGAGCGGCCTGAAAGTGTATCTGAACCCCAAGGCGATGCCGCGCGCCTGGGTCACCCACTCGCTGGTTCGCGTGGAATCCGACGAACAGGCTCGCGCCCACCTGGAGAACCCGGCCTTCGAGTTTGGCGCCGCGGGGTGGATCCACGGCCCCGCCCCGCAGTTGGAGTCGTGCCCGGACAGCCCGGACGAGGTGCGTCTGCTGCGCCGCGATTCGCAGAGCCTGGAAATCGAAGCGCGGATGGGCTGTCGCGGCATGGTGGTGGTCAGCGAAAACCATTTCCCGGGCTGGCGGGCCACCGTGGATGGCAGGCCCGTGCCCATTCATGAGGTCTACACCTGCCTGCGGGGTGTGGTCGTCGAGCGCGGCCTTCACCGCATCCGCATGGAGTACCGGCCCCGCTCGGTGATGCTGGGCGCCGCGTGCACGCTGACCGGGTTGCTGGCCGCGGGCTTCCTGCTGCTGCGGGCGCGGCGCCGCGAGCAGCGCCTGCTAAACTGAGAATCTGTCGCAATGAGAATTTGTCGCAACTAGCAGGTCTATGATCCGCACGCGTCCCATTCCGCGCCGGCCGCCCTCGCTGCCCGAGGTGCATGGCAGCGTGACCACGACGCACCCCTCCATCTGGCGGCGGATGTTCGCCTTCGCGGGACCGGCCTACCTGGTGAGCGTGGGCTACATGGATCCGGGCAACTGGGCCACGGATCTGGAGGGCGGTGCGCGCTTCGGCTACCAGTTGCTCTGGGTGTTGGTGATGTCCAACGCCATGGCCATCCTGCTGCAAACCCTGAGCGCGCGATTGGGCATCGTCAGCGGGCGCGATCTGGCCCAGGCCTGCGCGGACACTTATCCGCGGTTCGTCAGTTACCCGCTGTGGTTCCTGTGCGAGATCGCCATCGCCGCCTGCGACATGGCGGAGCTGCTGGGCGCCGCCATCGCCTTGAACCTGCTGTTCGGGATTCCGCTGCTGTGGGGCGTCTTCATTACCGCCGTCGACACCTTGTTGCTGCTGGGTCTTTCGCGCTTCGGCATCCGGCTGATCGAAGGCATCGTGCTGAGCATGGTGACCGTGATCACCGGCTGCATGTTCGTCGAAATCTGGCTGGCGAAGCCCGCCGCGGGCGAGGTGCTTTCGGGCCTGAAGCCGCAGTTGACCTCGGAAAGCCTCTACGTGGCCATCGCCATGCTGGGCGCCACGGTGATGCCCCACAACCTCTACTTGCACTCGGCCCTGGTGCAGACGCGTCGCATCGGCCGGACGACCGAGGACAAGCGTCGGGCCTGCCGCTACAACGTCGTGGATTCGGCGGTGGCCTTGAACGGAGCGCTGCTGGTGAACGCAGCCATCCTGATCCTGGCGGCGACCGTGTTTTACAAAAACGGCGTCGTGGTGACCGAGATCCAACAGGCGCATGAACTGCTGGCGCCGCTGCTGGGCACCACGCTGGCCAGCATCGCATTCGGCGTGGCCTTGCTGCTTTCGGGGCAGTCGTCCACCATGACGGGGACGATGGCGGGACAGATCGTCATGGAAGGATTCCTGCACATCCGCATGCGTCCCTGGCTGCGGCGGCTGATCACGCGGCTGGTGGCGATCACTCCGGCGGCGATCGCGATCTCGGTGACAGGTGAGGAAGCGGTGTTGCCGCTGTTGATTCTGAGCCAGGTCATCTTGAGCATGCAGCTTCCGTTCGCGGTGATTCCGCTGATTCACTTCACAAGCGACCGGCAGCGGATGGGCGTCTTCGCCAACCCGGGCTGGGTGCGAGCGCTGGCCTGGGTGGCGGCGGGGATCATCGTGACGCTGAACCTTCAACTCGCCCTGCAAACGGTAGCCGGTTGGCTGGCGGCAGCGGGCCAGTGGCGCTGGCTGGTCGAACTGCTGGTGGTGGGGTTCGGGACGGCGCTGGCGGGGTTGCTGGCTTGGGTGACGTTCGAGCCCTGGCTGCCGTTGCGCCTGCGCCAATTGGGCCGGGCGGCGGCGGCGCCGCTCCCGGTGGAACTGGAGCCCCGGACGCCCGCCTACCGCACGATTCTCGTGCCTTTGGATCACACCGAGATGGACCGGGAGGTCGTGAGCCTGGCGGCCGGACTGGCGCGCGAGCATGGGGGACGGCTCTACCTGTTCCACGTCGAGGAGGACGTGACCAGCCAGGTATACGGAGAACTGTCCGAGACGGCGGAAGTGGAGGCGGGGCGGCAATACCTGGAAGAGATCGCCCAAGCCCTGCGCGAGCAGGGGGTGGACGCGCAGGCCGTGCTTTGCCACTCGCGGGACCCACACCGCGAGATCGTGCGTTTTGCCCGCCAGACGCGCCCGGACCTGGTGGTCATGGGAGCGCACGGCCACAGGTGGTTTCAGGACCTGGTGTTCGGGGACACGATCGATGCCGTGCGGCATGCACTCGGGGTTCCGGTCCTGATCGTCCCCGAGGCCCGGCGGGGCTGAGGCGGGCCGGTGAGGCGACTTGGGACACCCCTGGGGCGTAAGAACTCACCCTCGGAGGCGGCCCGAAGGGTTAAGCTATTGTTAAAGAGGCGGGTCCCCATCTGGAATCTTGGGTGCACGCCCGCTGGCGAGGGCCACGGATGCGCTCGGCGAGCCTCATCAGCTTCATCGCGCTGGTCGTCCCTTGGGTCGCCTCGTCCACGACCTTGGAACGCCTCTCGCTGGAAGAGATGGCGGCCAAGGCTACCTCCATCGTCCGCGGAAGGGTGACGGCGAGCTGGTGCGCAGCGCGTGGTCCCCTCATTTACACCCATTACCGGATTCAGGTCACGGAGCGCTGGAAGGGACCGGGCGCCTCCGAGGTCGAGGTCGTGGTCCCTGGGGGTACGGTGGGCGGCGTGCGGCAGACCTTCACCGGGACGCCCAGGCTCGGCGAAGGCGCCGAGTACGTCCTGTTCCTGTGGACCGGCTCGAGCGGGTTGACGCACATTCTCGGGTTCACGCAGGGCGTCTTCGACGTGAAACGGGATGCCAGCGGCGCCATCATCGCGGCCCGGGCTGCGGCCTCCGAGACTCTGCTCGATCCCGCCTCGGGAAGCTTCGTGAACCAGGAGCCGCTGCGGCTGAAGTTGGACGATCTGAGCCGTCGTATCCGGACGGCGCTGGCCGTTCCGGCGAGGTAGCCTTATGAAGATCGCGGCGTCGCGCATGCTGACCTCATCCGCGCTGGCGCTTTGGCTGGCGGCGACCGCATCGGGCTACTATCATTTCGTCCACTACCACAGCCGCAGCGGCCCCTTCGTTCCGATTCCCGAGAAGTTCGACCTGTCGGCTCTTCCCAACAGGGCTGTTCCCTACCTGATTTCCGACCGCGGCCCGGACCAACTGGCCCCCAACGACAGCCTGGCTGGCTTGATCAGCCAGATCCGCCTCGCCGCCAGCGTTTGGAGCCAGCTCCCCGGCTCGGAACTCCGGCTCGTTTTCGGCGGCTTTTTCTCTCCGGACACCCCGCGTTCGACTCCAGGCATCGAGATTCTTTTCGAAGAACTGCCGCCCGGCGTGCTGGCGATGGGCGGCCCTGTGGCGCGGGCTGAGATCACGCCGGGCAGCGGCGGCGCATTCGTGCCGATCCAGCGTTCGGTGGTCATCCTGCGGCGCGATCTCACGGATCGGCCCAGCTACACCGACGGTTTTTTCCTCACCCTGCTGCACGAGATGGGTCACGCTCTCGGCTTGCAGCACACCGCCACTTCGAGCCTGATGTCCACGGACGTGACCAGGGCAGTGACGCGAGGCCAGCCGCTGACGGCGGACGACATCGCCGGAATCAGCCTGCTTTACCCGGCGCGCGATTTCGGCGCCCGCACCGGCAGCATTTCCGGACGAGTCTGGATGACGACGGGCGAGGGCGCGGCGCTGGCATCCGTGGTCGCCATCAATCCTGGCGGGCACGCGGTGAGCGCCTTGACGCATCCCGACGGCACCTACCGCATTGACGGCCTTCCCCCTGGCCAGTACTTCGTGTACGTACACCCGTTGCCGCCGCCCGAGCTCGGGCCTTACGGCACGGTGCTCCCTGTGGATGCCGCCGGCGCGCCGATTCCCGCCAGCGATCCCTTTGATGCCCTCTTCTTCCCGGGGACGCGGAATCCCCAGTTTGCCGGGACCATCACGGTTACCGCCGGTCAGGTCACCGAAGGAGTGAACTTCCGCGTCCAGCGGCGCGCTGCAACTTACTTGTACGGGGTGACGACATACAGCTTCCCGGGTAATGTGGCCGTCAAGCCCGCCTTCGTCAACGTGAACGGGCCGACCTCGCGGTGGTTTCTGCTGGCGGTGAGCCAGGGGATGGCCCTGACCTCGGGCGGGGCGCCGCTGCCCGGATTGAGCGTTTCCGTGCTGGGCGGCGGTGCGGCCGTGAGTGAGCTGCGGGCCTACGGACCCGACCCGCGCTACCTGCAAGTCGGTTTCACGTTCAACCCGCTGGCCGGCCCGGGTCCGCGGCACCTCGTCTTCACTTACAACAACGAGACCTATTTGTTGCCGGCAGGATTGAACGTAGTCAACCGGCAGCCGCCTTTCATCAGCACCGTCACCAGCCAGGTGGATGCATCGGGCAATCGCGTGGCCGTGCTTACGGGCACGAATCTGACGGCGGACACGCAGATTTATTTCGACGGCGTCCCGGCCCGGGTGCGCAGCGTGGAGGAGGGGACGATGGTGGTCGTCCCGCCTCCGGCGCCGGGAGGACACCGTGCCAACGTACTGGCAGTTGCGGCCGACGGGCAGACCTCAGCGTTCCTGCAAGGCCGCTCGTTGCCCGTCTATGAATACGAGCCTGCGGATCCGCCCGCGGTCTCGCTCTCGCTAAATGCCTTGCCGGCCGGCGCGGAAGCGATGGTCGAGATCACGGGCGTCAACACCAGCTTCAACGAGACCACACAGCTCGGCTTCGGCAGCAGCGATGTCACGGTGCGTCGCGTTTGGGTGCTCAGTCCGACGCGCATGCTGGCCAACGTGGCGGTGGCGCCGAACGCATCGTCCGTGCTCACCGGACTCACCCTCGCGACAGGGTTGCGGTACATCACGCAACCGTTCGCGTTGCAGATCCAGCCAGCCAATCCACGCCTGCCCGTGATCAGTTCGCAGTTGCGCGATGCGGCCACGGGCCTGGCCAGCGTGTACCCGGGCGCTCTGGCGGTCGTCAGCGGCTCGAATTTCTCGGGCTCCCCGAGTTCCGTGGTGGTGACCCTGAACGATCAGCCGGTACCGGTTCAGTCCGTCACCGGGAACCAGATTGTCTTCCAGGTTCCCGCCAGCCAGCCAACCGGGCCGGCGATCTTGCGCGTGCAGAGCGGCGGCGAATGGAGCTTCCCGGTCGTAGTCCAGATTGATCCGCCGCCGCCGGTAATCACCGCGTTGGTGAACGCGAGCGCGGGGAATACGGGGCGCGCCGCCCGTCCCGGCGATTTGATTACGCTCACGCTGCGTGGCCTGGCAGAACCGGGTACGGTGGTGGCGCCAGGCAGCGTGAAGGTCATCGTAGGTAGCATCGAACACCAGGCTCTTTCGGTGTTCGCGGCGACCGAACCCGGGGTTTACTTCGTAGTCTTTGCGTTGGGCAGCAACGTCCCCTCCGGCCCACAGGTGCCTGTGACCGTATCCTTGGACCAGCGCGTTTCGCTGCCCTTCTACTTGCCGATCCAGCCCTGAGCGACTTTTCTGCGCAACGAGGCGACAGGCACCGCCGTTGAGACGTTACCGCCGCCCGCTCAGCCGGCGGAAGTATTCCGCCACGGCTTCGGCGTATTTGGGCGGCGTCGCAGGCTCGGCGCCGCTCCGCGCCTGATCTGCCGATTCGCCGGCTCTCCGCCGCCACTGAAGCTCGAGCCGCTCAAGATCGGCAAGAAACTGCGCGTGGATGCGTTCGAGCAGCGCGGGGTTGCCGGGCGTGCGGCGCGGATCGAAGTAGCGCGAGTACTCGCGGAGGATTTCCTGCAGCTCGCGAGACTCGGCCGGCAGCTCCTGCAAGCGGCCCCGTAACTCGGCCAACTCGCGCAGCGCCTCGCGGTAGGCTGCGGCCGCCCGGGCCGGGTCGAGGCCACGCACGGCGCCCGGCTCGCCGGGTTGCCAGTCGCCGAAGTTCATTGCCGCATAGCTGCCCGGAGCCGGACCGCCGGCGCCCTGGCGTCCGCCGAGCCACTGGCCCGCTTGCGGGCTCCGGGCAGAGTCAGGCCCCGCCTGGCGCCCGCCGGCTTGAGTTTGCGCGCCGCGCTGATCACCGCCTGAGCGCGCGGCCAGTTGCTGCCGGGCGCGGGCCAGCGTTTCGAGGGCACGTTCGAGCGAATCGCCGGCAGGCGAGCCGCGGTCCAGCGCCGCCTGGGCTTCCCGAAGCTGTTCGCGAAGCTGCTCGAGTCCCGCGGTCACGGGCGCTTCGCGCATCACGGCGGCTGCTGCCCATCCGCGGCGGATGAGTTCCGCGTTGTAGCGCATGCGCATGGCCAGCTCCATGCGCTGCAAGTCGCCCAGCGCTTCGCGCAATCGCGCGGCCGCGGCTCGCTGGCTGCCGGCCAGGGCCCGGGCGCTCTCTTCCAGGTCGCGCTGGAGACTTTCCAGCGCTTCCGCCATGCGCTGCTTTTCGTCCGCCATGCGCACGGCATCCTCGCGCGTGCCCGGCGCGTCGCGACTGCCGAACTGACGTCGCAGGCGTTCGGCGAAATCGCGCTGCCGGGCAGCCAGTTCCTCGCTGCGGCGGGCCATTTCCGCCAGGCGATCGCCCGACTGTTGCCGCTCGAGCCCGCCCAGCAGCTCGCGCGCCTGACGCAGCCGTTCGGCGGCGTCCTGCTGGCCGCCCGGCCGGCTCATGTCGCGCGTGGCCTGCGCAAGTCGCTCCAGGGCCTGCTCGACGCGAGGATCCACCGCACCCCGGCCGGCCTGCCGGCCGCGCTCGCGGCCCTGCGCGCCGGCCGCACTGCCGGTCTGGCCTTCGGTCGGACTGCCGCCGCTCGATGCACCGCCGCGCGCCAGCCGCTCCATCTGCCGTTGCAGCTCCTGCGCCTCGCGCCGCAACATTTCCTGTTGCCAGCGTTGTTCCGCGGACTGGCGCACGGCTTGCCGTCCAGCCAGTTCCTGCTGGCGACGCGCCAGTTCCTCCAGCTTGCGCAGCGCTTCTTCCAGCTCGCGTTCTTGCGGGCTGCGCGCCGAGGCGCGTGCGCCGGTTTCGTACTGGTTCTTTTCCGTGTCCAGCTCGAGCTCGAACAGGCTCTCCAATTCGCGGCCCGCGCCCCCACGTCTGCCGCCGCGAGCGCCGCCGCGGTTGCCGAAGGCCACCTGGATCTGGCGGAAGGTCGCCTCCGCCCGCAACAAATGTTGCAAGGCTTGTTGTTCCGGCGGCAACGCATCCTGCCAGCGTGCTGCGGCCAGCTTCTCGCCGGCCGCGTTCATCGCCTCGGCCGCTTTCTCCATGTTCTCGGAAAAACTCCGGAACTCCTCGTTGGCGGCGGCGAGCTGACGGCTTTGCAGGCGGCGCGCCAGCGAGCGGGCCTGATCGCGCAGTTTGCCCTGCACCTCGGCCAGAAACTTCGCCGTATCGCGATCCTGGCTGCGGGCGCGAATCTGGTTCCACGTGGCGGCAATGATCTCTTTCTGACGCTCGGAGATCCGATTCTCGTCGCCCTCGCCGCCCTCGCCTTCCCCGCCGCCTGCGGCCTGCGCTTGCGAGTACTCGCGTTCGAAGGGCTGGGCTTCGAGGAAGTACATGTCGCTCTGGGTGGCCTGGCGGGCGTCGCGCGCCGTCGCATAGACGCTCACGACGTCGCCGGGCGCCAGCCGGAAATCCTCCAGAAACAACGTCGCGACGCCCTCGGCCTGGCGCGCGCCCGCGCGATCGAGCAGCGGAATTTTCTTCTCCGGGCCGCCATTGACGCGGTAGTGCAACGCAAGCTCTTTGAGCCCGAATTCGTCAGCCGCCTCGACCACGACCGTGACTTCCTCGATGGGACTGACGCCCACGTCGCGCCCCGGCCGGCGGATCCGGACCGTCGGCGCTTCGTCCCTTTCGATCAGAATCAGGTAATCTTCGGTGAGACGCACGAGCTGGTCGTGCTCGCGAGCCGCCAGGAAATACCGCCCATCGTTGCGCAGGGTGAGTCGGGCGCGACGCCAGTTGCCATCCGCGCGTTCCAGCTCCAACTGCTGCCCGTCGCCCAACTGAATCACGCCGGTCTCCAGCGGCCGGTCCGTTTCGATGGCGATTTCGGCTTCGGTTCCCTCGACGGCGCGAAGATCGCCGCCGGGATCTTCCACAGCGGACGCCAGCCCGGTCCAGGCCGGATAACGATAGGTGACGCGCAGGCGACGAATCTGCGGCAGATCCACGACGCGCAGCTCGTGGACAGGGGAACGAATGCGGCCCGCCGCCACGTAATATTCGAGACTGTCCGGGATGCCGGCCAGAAGGAATTCGAAACCCGGTCCGCCCGCTTGCCGGCGCATGGCGGCTTCCTCCCATTGCGCGGCTCCCTGGTAACGCACCGCCAGTCGAACTTCGGGCGCCTCGAAGCCCACCAGCTGCGCGGTGACGAGCTGATCGGCGTTGCGGCGCACGGCGGCGTCGCCCGGCGTGACCAGGATTGCGTAATACGGCGTGGGCGTGGCCGTTCGCGGGCCGCCCCACAGCAGGGCAGCGCCGTGACCGAGAAAGCCCGGCCCCGCGATAACCAGCCAGATCAGCCCGCCCAGCGACGCAACCGCAGCCGAGGCATAGGCAACCAGCCGCGCGCCCACGCGCACGGGCTGGGGATTCTCCCGCATGCGATCCAGAGCGTCCGCGGCCACCAGTTGCAGGAACGGATCGCTCTCGGGCTGGGTGCCAGTGCGCTCGGCGACGGTGAGCAGCCGCTGCTCGAACGCCGGCACGGCGCGCTCGGCCCGCTCGGCAGCCCGCGCGCGGTTCAGCTTCACGACGGGCAGCGCCAGGGCGAACGCGGCCGCCAGCGCCAACGACAAGTAGAGCAGCCAGCGCGCCACCGTGACGCTTGCCGTCGAGAAGGCGAAGTAATTGGTCGCCAGCACGGCCGCCAGCGTCAAGCCCAGCGCGGTCGCCGCCAGCACCGCCGTACCCCGCAACAGGGCCGCTCGTCGCAATCGGCGCTCGATGGAGCGCAAGTAGGCGTTCAGTTGATCCAGCGCGTTCATGTCGCCTCGCTCGGCCGGGTGAAGTATCGTCCGGCCAACCAGGATTCCATCAAAGCCGCAATCAGCGCCAGCGCCAGTAAAGCCTGCCAGAGACCCTTGCGCGTGCGTTCGCTTGCGGCGGCAGAACCGTCCTGTGCCTCAGGGCCTGCGTTGCGCCACGCGGCCAGCAGGTCGTCAGCCGCCAACCTCAGATCGGACTCGCGCGGATCAGGGTTGGCCGCCACCGTGAGACTGCGGCCGCCCACGCGTCGCAACTCGTAAAAGCCTGCGCGTTTCAATGGGAGGCTGCCGGCCGCGCCCGCCTCGCTCAAGGAAACCAGCCGTTCGCCGCCCGGCCCGATCACTTCCGCGGCGATCCCGCGTGCGCCCGCCGCACGGAGCGGCAGGACCGCATCCACAACCAGGCTGCCCGGCGCCTCGTCCAGGCTCGCCAGATACGCAGCCGTGCGCTCCACGAAGGGCACGAACACAGCGTGCAGGGGCAGGTCGTTGGCAATGTTGTCGAAGGTGGAAGCAAACACCAGAACCCGCCCGGCGCCCATCGTCTGCTCCCAGAGCAGGGGCGCACCGTCCGACAGTCGCGCGAGCACACGCGCGTTGCCCGGGTCGGCTGCGACGGCGCGGTAAAATTTCACTCCCTCCCAGCGGCCTTGTCCCTCGAAGCAGGGATGCGTGGTTTCCAGCTCGCCCACCACGCGGTAGGCAGCGAGCCCCGGCCCGTTGGAGGCCGGCGAACCGCCCAGCACGCTGATCTCGCCGCGCGCCGACGCCGCGGGTCCCAGCGCAATCCAGGCCGCGCCGCCCGATTCCACGTAATCGCGCAGCGCGCGGGCCAGATCGCCGGGCAGCCCCGCAACGTCCGAGAGCACGACGAAGGCGTACTGGCCGGGCTTGATCGCCGGCGCCCGTTCCGGCGTGGCTTCCTCCAGACGAAAAGCGCCCAGTCCGGAAGCTTCCAGCGCGTTGCTGAAGTACAGCCAGGAGCGGCGGTCGCGCGCTTCGTGCAAGAACAAAGCGGGCAGCGGATCCACGCGGCGGATGGCGAACAGTCGCCGGTCGTCCTCGGCAAAGGCATCTGCCGGCGTGATGCGGACTTCGCCGCGGTGCGCGCCGTGGGCCGGTTCGGGCAACATGAATTCGAGGCTGCTACGCTCGCCCGCGACCACTTCCATTTCGCGGCTTTCCAGCACGCGGCCATCGAGCACCAGCTCGACGCGCTTGCGCGCGGGCGATCGGGCGAAGCTGGCCACCGTGGCCCCGATGCGGAGCTTGCGCGCGGAGTAAACGGTGGCAGGAACGCTCACCGCCTCGACCGCCCAGTTGTCCAAGTCGTCGCCGGCCGCGGCGTGCAGTTCCAGCCGGACCTCGGCCGGCAGCACCAGTTCGCGAAAGGCGGCGGGCATCGCCGTGCGCTGCAAGTCGGTGAACACGTGCGCCAGCACGGGCCCGCGCGCAGCCTGGGCGATCATCCTCAGCGCGCGGGCCAGCTCGGCGTAGGAGCTGCGCCCGTCGCCGGCCTGGAGGGAAGCGATGGCGGCGCGCGCCTGTTCGCGGTCGCGAGTGGGTTCGGCCAGAACACGGACGCCGGAGGAGAACGCGATCACCTGCACGCGCTCGCCGGGCGTAAGGCGAGCCAGTCGAGCCAGCGCTTCGCGGCGGGCGCGCTCCATGCGGTCGCCCTGCCGCATGCTGAAGGAATCGTCCAGCGCCAGCACCACCAGGCGGCTGCCCTCGGCCGCGGCGCCGGCCACCTCGCGATACGGGCGCGCGAAGGCCAGCACCAGGGCCGCCAGCACGAGGCAGCGCAAGGCCAGAAGCAAAAGGTAACGCAGTCGCCGCTGCCGTACCGAACTTTCGCGGCGAGGCTCGAACAGCATGAGCGAAGCGAACTCGCGCGGTGGGGACTGGCGACGCCGCAGCAAGTGCAGCCACACGGGCAACCCCAGGGCCAGCAGCCCGGCCAAAAACCACGGCGCCAGCAAGCCCATTCACATCCTCCCTTCGCGCACGCTCAGGTACTCGCGCAAGGCTTCGTCCAGCGGGCGCGCGGTTTCCACCACAAAGTAGTCCATGCCCGCCTGGCGGGCAAGATCGCGCAACTGCGCGATGTGTCCCTCGATGCGCGCGCGATAGTCGCGACGGGCGTACTCGGGCGCCACTTCCATGCGTTCGCGCGTTTCCGCATCCACCAGCAGGAGCGGCTGGTCGAAGGTCGGCCGCAGCTCTTCCGGATCGAGCACGTGAAACAGAATGAGCTCGCTGCCGCGGAAGCGGACCGGGGCCATGGTGCGCACCACCTCCTCGGGCGGCGCGTAGAAATCCGAGAGGACGGCGACGATGCCGCGGCGGCGCAGGT
>Ga0308421_1001192_pt1 | contig 14341 bp, 13 predicted proteins | sample HotsprSampleMS60_FD_203673 | JGI IMG/M metagenome (GOLD analysis project Ga0308421, IMG submission 203673) | Hot spring phototrophic mat microbial communities from Mushroom Spring, Yellowstone National Park, Wyoming, United States - 20090730_MS60 ...
CAATTGTGGTAAACTCCATGTGAACCTCTTTAGTTATAGATGGATGGTGTAGACCTATATCTTACCAAAGAGGTTCTCTTTTTAGCTTAAGTTAGCGCATATGCCTGCACCTCCCCCAAAATCGCCCTTGCGATTTTGGGGGAGGCGGGAGGGGGGACGAAAATTCGAAAGTTGATGTGAAAATCATTTATCCCGAACTGACGTTTATTAAGCGCGGTGAAAGGGCAATCCGTGAGGCAGGAGAATCCCCTTTCTGCCTCACCGTTTTTATGGATTTACCAGCCGCTGGCTTCAAAAATGACTTGCAGCAGCTGCCGGCGTTCGTCAGCCGTCATCGGCCGCGAGCGTAAAAAGTCCTCAAAACGCAGGGTCAGCAGTTCCACACCCAGATAACGCCCGTCGTAGAAGATGTGGCGGTCAATGAAGGCGCGTTCGAACGGTTCGCCCAGCGAGTACTGATCGAAGAAAAGATTGCCCAGCCCGTAATGCAGAAAGCTGTCCTCGTAAAACTGCATGGCCTGCGGCAGGTGCCCCTGACTGCCCGAAACGATCACCGCCCCGGCTGCGGCTACCCGCTCAAAGTCCTCTACGGCGCGCGGTCTGGCAGCAAAGGTTTCGTATTCCAGATGGGAAAAGGTCACAATCGGCAGGTAGCCGGCCGAGCGCAGACGGCGGATTTCATCCGTCAGCCGGTCAAAGTCGCACAACACGGCTCCGGGGCTGTCGGCTGAAGCCTTTGCATAGGCCGGCCCTTTGGCATTGCAGCCAAGGAAGGCAATCCGATTGCCGTTGTGCTCGAACAGCGCTGGCTGCCAGCCCTCTTCCAGCGTTGCCCCGCCCCCGTAGGTTTGCCAGCCGCGCCGGTGGTATTCTTCCAACGTGAGTAAGACATCTTCGGGCGCGGCGTCAATGAAATGGTCGCCGGTCATCTCGACCACATCCGTGCCGACCGCTTCCAGCAGTTCAATCCAGCGGATGTCGCTGCACGGAAAGATGATCACACCCGCTTCGTTCAGCCCTTCCTGCCGCGGTGAGCAGCCCTGCCGAAAGGCGACCTCGTTGTTGATGTGGGTAATATCCGCCTCGCGCAGCCAGTCGGCCACTTCGGTGAGGGCGTGCTCCACACCGCGCAGGCGCAGGTAAAGCGCGGTGGCACGTACCAGCGCCGTCACGCCGGTCACGGCAACCACCGTCATCTTGCTTTCATCGCGGTTGCCGGCTGGCAGAATACCGGCCAGTTCGGCCGCCCGCTCACCGCTCAGGGCAAAAGGCAGTGCCAGCGGATAGGCGCTTTCATCCAAACCGCGCGCCAGCGGGGAAATGCCGTCCACTGCCAGGACTTTCAGGCGCGGTTCAAGGCGCTCAAAGGGGATGATTCCGCGCGCGGTTGGCTGCTGCCACAGCGCTTCGCTCAACCTGCCGGTTGGCACAACTTCAACCGCTCCCTCGGCGGGCGCTCCCCACCAGCCGGTCAACATGGCCAGCGTGTCCGCTTCGACGATGAGCGGCGGCAGGGTGGTATTCAGGCCATACCATGTTTTGCGCAGGGTAACCGAATCAATTTCATCCTCCACGGTTGCAAAACGGGCAACGACGGCATAAACCCAGCTGCCGGCTTGCAAACCATCCGCGCCAACCTTGACCTGTACCTGCGCATTTTGCGGTTGATCGGTTTTCTGCCAGCCGGGTGGCAACTGCGCAGCTTGAAGCAGGGCCGGCGGCAGGTGCGGATCGAACCAGATCAAACCAGCAGTCGCCCCGCTGAGCGGAAGTGCGGGGGCGGTTGGGTTGGGGAGCGGAAGAAAGGGGGTTGGGGTTGTTTCGCCGTTTTCTTGCAGCCAGGCCGGTGGTTTGACTTGCGGCAGCACCTGACAGCCGGCCAGCCAGATCATCAGGAAAAGCGGAAACCAGGTGCGTTTCATGGCTCGAATTATAGAATATAATCACCCCATGTCTGTTGAAATCACCCTTTACAAAAGTGAATGGAAAGACGAATTCCGGCAGATTGCCGGTTTTCTGCGTCAGGTTTTGGGAAATTTAGCCCTTCGGATTGACCACATCGGTTCAACGGCCGTGCCGGGGCTGGATGCCAAGGATGTCATTGACATCCAGGTGACGGTGACGGCGCTGGACGAAGCCGTGATGAACGCCATGATTGCCGCCGGCTTCATTCACCGCGCAGATGTCAGCGGAGATCACCTGCCGCCGGGTTGGGATGAGGACGAGGCAGCCTGGCAAAAGTGGTTGTTCAAACCGCCGCCCGGCTGGCGCGAAGTCAACCTGCATGTGCGCATTGAAGGCGCTCCCAATCAGCGCTATCCGCTCCTCTTTCGGGATTACCTGCGGGCGCATCCGCAGACCGCCCAAGCCTATGCCCGCCTCAAACACCAGCTGGCCGCGCATATTCCTGACCGGCACACTTATTCAGATGTAAAAGACCCGGCCGTGGATTTGATTTATCTGGCAGCCGAGGAATGGGCCGCCCAAAGCGGCTGGCAGCTCCCGCCTGCCGATGCCTGACCCATTCCTGTGAGGTTTATGGCGCTGTGGGAGCGTTCAGCTGCTGTTGGACGGTTTGCGGTAATTCTGACGAAAAAGCGCGCAGGTTTTGGGCAATTTCATCCGCCTGAGCCGGGCTCAGGGCGTAAAAAGCGACCGTATCACTGGTACAGACGATATTGTCGGCAATCCGCCAGCGGCCGACTTCCACCCATTCGGGCGGCTGGGGGTAGAGATCGAACCACTCCGGGTAAAGAATGGCCAGCGAAGCTGCCTGTTCTCTTGCCAGCCGATCCACCTTTGCGGTACTCCAGCTGCCCTCGCGCCACCACCTGCCGGTTTCAAGGTTGGCCAGCCCGACCACATCCACCAGCTCGATATTCGCATAATAACTGATTGCGCCAATGTCATTGGCTACGATGGTCTGACCATTGTAAAAGCGGCTGACAAAGCGCGCCATTTGCACCTGTTGTTCATGGATGTTGCGCACCGCCAGCGGATAAGCCGAAAGGGCATTGCCCGCCCGGTAGGCAATCGGCAGCAGGAGCAGCAGCGCCACGCCCAGCGCGGCAGCAACCGCAGGCGTAAAGCGCAGCCGCCGCTCGCTTTCCAGCCGTTTGAGCAGCAGAGCAGTCAGCTCCATCAGAATCAAAGCGCCCGCAAAGATCAGGTACGCCTCATAACGGAAGAACCAGCCGGTCCTGGCCAGCTGCAGGTGGAGAGCGAACATACCGCTGAACAAGGCCACCCGCCAACGCAAAGGCGGGCTGGTCAAACCGCCGCTCTCTGCCAGCGCGTAAGCCAGCCACACCGCAATGATCAACCCCAACAACGCCGGGCTATCCAGCAGGTTGTAAATTCCCTGTGTCAGGAACTGAGTCAGACCCGTTGCGGAAAACAGGTTGATCTGGCTCTTCACCAGAACCGAATTGGGAAAGAATGCCCAGCCGTTCGCCACGGAGATGAGTCCGTAAACGGTCATCAGGCTGGCGCTTGCCAGCCCTGCCGCAAGCGCATCGCGCCAGCGGCGCTGGAACAGCAAACCGGCAATCAGCCAGAAGAGTAAAAACAGCCCCTCATACCGGGTTACCGGCAGCAGGGCACACAAAACCGGCAATCCCCAGCGCAGGCTGGAAGAGGGAGAATTTTCGGCCAGAACCAACGACCCTGTCCAAAGCACCGCCGCGGTCAATAAGGAATGAAGGGCGTGTTCCATGCCGGTCAATCCCAGCACCGGCAGGGGGGTGAAAATTAAAATCAGCACCACAAGGGTCAGGCGGATCATCCGCCGCCCGGATTTTGCCAGCAGCCGCTGCGCCAGCAGCAGGGCAGCCGCCCCGCTCAGCAGGCTGAGCAGCAGGGCAGCCCAATCCCGTACGCCGAACAGGTGGAAGGCTGCCGCCAGCAGCAAAGTCCATAACGGGGATGAAGTAGCCGAGGTGAACGGGCTGAGGTCAACACTCCAGCGCCCATCCTGAACGAAGTGACGGGCAATTGCCATGTGAATGAAGGCATCGTCCACCGGGTAGCCGGGCTGTCCGCCGGTGTGATTGAGTGCCTGGGTAAGTAAGGCAATTGAAAGCAGGATGTACAGGAATAAGGGCAGCAGAGCGAGGAGATTGATTTTTTTCATGAAGCCATGGTTCCCTGTTGAGATTATACATCCAGCCTTAAATGAAAAACTCCGCAAGGACTTACAAAACCCTTACGGAGCAACTTTTCCTGCCAAAGCCGGAATTTTAGCGGGTAGCGGCCGCGGCGCGCTTTTCCAGCGCTGATCGAATCATCAAAAATTCGCCGATATTTTCCATCGTTACCAGACCCACCAGCCGGTCATCGGCAATCACCGGCAGGGTGTGGCATTCGCGCTCCTGCAATTTGCGCGAGACCTCTTCCAGCATGTCGTTGATGTGGGCGCTCTCGAATCTGCAGTCCATTGCGGCAGAAACCGGCGCGTTCTGCCCCAGCCGCTGTAAAGCCTCCACCAGACTTTTGCGCGTCAAAACCCCGACCACCCGCTCTCCGGAAAGCACCGGAAAATCCTGCTGGGTGCTGCTCATCAGCAGTTCGATGGCGCGGCTGAGCGGTTCGCCTTCCTGTAGGGTGCGGAAGTCGGTCACCATGGCTTGCGAAACCGGTATACCGCTCAGTGCCGATTTCATCTGTACCATGCTGGCTTCCTGGGCTGCGCCAATATAGACAAAGAAGGCGATGAACACCAGAAACGGGTTGGTAAACAGGCCGATGAAGCCGAACACAAACGCCAGCGCCTGCCCAAGGGTTGCCGCCGCCTGGGTCGCCTGGGTATAAGGCAGGCGGGTTGCCAGCAAAGCGCGCACCACCCGGCCGCCGTCCATTGGGAAGGCCGGAATCAGGTTAAAGCCTGCCAGAAACAGGTTGACCACCATCAGTCTTTCCAGGAACGGCCCGCCGGTCATACTCAGTGAACCGAGCGGCTGCAACGCACCGCTGAACAGCAGCCCGATGAACAACACCGCCGAGATGACTACATTCACCAGCGGCCCGGCCAGTGCTACCCACAATTCCTGCATCGGCTTCTCCGGCATCCTTTCCAGCCGCGCCACCCCGCCGATGGGCAGCAGGGTGATATCTTTGGTCTGAATGCCGAACTTACGCGCAGCCAGGGCATGTCCCAGTTCATGCAGAACCACACACAAAAACAGAGCCAGCAGAAAACCCACGCCGGTAATGACCGCGTTCACCGAACGCCCGACCAGATAGTAACTGAATGCAACCCAGCCCAAAATCAGCAAAAAAGTTGCGTGAATTTGAATGTCAATTCCCGCCACCCGTGCAATTTTCAAAGACCATTTCATTTTTACGCCTCACTCACTCAATCCACGAATAACCAGTCTGTCCCAATAGGGTTACCCTTATATTACTATATTGGTGAGCAAGTATCAATTTTTGATTAACAAAGTGTATAAAGCCGATTAGAACGGACTTGAAAGACCGGATGCAGCCAGTTCTTTTCTGAGACCAAACCACTCAGCAAGCTTTATGAAAGAGATGTTTCGTCCCCTTTTTCCCACTCCCACTGATTGAGTTCGGGGAACAATGCGTAAGCCGTCAGGTCAAGTTTGAGCGGTGTGATGGAAACAAAACCATCCGCCACGGTACCGATGTCGCTGCCGCGTTCGGGAATGCCGGTCGGTGAATCGCCGCTGATCCAGTAATACGGGCGGCCGCGCGGGTCCACCCGCGAATCGAGTTTATCGTGATAGACGCGCAATCCCATCCGCGTCAGGCGGTATCCCTTAATCTGCTCCAAAGGCAAAAACGGGATGTTGACATTCAGCAGGTTGCCTTCCGGCAGGCCGTTCTGAATGACGGCGCGGGTAACGCGGCGGGCAACCTGCAGGGCTGCTTCAAAATCTGCCAGAACGAGGTGGTTTTTGGGTGAGTCCAGCGAAAAGGCAATCGCCGGCAGCCCCCAGATGGCCGCTTCCATTGCCGCCGTAACCGTACCGGAATAGGTAACATCATGACCGAGGTTGGCATACGGGTTGATGCCCGACACGACCAGATCTACCTTTTCACCCAGAAAATTGCAAATCGCCAGCGCCACACAGTCGGATGGCGCGCCGTCGGTGGCAAAGGCGGGGGTGCCGTCATCCAACGGCATTTCCTTGACCCTCAGCGGCCGGTCGAGCGTTTTAACATGCCCGGAAGCCGACCAGTTGCGGTCAGGGGCCAGTACACTGACCTTGCCAAGCGGCTTGACCGCCTGCGCCAGCGCCAGCAAGCCGGGCGCATGAATGCCGTCATCGTTGGTAACCAGTATGTGCATGAATTTCCTCCCGGTAAAAATTGCGCCGTGTTCCGTTCCCCTGACGGAAAAGAAGGCTGATCTTATCTTATCGTTTGAAGATTAGCAATCCACAAAAAATGGATTAAGATCAGGTAAAAATTATTTTAATGATCAAGACAATCTGATCGTCTGGATAAACGCGGGTAACTTTTGGAGTTGCTACCCATCCGCGTAAGCCAACCCGATAACTCCCATATCCAGCGGCTTATTGCGGAAGTTTTCAAAGGTCAGGTCACGCATTTCCCAGCCGGTGGCAGATTTGAGGTGATCGAACAGGGTGTAATACCCCATCGCGATACGCGCTTCCCAGTCCAGTTGAAGTTGCTGTGCCAGATGGTGAATCGTATCCGCATCCGGCGCTTCAATTTCACAAAAGCTGCCAAACGGCATTTCATCCAGTACGATCTCGGCTTCGCCCAGGCGGTAGGTGGTGCGGTACTTTTCATAAATCATGCTGACCTCGAAGCCCAGCGCTTCCAGCAGACGGCGGCAGGCATCTGCATCGCTGACTTCCACCTCCACTTCCTGACGAACGGCTACCTCGGCGCCGGCTTGCCCGGCGCCTTTGTAGGTGAGCAGCGCGTGCCCATCCTGCCTCAGGCGCAGCACGCGGTGAGCGCGGGTCAGGCTACCATCCGGCAGGTCAAAGCGCAGGTTGAGTTCGTGATGCCTTGGCTTGACCTGCACCGCACCGATTTTTTCCAATCTCTGGCGGAAGGCGGCCAGATCACGCAGAAAAAACTTGGCTTCAATTTCCATGTCTTCCGGTTTCATGTTGCTCTCCATTCTTTCCATAACACCCATGCCGCCAGCAAAACCAGCAGCAAAGAGGCCAGCAGGCTGAACGGCAGATTGAAAAATTGGGGCGAACGGGCAAAAACCAACCGCTCGAACCAGTCCCACCCCAGCCAGAGAATGAGCGTCCCACCAGCCAGTCCGATCCCCCAGCGGCGGCGCAGCCACAAACCCAGCGCAGCGGGAAAACCCAACAACCCAAAAAACACGCCGCTGGCGATGAAGTACCCCAATCCCAGGGGAAGATTGAGCCTGCTGTAAAAATCTGCATTGCGGAGCATTTCGGCCAGCCTCAGCCAGCCGCCGAGCGAAATCAACAGGCAGGCCAGGGCCACTATCTTTAGCCCCCATGAGCGTTTTCGGCGAGGGTCAGGCCGGCTCACTTCCATGATACATCCCACAAGTGGACATGGGCGCTTTCGCCGTCACGGGTGCTGTAAACTTCAATGTCTATTTGACCGGCGGTCAGTTCTGTATCAAACGAAACAGTTACATCGCGCGGGTCGGGGGTTTCTTCCTTGTCGGCTTCAAAACGCAGCGGACTGCTGCCATTCGGCGGATAGACCCACACCACCACTTTACCCGGCACACCCCCAATCCGGGCGGTTAGCGATTGCAGGTTTTGCGGCTGATTAAAAATCAGCTTCAACACCAACGGGTTGGCTTCCATCGTGCGGATTAAGGTGCCCGGCTGCCCGTCAAAGACATGTTCGATCTCGCCCATATCCAGCCGCGAGTAGCGCACCTTGAGCAGCGTGCCGTCATTCAGGCGCAGCGCCTTCTCCTGTAAGGCGCGCCGTTCCTGCCGCTCCTGGTCGAAGATTTGCTGTGCATTTTCCACATAACGCAGGCGCACAAAATAAAAACCCACTTTGCCGTTGGGGTAATTCAGCGTGCGCTCCACCTGAATATCGGTAAACTTGTTGCTCTCCTGGACTTTGAGCCATTCTTCCGGAATCATCACGAAGCGGGTGTTTTCTGCCAGCGGCTGAACCTCGTTCAGGTGGCCCTCAATACTGCCCAGGCGAAATGGTTGCGGATCATCGAAGAAAAACCGTGCAATCACATCGGTGCCGTTTGCCCAGGACGGGGAAACCACCAGATCAACGCCGGGGTTTTGGTTGAGATAATCGCTCACTTCGGCGAACAACTGGCGCGCACCCCACTGTAAGCCGCTCAAGCCGTAATCGCTTGACCAGAATGGTGCATTCTGCAAGGCATCCTGCAGCATTCCAAAGGCGGCTGCGGCAAGGATGAGGAAGATCAGCAGGCTGAGCCCAATCGTCCAGTTTGGACGCGGCCAGCGCTTTTGCAATCGGCTGCCAAGCCAGCCGATTGCGCTTTCCAGCCCAAGTCCACCCAACAAAGCCGCCGGAATCACCATGAACAGCGCGCGGGTGATGCCCAGTTTGACCAGCGCTGCCCCGCTGGGCGCCGCCAGCAGCGCCAGCAGAATCAGGCGGTATTCACTCCGGCGGATACCCCGCAGCGCGCGGATCAGACCGATGGCAACGAAAGGCAGCGTAATCCAGCCGAGATGGCCGTACCCCTTCATCACATGACGGATCAGCTCACCCGATTGGGGAACATACCAGTAAAGCGGGTTGAGGCCGCGCAGATATTCCCCAAAATAAATACCCAGTTTAGCCAGCAGAGGGCGGTCGGTCAGCCAGTAGGAATTGAGCAGGGTCAAATGACGCAGGGTTTCCCCCGGGTGCTCAATCTGGAAGCGGAAATAAGGCAGAGCGAACAGCGCTGCCAGTCCCAGCGCGAGCAGCAGGCGGCGGCGCTGCTGCCAGTGGTAACGCCAGTCCGAGATGAGCAGAAACAGGGACAGGCTGGCGATCACCATTTGGGCCGGGCTGTAACTGTAAAAGGCAACCGCAGCAGCGGTTACTGCGCCGTAAATCCAGGCGGTTTCCCCCTGCCGGTAACGCAGATAGGAATAAACCAGTGCGGCAAAAAAAGTGACCCCCAGTCCGGCTTCGAAAGCGGTGCGCGAGTGCAAAAACCAGGCCGGCATCACGGTCAGCAGCAGGGCCGCCCCCCAGCCGAAGCGGCTGCCAAAGCCTTTTTGCAGGCTCAGCCCAACCGCAAGCGCTGCCAGCAGGCTGATGATTGCCGGAACGGCTCGGGTAACCCACACCGATTTTCCAAACCAAAGGTAAGGCAGTACCTGAACGTAAACCGAAAGGCTCAGGTTGTACATGGAACCGTTGGGGAAGTAGGTGGGTAAAAATTCGCCGCTGTAACCGCGAAAACCATCCCGCACCAGATCGGCCGCCAGCACGGTTTGCACGGCTTCATCGGTGAAGAAGTAAACCGGAAAGTCCGGCAGGCCAATCAGACGGGTGGCCAGGTAAACCAGTAATGCCAGCCCCAGCAGGAGAGACGGCAGATGAGGGACGATTCGTTCCCAACGGCTGGGGCGGGACTGAACCGCTTGTCCAGCAGCCTCGAGCCAATCCGGCAGGGGCAAAGGCGGGTTGGAGAAGGTGAGCGAGCGGGTTTCCAGCGGTTTGCCTTCGCGCGTGCGGCTTTCAACGGTCAGATGCAGGCTGGTGTTGGGGGGCACTTCCACCTGCAGGTGCAGGTGAATCTCGGCCGGAGGTGTAGGCTGCTCCGTTGGAGACGGCGGCGTGGTTGCCTGCTGAGAAGGTTTTTCTTCGGAAGATTGGGAGATAGAATCCTCGTCGCTCATGTCTATTGGGATTATAGCATGAGCGATTTATTTCCCTCTCATCCAAATCCACTTAGGAAAAAGGGTATCCTTGGCGGGAGTAAAAATTAGATGGAAATGAGAGGATAAGTCGAAAGATTGGCTTGCCAGCACAAACCTTACATCCTCTCGTTTGTATACTTCGTCAACGGTACAGGGAATAACCCATGCGCCCACACTTTTTTGCCAGTGTCGAATATAGACGATTGCATCGTAATCGGGAAGGACACAAATCCAATCACCGGGTTGCCAGCGGTGTAACATGGTGGCGTAACCACTGCGTGCAATCGTTCTTTCGGCAGCGTAATACTGACTTAATGCCGGAAGTGAAACCAATCCAATAACCAAGACGATCAAACTGCCTGACACAGAGGATCGCCAATTGATTGACAAAAAAGTTAGCCGTTTTTCGACCCATTCAACGGTTGATGATAATCCGCTTGATGCCAGAATAAACACCCAAAAGGATAAAAAGTATATTTGGCGGCTGTGAACAAAATAATGACGGTACCAATTCATACTGAGAACCAGCGCAATCATCAAAAATCCTGCAATCAAAGAAGAGAGCAACGGCAGATCTTTGTTCTGAACGACTTTTATTAAACCAAGTCCACTCATTCCCCAAAGGATCAGATAATACACCAGACTGCCAGGATTTGGAGAGTGAATAGGTGCCAGGCCGAAACCTCTCAGCAAAAATTGCCAGGGGGTTTCAAAAGCAAACAGTGCGGAGCCAACTGCCGGTACTGAACCAAATTCGATCACTGCCCACGCATAAAAAATCAACAGCACAATTGAGCACACGATCAAACGGCGCGCTGCTTTCCATCTTCGCCAGCCGGTTTTAACTAGAAACACCGCGAAGGCTGAACCAAGCCCCAGAATGGTAAAAGTGTGAAAAAGTGTTCCCACTGCTCCCGCCAGAACCACTGTCAGCCAGCGTTGCCAGCGTGGCTTTTCAAATGCGCGCAGGGCAGTCCAGAGGATGAGAAAGTAAAAGAATAATAACCCGGCATAAAAACGTAATTCTTGTGAATAACGCACCAGCAACGGCGAGGTTGCCATGAGCAGTGCAGTCAGTGTAGCGGTTTGTGGTCTAACAAAATAACAAGCAACGGCATACCCTAGCGCGATGCTGATTGTACCGAGGATTGCATCCGGCAAGCGCAACCATTCATTTTGCAATCCGGTTTGGGCAAACAACCATGTCAGCGCATAATGGAGCGGCATTCCCATGACATGACTTCGACTGACGCCTACCGCTTCGGTAAATGTGGGTTGGGTGGCTGCTTCCCAAACCCCAATTTCATCCAGCCAAAAGGGGTCATCTGCCAGCTGATATAAACGTAAAAGTAAACCCACCAGAAGCACAAGTACAACCCAGGTGCTTTGATGCTTCTTTTGCACAAAAAGAAATGCAAGCGAAACTTCTTTCATAAACATCGCAAACAGGTATGATTATAGCAAACCTCAAAAAAACCATTCATGCTTTTTTGTAACTCATTTGCCAAAGTGCTATAATCCAAACGATGAATCTCTTTTCGCTGATGGTTGGCATTGGCGCATCGCTGGGTCTGCTGCAAGTCTGGCGGGATGCCCCGCCCGGCAAAGAGTACCCCAGCCTGCTGAATGGCGGGGTGGTGCTGCTCGCCGCGCTGATCGGCGGACGCGCCGGCTTTGTCTGGCTCAACCCCCACCTCTTTACCGCTGATTTACCCGCCGCGCTGCGCTTTTGGGAGGGCGGGCTGATCTTCCCCACGGCACTGCTGGCAGCCTTGCTGATGATTCCGCTGCTTGCGCTGGTTCAACACCAGCCCCTCGCGCGCCTTGCCGATCGGGTCATGCTCATGCTCATCCCCCTCGCCGTCTGTCTGTGGCTGGGTTGCGGTGCGGCCGGCTGCGCTTACGGCGTTGCCCTCACCGATCAATATCCGTGGGCGCTGCCGGTGCTCGATTCGGACGGCACGCTGACCTACCGTTTCCCTCTGCCGTATTTTGCGGCGGCAGCGCTGCTGCTGATTGCCCGCCCGGTGGAGAAAAAAGCCCTTGGGCTGCAAATGCCGGGTGCACGGGCGGTTTTGCTCGGTCTTGTGCTTGCCGTTCATACCCTCCTCTTTTCATCGTGGCGCGCCGATGCAGTGCCAGTTTACCACAACCTGCGCCTGGACTATGCAGTCAGTTATCTGCTGGGTGGTGTAAGCCTGCTGGGGGCACTGGTGTTGGCAGCCATCAACCTCACCCGTGCCATTAACCGCCAGCGTCTCTCTTCCAGAAGGCGCTCTCAATTTTGATCATTTGATCACAGGAAAAATTACCCATGAAATTAACCCTTGGCATGGCTCAAATCAATACCGTATTGGGAAAACCGGAAGAAAATCTCGAAAAACATCTTCAATTTGCTCATCAGGCGGCCCAAAGCGGGGCTGACCTGCTCATTTTCCCGGAACTTTCACTGACCGGCTACGTGCTGCAAGACCTGACTCCGGCAGTTGCCCACCGCCCGCGCCCCGACGACCCGCTTTTTCGTCCTCTGCTGCAGGCCTCGCAGAAGATTGATTTACTGGTCGGCTTTGTGGAAGAGGATACCCGCAACCGCTTTTTCATTGCCGCCGCCTATCTCTCTGCCGGAGAAGTGCGCCATGTGCACCGCAAGGTGTATTTACCGACCTACGGCCTGTTCGATGAGGGGCGATTCTTTGCCTGGGGGGATGCCATTCAGGCGTTTGAAACCCGTTTTGGACGCGCCGGGGTGCTGATCTGCGAAGACTTCTGGCACGCTTCGCCGCCCTACCTGCTCTGGCTGGACGGCGCCGACCTGTTCCTGTTCACCTCTGCCTCCCCAGGGCGCGGCTTGAACAGCGCGCCGATCCTCGAATCGGCCCGCTGGGTGGAACACATCAACCGCGCTTATGCCAGCCTGTTCACCGCGTTTGTTGCCCACACCAATCGGGTGGGTTACGAGGATGGCCTCAATTTTTGGGGCGGTTCAACCGTTTTTGACCCAAACGGAGACTTGATCGTTCAGGCGCCCTATTTTGAAGAAGGGCTGACGCTTGCCGAACTGGACCTCAATCAACTGCACCGGACGCGCGCCCGCCTGCCGCTGCTGCGCGACGAACGTACCGCTCTGGTTCAGCGTGAACTGAACCGCATCCTCACCAGCCGCACCTCCGGCAAGTAAGGAAAATGCCATGAAAACCGTTGACCTGACCATAAACACCGACCTGACCCGGCGCATTTTGACCGGCTTTATCCGCAGCGAAATTACCCGTATGGGCTTCTCCCGCGCCGTCATCGGCCTGTCGGGCGGAATTGACTCGGCGGTCTCCTGCTTTTTGGCTGCTGAAGCCCTGGGAGGGGAGAATGTGCTGGCCGTGCGGATGCCCTACCGCACCTCCTCGGCCGATTCGCTCGAGGATGCTCAAAAGGTTATCGAAGCCGCCGGTGTGCAATCCCTGACCGTGGAAATTACGCCGATGGTCGAACCGCTCTTCCAGCGCTTTTCCGATATGGATAACATGCGGCGCGGCAACATCATGGCGCGCCAGCGCATGATCATCCTGTACGATCAGTCTGCGGCTTTTAACGGGCTGGTGGTCGGCACCGGCAACAAAACCGAAATTTTATTGGGGTACACCACTCTGTATGGCGATTCGGCCTGCGCCCTCAACCCGATTGGCGATTTGTACAAAACTCAGCTGCGCCAGCTGGCTGAGGCTTTGGGCGTACCGGAGTCGATTCGCCGCAAGGCCCCCTCGGCGGATTTATGGGCTGGTCAAACCGATGAAGGCGAATTGGGTTACACCTACGCCGAAGTGGACCGCCTGCTCTATCTGCTGGTGGATCAGCGCTATACACCGCAGGAGTGCATTGAAGCCGGATTCGAGCCTTCGTTTGTGCACCGCGTGGTGGAGCGCATGCGCCGCAACCAGTTCAAGCGCATCCTGCCGCCCATTGCCAAACTCAGCAACCGCACCATCGGCTACGACTTCCTCTACCTGCGTGATTGGGGCACTTAGTTTTTTTGTTGCAAGAATGAGGTGTTTGGGTTTTCTTTCTTTGCAACACGCCATTTTCCACAGTCGGTTCGTTCATTGGTCAACCAATTCAGGTATAATTTCTTAAGATGACGGCTATGGACCTGGAAGAAATCCGGCGGTATGTCCCCCAGATTTACCAAATTGCTGCCAAGTTTGGGATTAGCAAGATATTCATCGTCGGTTCCGTAGCACGAGGAGATCAAACCTTCCACAGCGACCTTGACTTGTTAATTGAGGTTGAGGAAGGTGTTTCATTATTCAATGTGGCTGGATTCGCATATGAATGCGAACGGCTTATCGGTAAAAAATTGATGTAATTCCCTTAAGTGTGATTGAAAAACAATCGGATCAGAATTTTTACAACAAAATCCGTAAAGAAGCCGTCCCCATATGAAAAGTATTCATACGCTGTTGAGGGACATGATTCGGGCAATCGAAACGATACAATCTTATCAG
>Ga0308421_1001200_pt1 | contig 14251 bp, 10 predicted proteins | sample HotsprSampleMS60_FD_203673 | JGI IMG/M metagenome (GOLD analysis project Ga0308421, IMG submission 203673) | Hot spring phototrophic mat microbial communities from Mushroom Spring, Yellowstone National Park, Wyoming, United States - 20090730_MS60 ...
AGCGAGTGGCTTGTATGGTCAGCGTTGGCAGGTGGAGACGGTGATTTCTGTAATCAAGCGCAAGTTTGGGGATGGTGTGCGTAGTCGGGGGTTGCGTTTGGCGCGTCGTGAGGTGTTGGCGAAGGGTATGGTTTATAACTTGCATCGCAGTTTTTGTGTTGTTGTGGATGTTCGGTGTGTGTGGTGGGCTTTGAGGGGGGGTCGGCGGTCGGATTGGGTATCATCGCAACAGAGCATTCCTGCGTCAGTTGCGCGTTGAGGTATGATTTGGGTGCCTTAGACGCGGAGCGTTGCCAACGGTCTGTTGACTCTGAGGCACATTTGGAGGTGCGTCGAATGCCCTACGAGTTCGTACTGCAGAGTCCAGAGAAGGTAGAGATTCGATACGAAATTGCGGGATTAGGTTCGCGCGCGTTGGCAGCGGTGCTGGACGACCTACTCGTGCTGGTAACTGTCGGTATCGTTGGTGTGCTGCTTGCCCTGCTGGAAGAGACCACGCAAGCTATCTCTAGCCTGCTGACAGTGATTGGCGAGGGATGGCTGATTGCTGGACTGATTTTCTTTGCTTACGTTCTGTGGTTTGCTTACTACATGGGGTTCGAGATTTTCTGGAGTGGGCAGACACCTGCCAAGCGTGCGTTTGGGCTGCGCGTGATGATGCTCACGGGCGCGCCTGTGACACCGACGGCAGTACTGATACGCGAGCTGGTGCGCTTGGTGGACGCCTTCCCGCTATGTCTGATCGGCTACAATGTAGCAGGCATGCTGGCATTTTTCAGCCCGTATGGGCAGCGGCTCGGGGATATGCTGGCGGGCACCTTTGTGGTTAAGGAGCGTCGCACGCCCGCGCCTACGCTGGAACAAATCAGCTCTATGAGCGACACGCCCCACCCGTTGGAAGTCCACCTACCGCTACTGTTGCCGCTTAGCCCCAGCGAGTATCGCGCGCTGCGCGCGTTCCTGGATAGGCGCGAGCAGTTCTCGCAAGCCGCGCGCGAACGACTGGCGACCGAACTATACCGAAAGCTGGTGGAGGCAGGTACACTGCCTGACCCGCCTCCCGCTGCAGTAGAGGACTTGCTGGAAGCGGTCGCAACGCGCTATGCCCGAGAGCGCGGCAGACTGGAGTAGGCAACTAGGGAGCAATTCATAAACTCCGAACGCGCGATTGGTATTATTAGCACTGCTAACCACCCATTCCAGCCTCCCGCAAAATGTGTGTCAGGGCTTGTGGATCGCGACACACGACAAAAGCCCACTGCCCGAACTCGCCATGATGGTTAACCGCGCGCACCCAGCGCTTAGCCGCCGCCTCCTTCTGACGATCCTGCTCCGTCTCAAAGCCTTTCACCTCGAGGACGATTTTCACCTCGCGTCCGTCCTCGCGCCGCCAGCGGATGAGGAAATCGGGACGATATTCGTGACGCACGCCTTGACACTCGTAGGGGATGGCGAAGTCCAAGTGGTCGTTGCGCGCGTAGGCGATTACTTCGGGGATTCGCTCCAGTTGGTACGCCACACTGTGTTCCCATTTGGGGGCGTCCAGCACCACATGGCTGATGTGGCTCTTAGTCGTGCCCACACATTGACGCACGGTGCGGAACAGCACTTCGGCGGTCGAACCGATGGGGCGAAACCGCTCAATGATTGGCAAGATGGGGGGCTCGCCTACCTCTGTATCTGGTTCGATAGCTTCCGTAAGCCGCTCGACGATGCGTTGCTGATATTTCTCCAGAGCGACCTCTTGGAGGGTAGCTTGCGCCGATACCCTCACTCGCTCTTCGAGGTAGTGCCAAACGATGTTCAGCACTTGCGGGAAAAGGATGTGTCGTATCTGCCACTCCTCACGCTTGCCCTTTAGCCGATTGGTGATTTCGGCGGCAATCTCGTAGACCGTTGCCTGCAGCCGATTTTCGCGATAGAATGGGTTGCGGTCGTGCAACACCTCCTCGCCAGGGCTCAGGCGGTCAGGTCGCCCGATGCGGTAGCCCACTGCGGGCTTGACCTGCACCTCCGTTGGCTCTGTGGAGGGGTCAATCACCAGGTAGGGCACTTCATCCCAGTTCACCCGTATCCGCTGGCGCACATCGAACACATAGCCTTCCACACGGGGGAAGGTGATCTCGAGATGCTTGCGTTCGCGCAGCGCACGCACAAGGGTGGACACCTTCGGTACCTCTGTCCGACCGAGGGGCTTCTTCTTGACGGGGATGACTTCGAAGGGCACGCCGTAGATGTCTACATACTCAGGCTCGCTGAAGTCGTCGTAGTTCATGCGTCGCAGTCCGCGCCCGACCACCTGTTCACACAGCAGTTGTGAGGTGAACGCGCGCAGCCCCAGTATCTGGGTCACATTTTGTGCATCCCACCCTTCCGTGAGCATCCCTACCGAGACTACGCAGCGGATGTGTTTACCAGGCGGGTCGCCCTCGCCGTCCCATTCGGTCTTGCCCACTGTGTCGACGGTTTTGCGCAGCCGTTCTGCCGCCTGCTGTTTCGTCTCGCCATCTACCGCGCTCTCGGCTTCCTTGAGCAGCTTGGTGTCTATACGCAAGGTCACCTCAGCTGTAGGCTGATTCTGCAGTTCTGAAAGCACTTTGCCAGAGGCGATATGCTCATACACAATCTTCGCCAAGTCGGTATTGTCGCAGACCGCAATCATTACTGGGGGCACAGGCGAGCCGCTGTCCTGAAACTCATCGAAAGTGCGCTTCCACTCGGAGGCGAGGGTCGCAATTGCGCCTTCCGCTTCCCGAAGCACCGATTCGGGTTTCGCGCGTCGGCGCGCCGTCTGCCGTTCCGACACAGGCAACGACTGGTTAATCGCTTCCCAGAGGCGAAAATACTTCGGGATCAGTGCCCCTGTGTTGTCGTCTACAGGCACGCGCGGGATTTTGACGATACCCGACTCGATAGCGTCCACCAGCCCGAAGTCCGAGACGATCCATGGGAAGGGCTCGCCTTCCTCGCGACCGCTGCCCTTAATGTAAAACGGCGTTGCGGAAAAGTCGGCGCAGAAGTTGATGCCTCGTATCTTGTTGATTCTGTCCAGCCCGCTAATCCAGACGGTTGCTTCCTCGCGTTCCTCAATCTCTTCAGGTGAAAGTCGCTCCCGCACCTCTTCAGGAAGCGGGGCAGGTCGGTAGGCATGGTGCGCCTCGTCGTTGATAACGAGGATGTTTTGTTTCGCGCCCAGCTCTTTTAGCACGCGGCGGCAAAAGGCGGCGTCGCTCTCTACACCCCGCTGCACCACACTACGCGAGCGGCTGTCATCCTTGAGTTGGAAGAGGTGCCAGTTGAGAATCTGGAAGCGTCCTTGCTGCAGGCGTTCCAGCATCCCGCGCGGAACAAGGTCGAACCGCTCGTAGTAGTTGCCCACCTTCCACGGCAGCAGCACCTGCAGTCGCTCGCGAATGGTGAGGTTCGGGCAGACCAGCAGCACGGCGTCGGAGAATCGGCGGTCTTGCGGGTTGGCAAGCTTGTTCAGCACTTGCCATGCGATGACCATGCCCATCACGACCGTCTTGCCGCTGCCTGTCGCCATCTTGCAGGCGTAGCGGGTGAGACTTGCCCCCACCCCGACCCTCCCCGCGGGCGGGGAGGAAGTCGCCCCCACCCCGACCCTCCCCGCGGGCGGGGAGGGAGTGCGGGTTCCTCCCCCGTCCACGGGGGAGGTGAGGAGGGGGGAATCCTTTGGAACCACAATCCCTTGCTTTTGTGCAGGGGAAGCTTCCACCAGCCAGATGAGCGTCTCCACCGCCTCGCGCTGACAGAAAAAGAGCTTGCGCTCCCGCTCGGGGGTGTTCCAGTGGTTCAGGAGTTGTCGGGTGACGGGCGTGACACCGAGGTAGCCCTGCATACGCCATTCGCGCACCCGCTCGCGAATCGTGTTGACCAGCTCCAGCGGCACAAACTCCTCCTCCAGCATCGCCAACTGCTCGCCGCGCGTGCGGGATTTGAAGTAGTAGCCCGCAGGTCGGCGACCCTCCATAAGCACAGGCTGCCCCTCATCGTATGCCCAGTAGCGCGTCGGCTCTTCAAAGGGCGAGTTGAGGATTGGGTTGTCGACGAGTAGAGACATGGATACTCACCTACACTGCTGGATAATAAACTCTGCGTTTTCTATCGCATTCTGGACAATTGCCTTAAGTTCCTCGACCTCATCGTCATAATCACACTGATTGCGCCATTCTCTTGCCTCATCCAACCGCGCTGCTACCTCCTCGAAAACTTCGTCATTCTGTCGCCTGAAGAAAGTTCTGAGTGAACGGTGGTCTTGCCCTGACCCCGAAGGCTGGAAGCCAAGCCTTTTTTCGGCGTAATTTCGAGCGTGACAAAACGCGGCGTAGTAGGCACGACTGACGGCTGTGCGCTTCGCCGCTTCTGGGGCGAACGGCAAGTCTGCGTCATCGGCGCGTTCCTGTAACTCACGCGCTAACTTCAAAAACTCTGTCCAATCGAAGGTCATGGCTTTACTTGCGCGGTTGCCGAAAATCGGTCGTCAGGAGAATCCAGCCCGATTTGCCGCGTATGTAGGGACTATACGCTCGTCTGGCGGCTCTAATGCGCTCCATCACTGCTGAAGTGTATTGGGAAAACCTTGCATACAGTACCAGATATTCATCCTCGATTTCAGGATCGTGGTAGACGACCAGTTCCAGTTGCGCCTCTGGCAAATGCTCACGCACGGTGCGAATGACCTGATTGACCGCCTCAAGCATATCAGGAAATCGGAGCAAGTAGTCAGAGACTTTTTCAGAGTCAACTTCCACATCAAGCTCCAGCGGATTGAGTATTCTACCCATAACTAGCCGCCTCCTTTCCTAATTTTACCACACGCACCACCTCGTTCCCACGAAAGTCGATAACTTTCACGGCAATCCGTTGGTGTTCGCCTGGTTCGAAGGGGAAGGAGACCGTGCCGCGCATTTTTTCGAAGGCGTCGGGGTCGATCTGCGCTTTCAGGGCGCGCTGGAGCTTTTCCCAAGCGTCGGGGTCGCCTGGGAAAAAGGCTTGTGCAATCTTGAAGGTCTTGCCGTCGTAGTCGGTGTCCAGAAACCACGCGGCGACATTCTTTCCACGCTCGGAGTGAACCTCGCCTGTGAGCGGGTCGTAGATGTCCACCCCGCGCAGCTCGACGATGTAGGTTGCCCCCACCCCAGCCCTCCCCGCGGGCGGGGAGGGAGAGATGCGCACATCGGGCTGCCCGAAGACCGTGAAGATTTGGCTGGCGCGTGTGGTCTTGAGCAGGTCGCCGACCAGCACATCGGGCGCAATCGTGGCGAAATGCACCTGAAGCCCCGCTACAGGCGCTTTCTGAAGGAGCGCCTGCGCCTCGGGATCAAAGGCGAACCCCGCGAAAATCAGGAGCTGATAGCCGTTGAGCTTCGCCGTCGGAATCGCCTCCTGCACTTGGTGGGCAGTTACAGGACCGTGCCGCGGACCGAAGCTGAGGGCAACCCGCACGGATGCGCCCTCTTGTGTCGCTTCGGCTTCCGCATGGAGATAGCCCAGATTCAGCGGGCGGATATTTGCCAGCTCCAGCCGCTTGTTGCCTGGGAACAGCACCCCGCCTTGCTTTTTGAGCAGGTTTATCATCGTTGTGAGGTAGTCGCCGCCGCGATCGCTGATGCGCGCCTGCGCCTCTTCGAGTTCGAGCTGGGGAATGGGCTGTGTTGGGTCTTCCACCGTGGGCACGGGAATCGCCTCTACCGTGAACGGTCCCGACACGCGCACCTTGCCTTTCACAACCTTCGGGCGGTCGTACAGGGTCTCCTGTGGCGCGTTGCGTTGGATGCTGGCGTCGATTTCCTGACGCTTGGCGCGCTTGAGCGCCCAGAATCGGCGCAGGGCATGCTTGGCGTCCTCCGACCAGTCGTCGGCGGGGATCGGGTCGGGGATGTCCTTCAGCGTCCAGCGATGCCCTGTGTGGTGGTAGATTAGCTCCAGTAGGCGCGCCGCCTCATCTTGCTCTTCGGGTGTACTAATTTCTCCCCGCGTGCGCAGTTGCTCGTAGGCTCGCTTCGCCTCATCCGACCACAGCGGGTGCGGAACCTCGCGCGGAACCTCCCACTCCTTCCATTCCTTGCCCAGCGCACCGTTGAGGTCTGCCAGTGCTTGGTCGATCTGGGGTTGATACTTCGCAGCGATGGCGTCAATCTCGGCGTTTTTGGCGATGGACTCCAGCGTGATGTGCGGCACGGTCTCGTAGACAAATCCCCCTGCAGGACCGCGTTCGGGGTCTTTGAGTTCGTAGTAGTCGAACTTGGCGGTCATCAGCCGTTGGCGGGCAATCGCCAGCGCGACGCGCGAGGTGTCGCAAGTAATCCACCGCCTGCCCCACTTCTCGGCGCAGTAGGCGGTCGTGCCCGAACCGCAGTTGTGGACTGCGCACACCTCCGTAAGAAATGAATGAACGCCCTCAACTTCTAAATCGTAGACCTCCTCATCCGCGTACGCATACTCCACCGACTCTACGGGGACAGCGATTCGTTCCGCGCCGAAGAAAACGATGTCGCCAGGCTGCAACGCTCCTGCTTGGAGCCACACGGCTCCCTGAACGCTTTCTAGACGCACACGGCACTGGTTTTGAATCGCTAAGCAGACCCCCTCCAAGTTGTGCAGAACCTCTTCTGCTGTGAACCGCAGGATGTCCAGCCCCAGCGCGCGCATATAGGCGTCTCGTTGGCGGTCGTATTCGATCGCGTCAGGCTCAGAGTGGGTTGCGCCGTCGATTTCGACCACCAGGTGCGCCTCGCGGGAGTAGAAGTCGGCAATATACGGACCAATCGGGTGCTGGCGACGGAATTTGACGCCCAGTTGCCGTGCGCGAAGGGCGCGCCAGAGGCGTTTTTCTGGGTCGGTCATTTCGCGGCGAAGCGCGCGCCGACGCTCACGGTGGGTAATCGGGCTTGCGCTCCAGTCGCGGTTGCCGCCCAGCGTGCGGGGACGCGGCTTGCACAAAATGCGGTGATCCGCCGTGCACCAGAGCGTTTCTGAACAGTAACTGTGGCGGATACCCACCATCAGACCTCTGTAGCGCTTGCGGAGAACGCGCAATACGCGATGCGGTCGCCCGTCGTGCCCCAGCACGAAATCGCCTGGCTGAAGGCATTCTATTGGAACGAAGGTGATTGTTCCCCCCCTCCTAACCTCCTCTGTGAATGGGGCACTTGTTTCCCCCCTCCTAACCTCCCCCGTGGACGGGGGAGGAACACAGGCTCCCTCCCCGTCCACGGGGAGGGCTGGGGTGGGGGCAAGCACCCGCGTCCCCCTGCGCACACAAGTCGGATCAAACACCAAATCGCCAGGATCAGTGGTCATCAGAATGCATCGCTCAATGACTTTGGTGTTAGTCTGGACTGTGAAGACTTTCGGTTCTGTAAAACTGCCAGTAATAGTATCGTTCCAAAGATTAACTCAACTTGCCACCTTGTGCAGTAGGTTGAAGTTGTGGGCGTAGATAAAACACATCAGCTTCAACATAAACCCATCCTAAGTCACCGCATGAACACGACGCGGCAACAAACTGTGCAAACACGAACCCACGCTCTCTACAAAACGACGCTTCACTACCGCCAAGTATTGACGACACCCCGCATAACGCACAGAGGTCTCCCGACGCACAGGATACACCTCCAGCCCCTCCGCCTCACGCAACAAATCCTCCGCAACATAGTCTGTGTACCCACGATCCATCATCAACGCACACCCACAAGGAATGTCCAACGCCATCCCATACAGCCCTGTCAAGTCGTGCCAACTGCCAGGCGTCAGCCAAAACTCCACAATAAAGCCCCCAGACGCCACCAACAAGTGAACCTTCACCCCGTGAAAATAGTCCCGATGCGACGCCCTGTATCCCCGAAACGCCTTCTCAGGCGCAATCCGACAACGGTTGGCGCGAATATTCTCGCACACAGGCATCGGAAAAGTATCCAGCGCATAGGCGGTACAGGTCTGCAGTGCCTCCCACACGGCGCGCCGCGGTGGCGCAAGGGCGTGTAGCAGGGGCATCAGACGGTGCAGCCTGCGGTTGAAACGGCTCTCAGAGGGCACAAACGAGAACAGGTGGAGGGCTTTGACCCACTGGAGGGCTTTGCGCATATTCCCGCCGAACTCTTGGCAGGCGAGGATGGCGATCGTGAGGATTTCACTGTCGGTGATTTTGGCTTGTGGGTCGTTGCGATGGTGGAGTATGTGGAGCAAGTCGTCGAGGATGCAGAAGGTTGCGATGATTTTGTCCAGCATGGTTGACCTCCGTGTGCGTGGGGGGATTGTACCCGCACACGCGGGAAGACTTGACAAGGTGGCAAGTTGGGTATAAGATCTTACGGCTCTGTTGCAACGATACTCACTCTTCCATAGGGCTCCGCCTGAACGCGGAGGGCGTTGAACCCGCGTTTGGCTCCCTCGCAAGGTGTGGAGAACCTCCTTGCAATAGAGCAAGATTCCACCCAACGGAGTATGTAGTCGTTGTAGGCGCACTTACTAAGCAAACTCTTCGTCCAACTGAACTTGAATCACCAGGTGAAGCCCGTTCAGCTTATGCTCGATTCGCACAACACGACATGCAGTTTCGTAGTCAGAGCCGCCAGAGACTATCAGGGTGCCGTTCGGCTCGACGCGCGTCGACAGGTTATCCGTAGTAAGGCAATTAACTATCCAGTGTTCGTGCGCATCACTATTGTCCTCCGAAGGCGCCTTCAAAATTAGGTTTACTGTTCGCTCTCCTATTTCAGTGTATTTGTGAGGGTTTGCTTTGGCAACAACCTCGCTCATAATACGCAGACGCGGTTTTACTGCAGCTCCCTCAATAACTCGCGATTCTGCAACTTCATCACGCTCCAGCGCCGCTAAGGAGTTTAGTATTGTCTGGTACTGTTCAGTAGAGACACCTGCTTGCTCAAAAAGATGCTTCCAAAGCAATCTCAACAGTTCTCGATTAGGGATTGTCTCGAAGAAAGTGCCTTGTATCACCGAAACTCGACATTCGGCAGAGTTTTTTCTTTTCGTGCGAACGAGATAGAAGCAGTCACGCTTGTCTGGACAATGACAGCCACGCTTAGATTCGTAGAATTGTACGGCAGTTTGTACCATTTTTGTCAAATGGCTGACCTGCTTTTGCGCCGAGGGCAAGGTAGAGTTGAAAGAGGCAACCTGCTCACCTGCAGAATCTTTCAATTCCAGCAAGGCTCCGTTGCCGTGTGGGTTATGCGCCTCACAGGCAAGCACAAAATCTGGGAAGGCTCCTGAATCTTTTTGCCATTCATCTGTGCCGAACCATTCTGCAGGATCTATGCCCATCTCTTGCGCTTCTTGCAGCACGAACTCGTGTAGCTGCTTGCGCGCTCCAACATAAGCATAAGGGCGGTACTGCGCCGCGAGACTTTCCAGTGTCGCTTGGGTAAGCTGCTCAGGGTTCTTGCGCAGGTAAGATGCAATACTGAAGAAAAGCCTACAAATCCCCATAGCTTGCTTTGCCCTCAAACAAAGCCAACTGCCTGCCCTGACGCCACTGAAGGCTGGTCTCTAATCGCCAAATCTCGTCTAAGTTGGGGGTAAAGCGATAGTAAGAGCGCAGCGGCAGCACCGAATCCGCCTCTCGCCGTGCGGCTAAGCGCCACTTAATCATAGCGATATTTGCGGAGTCTATCTCGATGGCAACGCAGTGGCGTTCCAGCTGTGCCGCCACCACTGGAGTCGTGCCTGTACCAGCGAAGGGATCTAACACCCAATCGCCAGGTAGGCTCGCGGAGAGCAGAATCCGCACCAGCAGCGCAACCGGTGACTGCTGCTTGTGGAACCGCTCGCCAGTGGGCATGCGCAACGCCTCCGCGCCCGCAAAGTAGCCAGAGGTCAACTCACGAATGTCGTCCCACACATCGGTAAGGAACATTCCATCCTCCCGCGCGTAGCGGTATTCTGGGCGCAACGGCGCATCAATGCGCAAGCGGTTGAACACGCGCGGCTTGCGCCCCTTTGTCGCAAACGCGATAATCTGATAACTCTTGCCAAAACGCCATTCGTTGGGGACAGCCGAAGTGCGCTTTGTCCAGATAATCAGGTTCTGCAGCTGGAAGCCCGACTCGCGTAGCACGCGCAGCACATGCTCTGCGTTTTTCTCACGCTGCATGAAGAACACAGAACCGCCGTCCGCTGTAAGCGTGTGAACCTGCTCGCAAACTCGGCGCATCCACTGCCAATACTCTTCGTCGGGGAGGTTGTCGTGGAAGTAGGCGTATTCCTTGCCCTGATTGAAGGGCGGGTCTAAAAAGGTGAGGGCGAAGCGGTAACCCTCCTGCTGGAGTCGCTCCAGTTCCTGCAAACAGTCTCCGTGCCTAACGAGTATTTGCGCTGCTCCCTGACTCATCGCCTGCAGTATACCCCGACTCTCGCTGGTGCCAAAAGGGTAGAATTCCTTTCGCCGCAGAGTTGGTGCGTGGCGAAACCGTGTATGCATTAGCAGATACCAGGTAATCGCTATGCAGTTTGCGGCAAAGGATATCTGCAGGAACCCTCTGCCCTGCGCCGAATCGCGCCCCCTGATGTGCCCTTCCGCACGGCATCGGTTGCCCGACGAGGTGCGCGCGCTGTGGGTGGTGCGCACTTCGATGGTCTCACCCCAAGCGATTGAACGCGCGGTCGAGTTGGCGGCGCGCTACGGGTTCAACGCGCTGTTCGCGCAGGTGCGCGGGCGCGGCGATGCGTATTACCGTTCCCGCTATGAGCCGCGCGCGGAGCCGCTGGCTGACCAGCCCGCCGAGTTCGACCCGCTTGGCTACCTGCTGCGCTGCGCGTCGGACGCGGGGCTGCAGGTGCATGCGTGGCTAAATGTGTTCTATGTGTGGAGCCAGCCGCAGCCGCCGCGCAGCCGCCAGCATGTGATTAACCGCAGCCCGCAGTGGATCGCCCGCGACCAGCGCAACCGCTACCAGATGACCACCGCAGGCAAGGTGGAGGGCGTCTACCTATGCCCCAGCAACCCGAATGTGCGGGCGCACCTGCTGAAGGTGTTCGCCGATGTCGCCGAGCGCTACCCCGCGCTGGACGGGCTGCACCTGGACTATGTGCGCTACCCCTACGAGGGCTACTGCTACTGCGCGGGCTGTCGGGCGCGGTTTCGGCACGCGATGCTGGAGCGGGTCTCCGACACGCGCCGTGCGGAACTGGACAGGCAGGCGGCGCGGCGCAACCCGTTCGCGTGGATACAGGCGTTTCCCGCCGAGTGGGACGACTGGCGACGCGAGCAGGTGAGTGCGTTCGTGCAGGCGTTCAGCCGCCAGTCGCGGCGCGTCAACCCGAATCTCATTCTGTCGGCAGCGGTCTGGCCCGTGCCTGAACTCGCCGCCCGCCACAAACTGCAAGACTGGCTGCACTGGTTGCGCAGCGACTGGCTGGATACCGTGCTGCCGATGGCGTATGACAAGGACACTGCCGTCGTGCAGGCGCAGGCGGCGCGCGTGGTGGAGCAGGCGCAGGGGCGACCTGTGATTGTCGGCGTCGGCGCGTGGCAAATCACCCCCGAAAGCACGGTCAACAAAATCCGCGCCATCCGCAAGCACGGCGCACGCGGCTTCTGCCTCTTTTCGTATGACGCCATCACCCAAAACGGCGGCAGCGAAACTTACCTGCAACAGATTGCGCGGGAGGTGAATCCAGAAGCTTTTTTACCCCCCTCCTCAAGGTTCCCCCCGCTACGCGAGGGGAACCGCGTGCGTGTCGGCACGCTAATGCAGGTTCCAAAGGAGCGAAGCGAGCTATGTCAACCGTAGAGCGCGTGATTCAGGAAGCGATTGAACAGAAGGTGTTCCCCAGCGCGGTGTGCGCCGTGGTGCTGGGCGGGCGCGTGAAGTATCAGGGCGCATTCGGTAAGCCCGACCCCGAACGCGACGAGCCCGCTGGCTCAAGCACCGTGTACGACCTCGCGTCGCTGACCAAGCCCCTGAGCACGGCGACGCTTGCCCTGCTTGCGTTGGAGGAGGGCAAACTGACGCTGGAGACGCCGATTACGCGCTTTTTCCCCGCCGCGAAGCACCTGCAGGGCGTGCTGGTCAAGCACCTGCTGACGCACACTGCGGGACTGCCCGCGCGGCGCGCCCTCTACAAAAACGCCGACACGCGCGAGGCGGTGCTGCAAGCAGTGCTGAACATCCCGCGCACGCGCCCGCCCGCGCAGGGCTACACTTACAGCAACCTCGGCTACATCCTCATAGGCGCAATCTTAGAGCAGGTCTACGAGCAATCGCTGGCGGAGCTGTTCCGCGCGAAGATTGCCGAGCCGCTGGGGCTGCAGTCTACCGCCTATTGCCCGCCTGCCGAGTGGCGCGAGCGGACTGCCCCCACCGCGCACTCCGAGAGTCGCACGGGTACCCGTCTGCGCGGCGAAGTGCATGACGAGAACGCCTATGCGCTCGGCGGCGTGGCAGGACACGCAGGGCTGTTCGGCACGCTGGACGACCTCATCCGCTTCGCACGGATGATTCTCAGCGGCGGGCGACCCCTGCTATCGTACTATGCCGTGCAGCTGTTCCTGACGCCCCAAGCACAGGTGGGCAACCAGCCGCCCAGCATGCACACGCTTGCGCTGTTCGCGCACCCGAACCCGCTGCTGCCGCGCGGCGACCTGTTCCCTGTGCGCTGTGTCGGACACTCAGGCTTCACGGGCACGGTGCTGCTGTTCGACCCGCAGGTGGAGATGGCGGTCATCCTGCTCACCAACCATGTCTACTACTCGCGCGAGAAGGACGCCTATCTGGACTACCGTCGGCGCATCTTGAACGCGCTCGCGGCGCAGGTAGGCGAGGTCTAAGGCGCGTCAGGTACAATTTGCCCGTCATGGATTGGACATCGCTGGCGCTGAGCTGGACGCTCTGGACGCCCCTGATTGGGGCGGTGCTGCTGATGCTGGTTCCAAAGGGGCAGGAGTTAGTTGCCCGCGCGGTCGCGCTCACGATTACGCTGATTACGCTGGGCATGGCGGGCGTGCTGTTTCTGGGCTTCAACCCGAATGTTGTCGGCTACCAGTTCGTGGAGCGGTTCGCGTGGCTGCCCGACTACGGCGTCAGCTACTTTCTGGGCATCGACGGGGTGAGCCTGTGGCTGGTGGGACTGACCGCGCTGCTGAGCGTGTTCGCTGTCGCACTGTCGTTCAACATTCAAGAGCGCGTGCGCGAGTTCCTGATTTGGATGCTGGTGCTGGAGAGCGCGCTGCTGGGCGTGTTTATGGCGCTGGATGTGATTCTGTTTTATGTGTTTTTCGAGCTAACGCTTGTGCCGTCGTACTTTCTGATTAGTCTGTGGGGTGGGCGCGATCGGGCGGCAGCTGCGCTGAAGTTTTTCCTGTATACCTTTTTCGGCTCGCTGTGGATGCTCATCGCGGCGATTGTGTTGGCGTTCGAGCATCAGAAGGCGGTGGGTGTGCTGACCTTCGAGTTGCCGCGCCTGCAGGCGTTCGTGTGGGAGCAGGGCTTGCCTGGCAATCTGGAGACGCTGCTGTTTGTGGGCTTTGCGCTGGCGTTCGCGATCAAGCTGCCGTTGGTTCCGTTGCACACTTGGTGGCCGCAGGCGATGGGCGCGGCGCCAATGCCGTTGCTGGTAGTGTTCCTGAAGACGGGCGCGTATGGCTTTATGCGCTTCGCGATACCGCTCTTTCCTGACGCGGCGCAAGCGTTCGCGGGGTTCTTCGTCGCGCTGGGGGCAATCTCTATTGTGTACGGCGCGATTGTGGCGACGATGCAAAGCGAGATTCGGCGACTTGCGCTGTATGCAGTGGTGAGTCACGCGGGGTTCATCGTGATGGGGCTGTTCTCGCTGACGGCGCAAGGGTTTGTGGGCGGCGCGCTGCAGCAGGTCAATCACGGCGTCACGATGGGCGCAATGTTCCTGCTGCTGGGGATGCTGGAGGCGCGCACGCGCACCCTGCAGATAGCCGAGCTGGGCGGTCTCAAACAGCAGATGCCGCTGTTTGCCGCGCTGTTTCTGATTGTGATGCTGGCGGCGGTCGCGCTGCCAGGCACGAACGGTTTCGTGGGCGAGTTTTTGTGCCTCTTGGGGGCGTACCAGTCGGCGCACGCGGGCGCGTACCCTGTGGGTTGGGTTGTGCTGGGGCTGCTGGGCACGGTGCTGGCGGCGGTCTACATGCTGTGGATGTTCCAGCGCGTGTTTTACGGACCGACGCCGTCGCGCTGGCGCGAGCTGCCCGACCTGCGCCCTGCGGAACTCGCGCTGCTGCTGCCGCTGATTGCGCTGA
>Ga0308421_1001201_pt1 | contig 14226 bp, 10 predicted proteins | sample HotsprSampleMS60_FD_203673 | JGI IMG/M metagenome (GOLD analysis project Ga0308421, IMG submission 203673) | Hot spring phototrophic mat microbial communities from Mushroom Spring, Yellowstone National Park, Wyoming, United States - 20090730_MS60 ...
AGCTGTGGCCCCATCTGGAGGAGGTCACCGGGCAACTGGTCGGCTTCGGGGTGCTGCTGCGGCAGCTGTTCCGCGAACAGGAACGAGCGAACCTTCTGGTACTCGCTGAGGATGTCGCTCGGCGTGTTCCCAATCTCTTTTGCCGGCATCTCATCCAGTTGCGTTGGGGTGTCCCGGGGGAGTTCTACGATGAAATACAGGGGCAAGTGCCGGAGGGAGCGCTCGATTCTTGGCTCTCGGCTGATCTGGTGGTGACCGGCGTGTTGCGGCAAGCAGCCGAGGCTCCGCCGCTTTGGATCGTCGGTTGGGTCGTTCCGGAGATCGACGAGCCGGCGGTGACCAGTGCGCGGGACCGTCTCGTTGCCTTACGCGAAACGTTCCCGCGGGTGCTTCCAGCGCTGGTCGCGCTCCGTCCGACCGACGACGCCGGATTGGCTTCCTCCCAAGGGGTCCTGGTCATCGCGGACCGCGTGGTCCGGAACTGGGAGGAAGCGCTCGCTCGCTGGCTGGTGCATCCCGAGTAGCTCGCTGAGAGAACTGGAGAAGACGGTCGGTGATCGACCGGTGGGCCGATCGACTGGGAACGCTCCTCGAGCCGGGCATCCGGGCAGTCATCATTCTGCTACTGGCCTGGCTCGCTGTGCGCGTCGCTCGTCTCGTCATCCGCCGCGGCGTCGCCCGGCTCTTGTCGTCGAGGCGGGCGACGGATCGCGAGTTCGCCACTCGCCTCCGCACCCTCACCTCGTTGGCCGAGTCAGCGACTCGTCTGATCGTCTGGATCCTGGCAGGACTGACCATTCTCGCGGTCTTCGGTGTCCCGATCGGTCCGCTCTTGGCCAGTGCGGGAGTAGCTGGTCTCGCGGTGGGGCTCGGGGCCCAAACCTTGATCCGGGATATCATCGCCGGGATCTTCATCGTTCTGGAAGACCAGTTCCATGTCGGCGACGTGATCACCGTCAACGCGATCAGTGGGCAAGTCGAGTCGCTCACCCTTCGCTATACCGTGCTGCGCACCCTGGATGGTGCGTACGTCGTCATCCCGAACGGCGAGATCCGGATCGTTCAGAATCTGTCGCGTGACTGGGCGCGCGCGGTCATCGATGTGGCGGTCACGCCGGAGGAAGACGTCGATCGTGCGGTCGCCGTGTTGCGTGATCTCTTGGGGGGACTCCCGAACGATCCGGTGCTCGGCCCCCTCGTGCTCGAGCCCGGCGAGGTGCTGGGGGTGGAAGCGATCGCTCCCCAGCAAGCGACGGTACGGCTCGCAGTCAAGACACGTCCACTCGAGCAGTGGCGGGTGGCGCGCGAACTGCGGCGCCGGATCTTGCTCGCCTTGCGTGAGGCTGGCGTGAGCGTCCCTTATCCGCGAACGGCCACGATCATCCAGCCGCCGGACTCGGCCGAACCCTCACCGTCCTGAGCCTCGTGTTAGACTGGGGTCGAGGAAACGAGCGGCCGGTCGGAGGCCCGAGCATGCGTGTGGTGCGCAACGTCGGTTATCTCAAGAAGCGGCAACGCGGCACACGGATCATGATCGCGCTCGGGCTGAGTGGACTCTTCGGCTCGGTCGCGCTCACCTTCTTGCAACAGCTGCTGTACGTCTACTTGGCATACGCCCTGCTCATCACCGGCTTCCTGTTCTTCAATGCCGGCATGCAGCAGTGGGCGAAGTGGAATCGCCGGCCACGACCGGACGAGCTGCTGGACTCGGCGCTCCGGCGCTTGAACGATCGTTATACGCTGGTCCACCTTCCCGAAATCCCGGAGGGATGGCGCCCCGAGCATGTCTTGATTTGGCCTGGCGGGATCCTGAACATCACGACGCGCGAGTTGGCGGGGCGGATCGTCGTCAAGGGGACCCGTTGGCGCCGGCTCGATCGTCTCTTCATCCGGCTCCTCACCTTCGGTGGGCCGCCGCTCGGGAACCCGACGATCGAATGCCAGCGGCAGATGGAGGCCTTACGGACGTTTCTCCAGCAGCGTGACTTGCCTGGCGCAGACCTGGTCGAGGGGTTGATCGTGTTCCTGAACGATCAGGCGCAGCTGGAGGTGATCGAGTCGCCGATTACCGTGGTGACCCGCAAGGAACTGCTCGAGGCTGTGCGCATGCTGGGAACCGAACGGCGCCTCAGCCAAGGCGAAATCGACGAGATCGTGGCCGCGCTCTCGCAAGGCGAACAGGTCGAAGGACCGATCTCGCTGGCGACGCGCGTTCCTGCCAAGACGAAGTGAACGCGACGAACGACCTCTCGCCCTCTCGAGCGACACCCGGTTGGCCGATCATCGGGCACGAGGGAGCGGTCAGGACGCTCGCCCGGGCCATCGAAAGCGGCCAGGTGCATCATGCCTACCTCCTGGCTGGTCCGGCCGGGATCGGGCGGACGACGCTCGCTTTCCTCCTCGCCCAAGCCTTGCTCTGCGAGGGAGCAGCTGAGCAGCGGCCGTGCGGGACCTGCCGCTCCTGCCAGCGGATCGCGCGCCGAGTCCACCCCGACGTGACGCGTATCGGCCTGGATACCGGGGCGGAAGAGGCGAAGCAGGTCTCGATCGATCAAGTGCGCGAGCTCCGGGCGAGTCTCAGCCTGCGTCCCCTGGAAGGCGCGTGGCGAGTCGCGATCGTCGACGATGCCGAGCGGCTTTCGCGCGAGGCCGCCGATGCCTTGCTGAAGACCTTGGAGGAACCTCCGCCGTACGCTGTGCTCGTGCTCGTCGCCGAGGATGCCCAAGCGTTGCCCGAGACCATCCGCTCCCGCTGCCAGACGATCGTGCTGCAGCCGCTGCCGATACCGGTCGTCGCGCGCGCACTCGAGGTGCGGGGTGCGGCGCCGGAGTTGGCGAACCGGCTCGCGCGCGAGACTCGGGGACGGATCGCGCTCGCGTTTCGCTTGGTCAGCGACGAGGCTGCGCGGGTTCAACGCGAGAAGCGCGTGGCTGAGGTGATCGCCGCTATGACCGAGCCGCTCGCCGCCATCGGCTTCGCGCGGCGCTTGGCTGAGCAGTACCGGCGGGGGCGTCGCGCCGAGGTCCTCTCGTCGCTCCAGCTTGCACTCGAGCTGTGGCGCGATGCGCTCTGGCTCGCTGCTGATCCGAGTGCTCCGATCGTGCACGAAGATGCCCGCACGACGCTCGAGCGGTTCGCTCGCCGCTGTGGGATCGCCGGTGCGTGTGCTGGTCTTTCGGCGACCCTTCAGGCACTAGCGGACCTCGAGGCGAACGTGCAGGCGCGCCTCGCGCTCGATGCCGCGATGGTGACCTGGGCGGAGGTGAGCCGGTGCGCATAGCGGTTCGGCGCGTGGGAAGCGCGCGACTGGAAATCGCTACGGTGGCTGATGCCGTGCCATGGGTCGCGGTCCCCGGTCCGCTCGGGGAAGAAGCGGCTGCGTTCGCCGGTGACGAGACAGCGCTTCTCGGTTGGGAGGATGAGACGCTGTTGCCCGCTCGCCCGCTCGGAGCGGACGAGACAGCTCGCCTCGCGATGCTGATCGCGGACGCGAGCGTGCTCGCAGGGCGGCTCGCCGGTCTGCTGCCGTGGCGTCTGGTCGGTCTCCGCCCGACCCTCGCTGGAGGACTGGTCATCGAGGTGATCGCCTCACCGGTCAACGAGCTGAGCGAACGCGAGGCGGAGCTGGCTCGCCTGCTCAGCCGACCGATCGCACTGGTGTCCGTCGGGGAACGTGCGCTCACCGGCAGTACCGGGCGAGCAGCTTTGCCGATCGACCTGGAAGAGGCAGCGGTGAAGCGCTTACTGGCCGGAGCACCGGCTCGACCAGGGGGATTCCCGCGGATCGGCTCGCCGGTGCGCTTGCCCCACGGAAGCGGCGTCGTCTGGTCGGTGCGTACACGAGATCGCACCGTGCTCCTCCGGGGGGGGGACGAGACGGTGCGAGTTCCCCTCGCCGAACTCGTTACCGACGAGCCGGGGTCATGAGCCAGGCGGTGGTACAGGCAAGCGGACGAGGAACAATCCGCGCTCGGTCAGGACGTAGGCGAGCCCCTGCACGTCATCGACCGCGAGATCGAGGAGACCATCGAGCGAGGGAACTCCAGCCCCGCTGATGAACTGCTGGACGAGTGTCCCGTCCGCCTTCAGGCGAAGGATCCGGCCGCTCCGCGTGCCGACATACCGGTAGGGCCGATCCGGTTGCATGGCGAGTGCGGCGGCGTCGGTAACGGGCGGCTCGACCGCGGGTGTCACGGTCGTCTCCAGCGCCCCACGGTAAAACGTGAGGATGCGTCCATCGGCGAGCAGGACATGGATGCGGCCATCGATCTCGAAATCAGTCGCCTGTCGGAGCTCCTTGTCGGCCAGTCCACCGGTCCAGTCTTGCGGGAGATTGGCATAGGCACCGTTCAGGAACCGGAGGATCTGCCCGCTCTGTGGCACGAGGAGATAGAGATTACCGGCGAAGCTACCGACAGCCGCTACGTTCTGGTAGGGAGCACCGAACGTGCCGACCGGTTGAGCGCTCCAGCGGGCAGCGGCCGGATCGAACAGATACGCGGCGTTCCCATCGAAGGCGATCGGCGCACCGTCGGCCCAGGCTGCTCCGACCAGTGTTCCCACGGTCCGGCCATCGACCGTATCACCAGGACCGATGAGGCGCACCAGACGCGTTCCGCCAGCATCGAGCCGATACAACGCATCGGTCAAAAGATAGAGCTGGCCGTTGCCGAAGAAGAGCCGTGGCGCGATGCCGGCAGGTGCGCTCGGAACGGCGCCGAGGACCTGGACAGTTGTGGCCGAGAGGCGCTCGACATGCAACAGGCGATCCAGCGTCCGCTCGATGGCGGCGCGCTCTTGGGCGAGCAGTTCCGGTTGCAGACCGAGGGAGGCGGCACGCTCCAGGCGCTGCGAGGCGGTGGCGAGATACGCGCGGGCGATCGTTGGATCCGTCGCTTGTTCGGCGAGTTGCCGCTCGGCAACGGCCGATTGATACAGGTGCGCGAACTCCTGCTTCCGCTCGCTGACTCGCCCGTTCTGGACGGAGACGACCAGCGTCGTGGTCAGCGCACCGATCAGACCGAGGGCGATGAGTCCAGTCACGCGGCTCGCTGGCAGGCGAGGCAACTGCCGGCGCACCGGCGTGAAGTCAGGCAACCGAATACGGTCTTCGTGTCGCTCGAGGCGGGGGAGTCCGAAGGTGCCCTCGTCCTGGGGAAGGAGCGGGCGGCGTCGCCGGCGGAGGAGCTGCCAGATTCCCGCGAGTCCAGTCATTGTGGCGATGGCCAGTCCAGCGATCAGCTCGAACAGGGGGCGCCCCCCACCTCGTTTCGCCACTCGCGGTGGCTCGGTTTCTTCTGCGACCGCGTCGGGCGGCTGGGCGTGCCAGCCAGGAGCACCGGTGATCTGGTCCTCGATAGCGTCGACCGGCTCAGCGTCCGTGTCGGCCCGCTCGTCCGGTCGCTCCGCTCGTGCCTCCTTAGTCTGCCTATCCGGGAACGTCCCGTCAATATCCCGCTCGTCCACTCGCCGCGCAGTACGACTGTCCTGGTTTCCGTCTTCCGGGAGCAAGAGACGGAGGAGTTCGCTCAGTCGGCGCACCGGCTGGCGGGTGAGGCGGATCGGCTCGGGAACACGCAGCGCGACCGCGGGGACTGGTTCAGTATCTCCTGCATCCACCGCGAGTTCCTCCAGCAATTCCGCGAGTTGAGCCGGTGAGGCGCCCGGGAGCGAGTCGGCGTACGCGGCGAGCAGGCGGGCTCCGTACTCAGCGTTGGTGAGGAGCATGACATCTCCGGGGGCACTGCGGGTGTAGTAGAGCGCTGGCTGGAGTTGACGAGCATTCCCCAAAGCAGTGGCGTAGCGGCTCGCTGCGTGATCCTCGGACGGGAAGCGATAGAGTTCGCCGTCCTGTGCCACGAGCGCGCATCCGGGAGGTACCTGGGCGAGAACGAGGTCATGCCCGCTCAAGAGAGCGCAGGTGGCACCGAAGCGGTGCCATTGCCGACTGGGTCGCCCGCTGTTCAGCATCGTGAGCCAGTGGTTGGCTCGCAAGAACGCTTCGGTCAGGGCCTCGCAGAGATCCTCCACTGCCGGATGCTCGCCGAGCTGCCACACGGCGTGCTGCAGCAGCGTGATGATCCGTCGTGCAACCTCCGGGCTGCTCGGCAGGGGATCGATCGGGTCGAGGACGATCGCGAAGGCTCGTCGCTCGACTGCACCATTTCCGGTCGGGTATTGGAGCGCGACGTACGGTGAGGGACTCGCCCAGGCTGACCGTGCGCTCCGCTCGACGACATGCGCCATGCTCCGCTCCTCTCGCCGTTGCACACTCCCCCTCGCTAGGACACACCGCCCCCGGGGCGTGGGCCCCTCCGCTCCCAAGCTCGCTCGGGCTGTGACCCAGCCGTGCCTGCCTGGCACTGCGCAGTCTAGCACAGGAGGTGTACGTACGTCTAGAGGAACACGCGTTCGTACGCAGATTCTAGAGGAAGTCGTATGGCGAGGTCTCGCGGCGCGGTGGGTTGAGCGGCGATTCACTGACCAGTTCGTCGCTCAGCTCGTCGGGGAAGGAGGGTTCGGCCGGCTGCAGGCCGAGCAGGTCCCGCAAGTTCTGGGCGAGTTGGGTCTCGCCGAGCGCAAGCGCGAGATCGTGCGCCAGTCGCAGGTGATACCGTGCCTCGCCGTCGTTCCCGCGATCGAGCAGGAGCAGCGCTGCGTTGTAATGGAGGGCGAGCGCCGCCCGCCGGTCGCCCAATTGCTCCGCGAGCGCGATCGCTTGTTTGTAGGTTGCCAATGCTTCGTCAGCTCGCCCGGACGCATCGAGGACGGTCGCTAGCCCGCGCAGAGCGCGTGCCTGGAGGGGAAGCGAATCGATCTCCTGGGCGAGCTGGACGGCGGCACGATAATGTTCCTCTGCCTCCCGGAAATAATGCAGTGACTGGTAGAGCCGGGCGATGCGGCCATGCAGTCGTGTGCGGAGTTCGTCGTTGCCGGTCGCTCGTGCCAGATCGAGCGCTTGGCGCAGGTAGCCGATCGCGTGATGCGGATTGGCCTCCTGAAGCTCGAGTTCCGCCAGGAGCAGCAACGCCCGTTCCTGCGTGACGAAGTCGTGGGCCCGTTCGGCTGCCTCGACCGCTTCGGACAGGCGCTCCATCGCTTCCTGCCGCAGACCCCGTGCCGTGGCGATCGAACCCTGAAGAACGGCGAGCTGCGCTTCCAGGCGGGAATCGTCGCTCGCTCGAACCAGATCGGCCGCGTGCTTAGCGACGAGGAGCGCGTCCGCGAGTTCGCCGAACTGGAGGAGCACTTCTCCCGTGCCGATCAACCAGCGCGCCTGCTCGGCAGTGCTGCCCGTCGAACTCGCCAGCCGGACGGCCTGGTACAGGTACTCCAGGGCCTCGCCCCGATGGTCGAGCGCCGCGTGCGCGAGTCCGGAGAGGCCCAGCAACCGCTGGCGCAGTGCGGTGTCTTCGTTGGTCTCGTGCTGCTGCTGGGCCAATTGGAGAAGCTGAAGTGCCCGCTCTGGCTGGTCTCCCTCGAGGGCGAGCTCCGCGGCATCGAGCAGCGCGCGGATCCCTGCCCGCTGATTGCCGATCCGCAGTTCCAGATGGGCGAGTTGGTTCAGGTGATCAGCGGCGTCTCGGAAACGGCCGGCTTGCCGCTCGAGTTGGGCGAGCCCGATGAGGCACCGGCTCTCCAGCGCCAGGTCGTCCGCTGCGCGGGCTCGCTCCAAGGCGGTCAACAGGGCAGCGCGAGCCTTGCTGAACCGCCGCTGCTCGGCGAGCAGCGCACCGATCTGGATCGCGATCTCGGCCTGCAAGCGGCGATCGAGCAAGCGTTCGGCCGCTTCCTGCGCTTGCTGCAGCAGCGGATAGGCGGCATCGAGATCCCCCAATTCGCGCAGGATCGAGACCTGGCGCAGGAGCGCATCGACCATACCCACATTGTGACCGATGCGGCGGGCGCTGCGCGCTGCCCGGCTGTAGAACTCGCGTGCGGCAGCGAGGTTCGCCTCCTGCCGGGCGAGATCGCCTAGGAGGAGCGCGGTGTCGACATCCTCGATCGTGTCGGTGTCCTCGCGTCCCGACTCGAGTTGGCGCAGGAGCAACTCGCGTGCCCGCTCGTGCTCGCCGCGATCCCGGGCCAAGCGAGCCAAGCGGGCGAGAGCACGTCGCTGGCCAGTCGCGTTGGCGATGCGGCGCGCCGCTCGCAGCGCTTCTTGCAGATGGAGTTCCTGCTCGCGCTGGTATGTCGGGTTCTGTTCGCCACTCTCGATCGCCAGATCAGCGAGGATATCGGCTGCCCGCAGGTTCGCCTCCATGAGGACGCGGTCGAACCCTTTTTGGCGGGCTGCCAGAATGACCAGGCGGTTCAAGAGGAGCGCGTGCTCCGGATAGTCGAGGCGAGCACGCGTGGCTTCGTCGAGCACTTCCCAGAGATCGCCGTCGGCCAGTCGGGCCACGGTCGCGGGCTGCTCAGCGAGGGCATAGGCTTGCTCGAGCGTCAGGCGGCCCTGGACGACGTCGGCCGCGATGCGATAGAGCGGATTGCGTTCGATACCCTGACGACGACGGAGCCAGCGGCCGAACTGCTCGAAGACGCTCATCGTCCCACCTCGGTCGCCTGTTCGCTGGCTGCCGCTCCGGCGAGTTCCCAGGCCCAGCGCAAGGTCTCCAGGGTCACGTTGCCGCCGCTGACCACGAGGACGATCGTCTTGCCGGCCAATCGGTCGCGGATCCGGTGCGCCGCAGCGAGCGCGGCTGCCCCTGCCCCCTCGGCGACGATGCGGGTCTCGAGCAGCTCGATCATCGCGCGTGCGATCTCCTCGTCCGACACCAGGACAATGTCGTCGACGCGTTCCCGGATGATGCGCAGCGGGAGCTCGAAGGCAACGCGGGTCGCGATCCCTTCTGCGAACGTGTACCCGTCAGCCAATTCCAAGAGCTGACCTTTCCGCCAGGACTCGTAGACGACCGGCATGCCAGCTGCTTGGACGCCGATCACCTGGATCGCGGGATCGACGGTTTTCATCACGATGCCGGTGCCACACACGCCGCTTCCTGCCCCGATCGGCACGATGATCGCATCGAGGTCCGGTACGCTTTCCAGGATTTCCAGCGCATAGGTTCCCACACCGGCGATGAGATCCGGTTCGTTCGCCGAATGGATGTAGCGCAGTCCGTGAGCTGCCGCGCAGGCCTCGCAGGCCAGGCGCGCTTCATCGAAATCGCGCCCGGTCAGCACGACCTCGGCGCCGAGCCGGCGCATCGCCGCGACTTTGAGGGGATTGGCACCCTCCGGTGCATAGATGATCGCCCGAACGCCGAAGAGACGAGCAGCATAGGCGATCGACTGACCATGGTTGCCGGTCGATGCCGTGACGACCCCACGTGCGCGTTCCTCGGGAGAAAGCTTGCTCATCAGATAGATGCCACCACGCACCTTGAACGCCCCGATCGGCTGCAGCTGTTCGCATTTCAGGTAGACCTGGCAGCCGAGTCGTTCGCTCAGGAGTGGCGAGTGCAGCAGCGGCGTGGGTGGCAGATACCGCTGAACGACCGCTCGTGCTCGGAGAATATCGTGGAATGTCGGTGGCTCCAGCTGGTGACGTCGATCTGTGCCCCCCACCGGTCCGTCCTCCGCCGGTCTCGCTCCTGCCCTCACGCACGCTCCAGCCTACGACGCGCTGCGCGGCTTGTCCATCACCCGGCTGACCCAGCTCGCGGGTAGGACCTGCCGCCCCTGAGTCTGCCACCAGGCCCGGACCACTGTCAGGGTGGCGGAGCCGATCACCCCGTACGAACCCGCTCGCGCTGAGTCGCCGTTCTAGAAGTCCCTCGCACTGCGATCGCGTCACTAGCCCCGGCCAGCACAGTCGCCGGAAAGCTCGTCGCTCGATGAGAGCTGCACGCAACGACGCATCATGGTCCGGGCTCTTCCCAGCGCAGCACCGAGCACGGTACTGAACGCGCGGATCACGCGGCAATGCGTGGTGCGACCGGCCAGCGCATCCGCCCCTCCACCGTCATTCCACGCTGTTTCGCTCGATTCCGCGGCCGGTCGTCGGGCTGCCGGTTCCCAGACGCCGGTGCGGCCCACTCGGAGTGCGGCGGCGCTCCGCGACCGACCGGCTGGCCCCATCCCTGCCGGCGAGCAGGCTCGATCCCGCGGACGCGATGCAGAAGACAACGGCCAGCCGATCAGCGCGGCGGCTCGGCGGGAGGAGTAGGGACTCGCTCTCGCGTTGCGCCCGTTGGATCGCGCTCCCCTGCTGCAGGCCGTCGCCGATATCGTGCGCCCGCTCGCGCGTCTGTCCGGGCACATCGCGGTGTCCGTCGATGTGGAGCCTGGTTGTCCATTCGTCTCGGCAGACCCGCTTTGTCTCCGCCAGGTCCTGTTGAACCTCCTCCACAATGCGCTGCGCCACACCCCACAGGGAGGAATCGTGCGTCTGGTTGCCCGGCGGTCTCACGAGGAGGTCATCGTCAGCGCTGCCGATACCGGCAGTGGTCTTCCGCCTGACATGCACGAGCAGCTCTTCGATCGGTATCACGTGACCAGCGATCCGGAACGCGGTGGCGGATTGGGACTCGCGCTCGTGCGTCAGCTCGTCGAAGCGCAGGGCGGACGTCTCTGGGTTGCGTCGGCGAGCACGGAGGGGACGGAAATCGCCTTCAGCCTGCCGATGGCCGCGCGGCTCGCGTCGGCGCCTCCGAAAGATCGATGATCGCGACGCGGTGAATCGCGGAACCTGCTTCGGATCGCTCCAAAACCCAGAGTTCTCGCGTATCCACCCACACGAGATCAGCGAGCCCCGCCGCGCGCTGGTTCAGCACCTCTCGGCCGTTCCGGCCATGAACGACGAGCGCTCCATCGAGCGGAGCAGCCAAGAGGGCGCCGTCCGGTGACCAGGCGAGCCCCCTGCTCGCTCTTCCCTCGGCGAGGATCAGCGGTGAATCCGGCTCGGCGAGCCAGAGAAGAACGATGCGCTCGCGTTCCCTGGACCCAGCTCGGAGGGCGACTGCTCCTCCGGACGGTTCGAGCGCCAGGGTGCACGTCTCGACGGCTGGTCCCCGGTCAGTGCGCAGGCGTGCCAGCGTGCGGACCGCGACCCTTCCCTTTTCCTCGATCGTGATGGACGTCAGCAGCAGTTGTCCGCCGACCAACGGAGCGGCTACCAGCAACGTTCCGGTACGCAGCCACGCCATGCACGGCGTCCCAACCAGTTCTGGTCCACGCCAGCGAGCCAGCTCGAGCGCCTGCGGCGGGAAGCCTGCCCAGAGAGCAAGCTCGCCACCATCGGTTCGTGTCAAGAGCGCCAGCCGCCCGTCCGGCCCGACGGTGAGGTCCAGGGTATCGCCGCGCGGGGCATCCAGCGCGAGCGGTACCGCTTGCCAGAATCCGTCCGGCGAGCGAGCGACGAGCTGGAGTTCCCCCAGCTCGCCCAGGGCGACGAAGGCGAGTCCAGCCGGATGCCAGTGTGGTTTCCGGAACGGCCACGGCTCGGTCAACTGGATACCGCTCGTCGCGTCCCAGATCGTAACGCGCCCGTCGGGGACAGGCGCCAGCAGCCAGTTCCGGCCAGGGGCGAGGGCGAGCGGACCGGCTCCCAGCGGCCCAGTCGGCGGCACGAGTGGCGATGCGGCCGCTGATGGCGCAGTCGTCGTTGCCACGGCGAGCGGTTGCCCCCAGGCGTCGAATCCCCAGCGCCCCGGCACGGCAGCGATCAGTTCCGGAGCATCTTCTCCGATCCGGTAGAGTTCGGTCACCTCGCTTTCCGGGCGCAGCGGCGGCGATGCCGGCAGAGTGCGCACGGCGACGAGGAGCGGACTGTCCGGCTGCGGAAGGATAGTGAGAAACCCGTTCAGCCGGTCCAGCTGCCCGAGCCGCCGTCGAACGCTGGTCGCCAGGTCCAGTTCCCACAGCTCCCCTGGTTCGGCGTGCCCGGCGGGCAGCGCCAGGTAGAACAGTCGCTGCTCGTCCAGCGCAAGGGGCCGAAGCACGGTTCCCGGCGAGCTCGGCACGACGATCGCGGTTTTGCCCTCCACGGTGAAGCGCACCAGCTCCGTGGGGGTCGGCAGCTGTGGTGGAGTGCCTGGCGGGCGGCGGGCGAAGAGGAGCGCTGAGCTATCCGGCAGCCACAGCGGGTGGTCGAGTCCTGCCCCGACGTACCCATCAGTGATCGCGAGGACGCGCGTCCCGGACCGTTCGACGATTGCAATCTGTCGGCTGGTCGCGCCGGCGCCGAACGGCTCCATCGCTCGCACGACGGCCACCGATCGGCCATCGGGTGAAGGGATCGCGTCGGTCACGAGTTCGCGGAGAAGCGTCGTCTCCGTGCCCTGCAGGACATCGAGTGCCAGCACCCGCGCGTCGCGCTGCAAGCGCTCCAGGTACTCTGCCTCGCGTTCGTAGGCATGCCGGACCGGCGTTTCCCGGATCAGGAGCGTCGTCGCATCGAGCCAGGCGAGTGGCCGGCGGTTCGTCTGGCGGTCCCAGCGGTAGCGAGCGAGACGCGTGCCGTCCCAGCGCAGGATATCCAACCAGCGCGGCTCGCGCGGTGGATCGGGTGTCCAAGCGGCGATCAGCTGGCCATCGGGACCGAGCAGTCGGAACCCTCCGGCATCGGCCGGCAGGCGACTGGTCACGGCGAGCCAGCGACGCTGGCCGAGATCGAAGGCGAGCGCGTACGGACCGGCCGAGCCGAACCAAACGTACGGTCCGCTCGCCGACGGTGCAGCGGCCTCGCCGGGCGGCCCGACCGCGCGGTTTCCCGGGAGCCTCCAGCTTACGAAGACGAGAAGCAGCACGAGCGCGACCAGCACGACGATGCTCGGATGCCGGCGCTGACGGGGAGCAGGGGGAACTGGTGCGGTGCTGGCACGCTCGAGTGCCTGCGCATCGACCTCGCGGCTCGTCGCCAGCGCTGTCCGGCACGCGGAGCAGGTGCGGGTATGGAGCAGGAGCGCGAGCCAGGCATCGCGGTCGGCCAGGCGATCGCGCCAGGATGCGACCTCCTCCCGCCCCTCCGGACAGGGGTCGCTCCAGTGGTCACTCAGCTGGGCGCGCACCGCGAGCAGTGCGTCGCCGATGCGCGATTCCTCCGCGCCGGTCACAACGGCGAGTCGAGCGGTGGATACGCCGGCCAGGTGGAGCGCGTAGAGGAGCCCCGCTCGATCACCGCGCCGGTGCGGAGACGAGAGGCGCAGGACGAGCGAACAGACCTGGCTCCGCCACCAGATCGCCGGCAGCGCTGCCTCCAGTGGGGTCCGCTGGGCAGGTGCAGCGATCCACCGCGCGATGCGGGGCGGGAAAACGCTCTCGAGGAGGGTGGCGAGCCTGAGTCCTGTCTCGTGCATCGACGCCGCTCCAGGCTAGCACTACTATTCTATGGTGCGGTCGAAGGGGGGCGCGGTGAGCTTCCGCGAGCGGCTCGAGCAGGCGATCGCCCAGAACCACTCGCTGCTGTGTATCGGTCTCGATCCCGACGTCGAGCGATTTCCCACGGGAATCCCGCGCGATCCCGAGGGGATCGTGGTCTTCAACCGGGCGATCATCGAGGCGACAGCTGACCTCGTCTGCGCGTACAAACCGAACCTCGCCTTCTATTTGCAGTACGGCGCAGCTGGCATCGCCGCGTTGGCCACCACACGTCAACTCATCCCACCGCACATCCCGGTGATCTTGGATGCCAAGCTCGGGGACATCGCCAGCACGTCTGCCGCGTACGCCCGCGCGGTGTTCGAGACGCTCGGATTCGATGCGCTGACTGTCCATCCCTACCTCGGGAGCGAGGCTCTGGAGCCGTTCCTGTCGACTTCCGATCGCGGTGTCTTCGTCCTCGTGCGGACGTCGAATCCTGGCGCGAGCGAGATCCAGGATCTACCAGTGGGCGAGGCCGGTGAGCCGCTCTATTTGTGGCTCGCCGAGCGAGCGCGTGCGTGGAACCAGCGCTCCGGCAACGTGGGTCTCGTGGTCGGTGCCACCTACCCGGTCGATCTGGCCTTGGTGCGACAACGCTGCCCCGACTTGCCGATCCTGGCTCCCGGGATAGGGGCACAGGGCGGGGACCTGGAGCGGGCGGTGTGCGCTGGCCTCAGCGAGGCAACGGCGCCGCTCCTGGTGACTGTCTCGCGCTCGATCCTCTATGCGGATGCGAGTGCACGCTTTGCGGAGTCGGCACGGGCTGCCGCCCGCCGCGTGCGCGATACGATCGAGCGGATCAGGAAGGAGGTCGCCGGGCAGGCTGGCCACCGCTGAATCGAGCAATCCTGCCCGGCATG
>Ga0308421_1001208_pt1 | contig 14167 bp, 10 predicted proteins | sample HotsprSampleMS60_FD_203673 | JGI IMG/M metagenome (GOLD analysis project Ga0308421, IMG submission 203673) | Hot spring phototrophic mat microbial communities from Mushroom Spring, Yellowstone National Park, Wyoming, United States - 20090730_MS60 ...
AAGACGAATCCTACTGGCTGGAGATTAAAGAAGATGGTCTACGACTGAAAGCCACTACCGACCTCGGTCTGATTCGTGGTCTGGAAACTCTTCTCCAGCTGCTTTCGGCAGATGAAAAGGGTTATTATTTCCCCTGTCTTGTTGTTGAAGATTGGCCAAGATTCACCTGGCGGGGTTTGCTAATAGATTCCTGCCGGCACTTTATGCCAGTTGAAGTTATCAAGAGAAACCTGCTGGCTATGTCAGCGGTCAAACTCAATGTTCTCCACTGGCATCTTTCTGAAGACCAGGGGTTCCGGGTAGAGAGCAAAACTTTTCCCAGGCTACACCAGATGGGTTCTGATGGTCTTTATTACACCCAGGAACAGATTAAAGAGGTTATCCAGCTGGCCTCAGACCTGGGCATCAGAGTAATGCCGGAGTTTGATATTCCCGGCCATTCGACCAGCTGGTTTGTAGGCTATCCCGAGTATGCCAGTGCTCCGGGACCTTACCGGATTGAAAGAGGCTTTGGAATTTTCCACCCTGTTTTTAACCCGGCTAATCCGGAGGTTTACAAATTTTTCGATAAATTTTTCAAAGAAATGGCTGCTCTCTTTCCTGACCCCTACATGCATATTGGCGGGGATGAGGTTGAGCCTGCCCACTGGAAAGAGAACCCGGATATTCAAAAATTTATGAAGAAGAAAAACCTCCCGGATTATCACGCTCTTCAGGCTTATTTTAATAAAGAAATCCTTAAAATCCTGACCAGATACAGAAAGAAGATGGTCGGCTGGGATGAAATCTACCAGCCCGGCCTTCCTAAGGATGTGGTCATCCAGTCCTGGCGGGGTACTCAAGCTCTGGTAGATGGGGCTAAAAAAGGATACCAGGGTATTCTGTCCAACGGTTATTACATAGATCTTTGTGAGCCGGCCGAAAGACATTATCTCAACGATCCAGTTCCACCTGATTCTCTGCTGAGTGTTGAAGAGAGAAAACTAATTCTGGGTGGTGAAGCTACCATGTGGGCTGAGCTGGTTTCGCCGGAAACGGTAGATTCCAGAATCTGGCCCCGCACAGCAGCCATTGCTGAAAGGTTATGGTCTCCGGCCGAAGTGAGAGATGTGGATGACATGTATCGAAGACTTCAGGTCGTCAGCCTTCAGCTTGAAGAAACAGGAATCCAGCATCTAAGAAATCAAGATATGATGCTCAGGCGCCTGGCCAGCTCAGATAATATCAAAGCTCTTAAAAAACTGGTGGCCGTGGCGGAGCCGGTCAAAGGATATGCCCGCCACAGTCAAGGACGGAAATATACTTCACTGGCCCCATTGACCCGTTTTGTCGATGCCTGCTTTCCAGAATCTCTGGAAGCCAGAGAATTCCGGAAGAAGATGGAAAAAATTATTAAGACAAAAGATAAAACTCTGATGGAAGAAATTAAGTCAGATCTTAAAAGCTGGATAGAAAATCACAAGTTGATAGAAGAGCTGGCCCGAAAATCTCCAGTTCTTCAAGAAGTGGTACCTCTTTCTGCAGCCCTGGCAGATTTGAGCTCTCTGGGGATTGAAGCACTGGGCAGACTTAAATCCGGAAAACCGGCTGATCGCCGCTTTCTGGAAAAAGCTCAAAAAACACTGGAAGTGAGCAAAAAACCACAGGCCGAATGTGAGCTGACGGTCTGGCCGGCTTTTGATCAGCTTATTAAAGCTCTGAAAGATAAATAGAGGCTAAGATAAATAAAATTACGGAATTTATAAATATTGATGTTTAAACTGCAGGAAAGAAACTCTAACCGATATGAGCTCAGTGTTGTTCTCCTGCTCTTTTTATTCTTGGTGCTGTATTCGAAGGTTGAGGCTTTTGACCAGGTTGTTCTCAGAGATAGTCTGAATCGAGAGGTTAAAATTCCGGGAAAAGTTGAGCGAATAGTTTGCCTTCAACCGGAACTTCTCCGAATACTGGTGGCTCTTGGCCAGCAGGAAAAGGTGGTTGCCGTGGACCGTTTTCCAGTTAAATATGACCATCTTCTCAGAATTATCTTTCCTGAAATCGTTAACCTTCCTGTGGTATCTGTAACTGGAGAAGATGCTAACGTTGAAAAAATTCTGAGCTTGAGGCCTGACCTGGTTTTAGTCTCACCCTCCGAACTTTTTCTCTCCAGACAACTCAGCCGGAAACTTCGCTGTCCGGTAGTTAGCCTGAGTGCAACCGGCCGCCTGGACCGACTTCTGGATGAAATAGAAGTTCTTGGTCGCCTCACCGGAAGCCTGAGTCGGAGTGAAGAGCTGAAAAGGTTCTTGCAGGATAAAATTAGCTGGCTTCAAAAACAGGTAGCCAGGGTTGCAGCGAGCCGAAAACCGCGAGTTTACCTGAGCTTCTGGGGTTCTCTTCTGCGGTCACCGGTTTTCTACGAGCCAGTAGAAGTAGCTGGAGGTATTAACCTTACCAGCGAGCTCAGGCCAATTCATCAAGGGTCAGACACAGCCTTTTTAACTATAGAAAAAATTCTGAGCTGGGACCCGGAAATTATTCTGGTTCACGGCAACTATCCGCCCGAAGAAAGAAAGCTGACTGTGGAGCAGGTGAAGTCTGACCCGAGACTGCAGTCAATCCAGGCAATTAGGGCCCACCGGGTCCATTACACTTTCGGCTTCTGGTACTGGTGGGACCCGGCTCTGGTTCTGGTAGAATGTTATTATCTGAGCCAGCTTTTTCATCCTGGCTTAAAAAATGAATTTGACCTCGAAGCTGAGGCTGAAACCATTTTTAAATTTTTCTACCGGAAGGAAGGGTTGTTTCAGGCTCTGTGTGATAAAATAAAGGCTCATGACTGGTTCAGGGCAGACTGAAAAGAAAATAATTCTTTATATCTCGGTATTACTTCCGTTGCTACTTCTCTTAGTCTCTCTCCTTGTTGGAGCTTATCGGATCAATCTTTTGGAATCCCTAAGAATCATCTGGACCAGGGTATTTCAGCCCTCAGCTGAGGTATTACAATCACCTTCAGCCAACATTATTCTGAATATAAGACTACCCAGGATAATCCTGGCCCTTCTGGCTGGAGCAGCCTTTTCCATTTCGGGAGCGGCTTTGCAATCACTTTTCCGCAATCCTCTGGTTAATGAATACATTCTCGGAGTTTCATTCGGAGCTGGCTTCGGAGCCGCTTTTTCTCTGGTGGTGCTCAGCCATCGGTTCCCGCCCCAGCTAATGGCTTTCGGATTTGCCCTTCTGGCTGTAGTTCTAGTGCTGGCTATAGCTGAAGGGGCCAGGAATAGTTTGATAGCGGTTCTGCTAACCGGCATTATTGTTTCGGCTCTTTTCCAGGCTCTGCTTTCGGCTGTGGAGTTTATAGCCAGCCCCTATGCTCTTCAAGCTCTCTTTTTCTGGTTACTGGGAAGTTTTTCCCAGGTTACTTGGCCAGACCTCTACTGGACCGGGCCCACGGTACTTGTGGGATTAATTTTTCTGATAAAAATGAGCTGGAGGTTAAACGTCTTAAGCTTGAGTGAAGAAGAAGTCCGCTCAATGGGAATTGCAGTAAAAAGAGAGAGGATTCTGGTTATAATCCTGACCACCTTGATTACTTCAGCTGTGGTGTCTGTTGCCGGAATTATTGGCTGGGTTGGACTTATCGTCCCTCATGCTGTTCGCGGCCTAGTAGGTTCCGACAACCGCCTGGTTCTTCCGGTTTCAGCCGGGCTTGGAGCTTTTTTGATGCTAGTGGCCGATAATTTAATAAGAATGTTTTCTCCATACGAATTTCCCGTAGGAATTCTTACTAATTTAGTAGGAATTCCGTTTTTCCTGTATTTAATCAAAAAATCCAAATCCAGCTGGGGTTATTAGAAGTGCAGGCCAGAATTAGGGAGCTTCAAGTAAATTATGATGATTTTGAGCTTAAGGTTTCCGGGCTGGTTTTTGAGGCAGAAAAGGTCTCAGTGCTGGTTGGTCCCAATGGAGCCGGTAAATCAACTTTGCTGAAAGCTCTGACGGGAGTACTGCCAGTAAAACCGGGCTCAATCTTTATCGGCGGTCGAGACCTGGCTTTTCTGCGGGGGGCGGAAAAAGCTTCCCTCATAAGCTATGTACCTCAGGAGCAGGCTCTTGTTTTTAACCATTCGGTGTTTGATTTTATCCTGATGGGGCGAAGTGGCTTTCTCAGCCTCTTTTCCAGACCTTCACCTGAGGATTATTACAAAACTGAGGAAGTGATTTCTTACCTTGGGCTGGAAGCTTTCAGTCGGCGAAAATATACTGAGCTTAGCAGCGGGGAAAGAAGGATTGTTCTAATAGGCCGGGCTCTGGCTCAGGATTCCAGGATTATAGTTCTGGATGAGCCAACCACCTTCCTGGACCCTAAGCACGAAATACAGATTATTGACCTGATGAAGAAGCTGGCTACTGAAAGAGGCAAAACCATAATTACCTCTCTTCATAGCCTGGAATTAATACCGAGATTGGCAGATTTCCTGATTCTCTTAAAAAAAGGCCGAATTCTGGCTAGCGGTCCTGCCCGGGAAGTTTTTAAGACCGAACTTCTGGTCGAGCTTTTTGAATATCCTCTAAAGGTGGCCGAAGCTGAAGGCCAGACGGTCCTTCTACGGTAAGCCTGAAAAAATTGTTACTTCAGTTTTTCTTCGCTGACAAAGCTCCGATATGGCGAAAGATAGAAAAGAATTTCTTCATCGTCAGGCCCGGGTCTTCCGGAAATCAATCTCGTCAAAAGCTCGGCCACTCCGGGTCCCAGCATAAAACCCTGACCGCACATGCCCACAGCCAGAAGAAATCCTGAGACTTCTTTTGACCAGCCAACAATCGGGAAACCATCCGGTGTCATCGGGTAGAGCCCGCGCCAGGTACGTCGCACTCGAATATTTTTTAACCTGGGCATTAATTCGATCATCCGTCGTGAAACCATGGGCAGAAATTCACTGGTTTCTCTCTCATCAAAGCCCCAGATGCTCGGGCTTGGGGTTATGCAGAAAATAATCTGTCCTGTGGCATGCTGGTAAAAATAATAATTGGCCGAACCCTGGACCGGCCTGATATCCACCACCATCGGCTCAAAAAAGCGTTGGACAGGCTCGGTAACAGCTGCTTCATGAGAATCTGACTTTACCGGAACTTCCATCCCGGCCATCCTGGCTACTTCGGCCGCCCAAGCCCCCGCTGCATTCACCACCACTTCAGCTTCGTAACGGCTGCGGTCAGTAACCACGCCTCTAACTTTTCCGTTCTCTACCATCAGGTTCAGGACGTTCTCGCGGAAATGGAATTCAGCGCCGGCTTTTTTTGCCTGCCGGTAAAAAGCTTCCACAGCCAGCAGGGGAGAAGCATGTCCGTCTTCAGGTGAAAAAGTTCCGCCTCTTAGACCTCGCGGGTTCAGGTCGGGCAGGATTTTTCTCAGCTCTTCAGCTTCCAGCCAATCAATTTTCAGTCCATGGCTTTTCTGAAGAGGCAGGACTTCTTTCAGAGTCCTTTCTTCTTGTTCTCTGTAGGCTACGAAACAGTACCCCCCCTGGTGCCATTCAATCTCATCACCGTAGGTCTCTTTCCAGGTAGAAAAGATTTTTAAACTTCTAAGGCAAAGCCGGATTTTTGCCGGGTCAGAATGGGTGGCTCTCAGTCCGCCAATGGCTCTTTTGTTGGAGCTCTGGCCTGGACTGGCGTTTCGGTCGAGAACCAGAACTTTAAAACCACTCTGAGCTAAGAAAAGGGCGGTTGGTGTTCCTATGCTCCCGGCTCCGATGATTATCACTTCGTATTCATTTCGGCTCATTCTCGACCTCCTTAGCATCAGAGAGACCGGCAAAAACACCGAGAGGAACCTCGATAAAAAGCGGCCTCTTGGGCTGGTCGACGATTTCGCTTTCGGGTACACCTTCTTCTCTGAATAGCCGGTGAATCAGGGGAGTGCAGGTTTTAGCTCCACAGGGTCCCATTCCAGCTCTGGTTATGGTTTTGATTTCGTTTATATCTCTAATTCCTTCTCGGATTAAATTTCTTATTTCCCCAGCGGTCACCCTTTCACAACGACAGATAATAGCTTCATCCGACATTCTTTCCACATAGCGGGCGAGCGTATCTTCGATTTTCGACTGCAGAACAAGTCCGCTTACTTTCCTGGCAATTTCTTTAGGAACCTGCACTTTTACCAGAAGGGTTCGGTCGTTGCCCTTAATTGATTTTATTGAGTTTACTCTAGCCCAGCCGAGATGATGTCCTTCAATATCGACCACCGTCACCTCGTCTCCGGGGTTAATTGTTTCTTTCAGGAATTCAAAAGGTATGGTGATTTCTGGAAACTCAGGGTTTTTACGATAGTCTACCAGGGTAATAGCCAGACCCGGACAGAAGACCACGCAGCGTTCACAGCCGCTGCAACTTTTGCCATCTTTTTCCTCATGGTAGACAGGAAGTTTACGGACATCATCTGGGTCAACCTCAATCAACTTTCTTGGGCAAATGGCCGAGCAAGGGTCGCAGGGGATTTCCTGCAGGCAGTGAATGACCGGAAAAACACCTTCTTCCTTTTCTGGAAAATATTCAGGATAAGTACTTCCCGGTCTGGATTTCAGAATTTCAGCCGTCCTATACCAGTCAGCCGGGATTTCGCCCTCGTAGACGCCAAGGGCTCTGGCAATTTCCAGCCCTTTGATTTTCCCGGAGAAAATAGCGGCTGAGGCCTCAGCAATTTCTTCAGCGTCGCCGGCAGCGTAAGCTGGAATTTGAAATTCTTTAGCTTTCAGATAAAATTCGTTGACCGGGTCCAGACCAACTGCAATCAGCACCGTATCGCAGCTGAAGCTCTTTTCAGTTCCAGGAATGGGCCTGAAATTCTCATCCACTCTGGCCACAGTGACCGATTCGACCGAATCTTTCCCGTTGGCGCTGAGGATGGTGTGGGAGGTCATGATGGGAACTCCCAACCTGGCCAGTTTATCTTTGTGGACCTTATAACCACCTACTTCTGGCATGACTTCAACCAGACCAACCACCTTGATTCCGGCCTGGAGAGCATGATAACCGGCAATCAGACCGACATTCCCTCCGCCGACTATGAAAAGTTTTTCAGTCGGTTTAACCAGGTCTCTATTGACCAGTGTCTGGAAAGCCCCGGCTCCATAAACGCCGGGCAGGTCATTTCCTGGGAAAGCCAGTGATTTTTCTCTGGCACCGCAAGCTACCAGCAGAACTTTCGGTTTTACCAGGGCATACTTACAACCATTTTTCAGGACGCCTACCTTGTGGTCGCTGAAAACTGCCAGGGCTGTACTACGCAGCCAGATTCGGACCGAACTAAATTTCCTGACCTCATTTTCCAACCGGGTAGCAATGTCTATACCTCTCGTTCCAGCGAAGACAGCTTCCACCGAACCAAAAAAACGGTGGGTTTGCAGCACTAGCTTACCTCCCAGGCGGTGTTTATCATCAACCACAAGGCAATCCACCCCGAGGCGCCCAAGTTCAATAGCTGCCGAGAGGCCAGCTGGCCCACCGCCAATTATCAAAACTGAGACCGAAACTTCTTCAATCGGTTGAAATTGCAGAGAAGTTTCCGGGTCAATTTGAGGCAGGTAGGGCAAGCCAGCAATCGGTTCTACCTTCATTCCGGGTTTGACCAGCTCCATACAGGATTTAACCGGAAAACCGTCTGCCAGAACCAGACACTGAGCACACTGGCCGTTGGCACAGAATATTCCCTGAGGAGCTCCATCTTTGTGGTGGTAACTGAAAATCCTGACACCGTTAGCGAAAAGAGCAGAGGCTATGGTCTCTCCTTCTCGGGCTTTAAGCTCTTTTCCCTGAAAATAAAAATTAAAAGTTGGTCTGTCTTCAATCGGCAGGATAGGATGTTTATAAAGGCGATTGTCGATCAAAGGAAACTCCTTTAATCAAAAAAGATGTTATCAGTCATTAAGTATTATGTTGAAATTTTAAGAAATGGATTATACCACAACGATTTTCTTATTAAAATATCTGATGAAAAATTTCAGTTTGTTTAAACCTCATATACTTGATTTCATTGCCACCCCAGCAAGTGGCTGAAATTAGGGCAGGTTGATTATTAAGCCTAAAAAAAATAAAATGGTGAGCCAAATAATCTATTTGAAGAAGGGAGATAAGGATTGGGCAACCTGAGCGGGATTTCAATCGAACCATTTCGGGGGGAGCTCGAAGAACTTCAGAGGCTGGCTCAGACTGCCTGGAAGGATGAGTATGGAACAGCCTCTTTTCCTGATCTTTACCGCCCTCAATTTATTCGGTATCTTTTACAAAAATCAAAGGACCCCAGGCATTTTATAGCTGCTTATAAAGAGAATGAACTTCTGGCATTTCTGGCCAACATACCAAGAATAGTGTCCTATCAGCAAAAGAAATACCGGGCTATTCTCAGCTGTCTTCTGGTCAGCCGAAGAGAATACTTGAGAAAGGGCCTGGCTCAGGCGGTGATAGAGGAAGCGCTGAGGATAAATCAGGAAATCACTCGGTATGATTTTGCCCTTCTTTACATGGAAACCGGACATAGGTCTTCATTTCTTTTAGAAAAATTAAAGAGGGGAGGGCATAACATCCAGTTTCTTAAAAGACTTACGGTCCTGGGAAGAATTCTGAACCTGGAACTGGTAGTTTTTTCTGAAGGTTTAAAAACCATCGAAAGAATGGCCATTAAAGCCTGGGGAGCTCATAGAGTTCCACCTGCCGGGGGGTGTGACCAAAAATTTCAAATGGAAGAATTAAAACCTGAAGACCTGGAGGAAATCCAGACCCTCCTGAACCATTATGCTGAAACTTCAGACCTGGCTCTTTTCTGGAATGACCAAAAAGAGCTGGAAAGTGAGCTGTATTTTCCAGGAGTTGCTGAGACAAGCGTGCTGAAAAAAGACCGCCAGCTGGCAGCTGTTTTCAGTTATTTTATTCATGACCACATCGGAAAATCATTAGAGCGCTGGGCCTGGCTCAATCATGTAGCCTTCAAAGGGCTTTCTCCAAAGGAGCAAAAAGTTGCAGTTAATCTGTTGCTTCATAATCTGGCCAATCGAGGAATTGTCGGGGTGGTTGAATGGACAAAGGGATATTATCCCCTCGGTTTGCTTTACAGGGCCAGATTTTTCCCCTATCCCAGAAGTGTTAACCTTTATGCCTGGGTCTTCAATCCTGAAATAAAGTTTAAGCATCTTAGAAGAATTTACGAAGTTCAGATTTAACCGGAAGTTTCTATTCGAAAAAAATTAGCTATCTTTTGATACAGATAATTTTTGTTATAAGTCTAATTGTTTATTTCCTAATCAGAATATTTTTTGGAATAGAAAATTATTGCCGGTTGTGGTTAAATAGAAAATAATCAACAGGAAAGAATTATGAGACTGGAAAACAGTCGGAAAATCTTCTTCATCTTATTAATTACAATATTAGCTTTAAGTTTTTGCAGGAGAGAAAAGTTGGAAATATTAAAAATTGTTGACCGTCCACCGGCTGGTAGAAGTAATTCTTTTTATCCCAGTAATCAGCCACCTCTTGAGCCAAGCCCTCTGGTCAAACTACCTATCGGTAAAGTTCAGGCCCGGGGTTGGGTTTTAAGTCAGCTGGAATTGATGAGAAAAGGACTTACTGGTCGTCTGGAAGAAATTTCCAGATTCCTCGCCCCTGATTCTGGATGGCTAACCCTAAAGGGTAAAGGCTGGGAAGAGATGCCTTACTGGCTAAGAGGCTACGGTAATTTGGCTTATCTTCTCAACGATTCAGAAATGATTCAGAAAGCAAAGAAATGGCTGGAAGCTATCCTTGCCAGTCAGCAGATTGATGGCTATTTCGGGCCGGTTGACAACCGGCTGAGTAACGACCTCTGGCCCAATATGCTGGCGCTGGCCTGCCTTCAGAGTTACTACGAGTTCAGTGAGGACCGCAGGGTGCTGGATTTTATGCTGAAATACTTCAGGTACGAGTTTGAGCTACCTGAAGAAAAATTACTGCCGGGCAGCTGGCAGAAGCTGAGGGGCGGAGAAAATCTGGAAAGTGTTTACTGGCTATACAACCGGACAGGAGAAAAATGGCTACTGGAGCTGGCTACCAAAATTTACCAGAATACTGCTTCCTGGGAAGCACCGATTCTAACTCCCGAACGGGATAGAAATTGGGAAGAAAGTTCTTTCTACCACGGGGTAAATATTGCCATGGGATTCAGATACCCCGCGGTCTATTTTCAACAGGCAAAGAACAAACAGCTTCTCAAAGCAGTGGAAAAAAATTATCGTCAGATAATAGAGTTTTACGGTCAGCAGCCAGGTGGAATGTTTGGAGCCGACGAAAACATCCGGCCTGGCTATAACGACCCGCGCCAGGGGGCTGAAACCTGTACCATGGTAGAATTTATGAACAGCTTTGAATCCCTGCTTAAAATAACCGGAGACCCAATCTATGCAGACCGCTGCGAGGAGATAGCCTTCAACTCTCTGCCAGCGGCCCTGACTCCTGACCTGAAAGCTCTGCACTATCTAACCGCAGCCAATCTCATTTCCTGTGACAGTTCAGATGAACATGATTTTCAGAATTCAGGTACTCTTCTTTCTTATGACCCCTGGAAGTACCGTTGCTGTCAGCACAATGTGGCCTTTGGCTGGCCCTATTTTGCCGAACATCTCTGGCTGGCTACTTCTGATAATGGACTGGCTGCTGTCCTTTACGCACCCTCAACCGTGGAAGCTCTGGTCGGTGAAAAAGGGCAGAAAGTCAGGCTGAGCGAAACAACTGATTATCCTTTTGATGAAAGAGTTGAGATTATAATCAGCTGTGATAAACCTGTATTTTTCCCGCTTTATCTGAGACTGCCAAACTGGGCAGAAAAAGCCTGGTTGCAAATAGCCGGGGAGGATGAGGTTGAGCTCCGCCATCCCGGAAAATACGCAGTTATTAGCCGGGAATGGAAAAACGACGACCTGGTACTTCTGGAGTTTGAGGCTCCAATAAGAGTTAGATTCTGGCCTGGGCTGGGTCAGGCCGTCTCAGTAGCTCGTGGTCCTCTCTGGTATTCTCTGGAAATCAAAGAGAACTGGCAACGATGCGGCGGCACGAACGACTGGCCGGCCTTTGAAGTTCTGCCTGCTTCTGACTGGAATTATGCTCTGGTCCTCGATGTGAAACAACCAGAAAATAATTTCAGACTGATTGAGAAAAAGCCACTGGCCTATCAACCCTTCAGTCAGGAAACAGCTCCGCTGGTTCTCGAAGCGTCCGCCAGGAAATTGCTGGAGTGGTCAGCTGAAGGCAAAATGGTAGGAAAAGTACCGGCCAGCCCCGTCAGAAGCGACCTTCCGATAGAAAAAATCCGTCTTATACCGATGGGCTGTGCTAGATTGAGGATAACCTGTTTTCCCTGGACTTCAGCCAGATAAGTATACAAGCTTAAAGGAGATGTTTGGAAAATGATAACCATTAAGGTCAGAAAAAGGTTAAAAATCAGATTTGCTTTTTATATTTTTCTGGTTGTGTTAACTAAATTATTTTTCATCCACCAGCCACTTCAGGCTAAAGTTCCTGAAAACAGGCTGGTTACGACCGATTGGCTGCAGAGCCAGCTCCATCGTCCTGATCTCAGGATAATTGATATGAGAGCCGACATCAGAGATTACTGGGCCGGGCACATCCCTGGAGCCGTTTATCTGGATGAGACAGCTCTCCGCTGGCCTGAAAAAGGGGTCCCAGGAAAGCTAATGCCGGTTGAGGTGCTGGTCAAGTTGCTACAGCAGCTCGGGATAAGCAGAAAAACTACAGTGATTATATACACCGAAATCAACAATTATCGAGCTACCTATTTTGCCTGGGCTCTTGATTACCTCAGACATGAAAGCTGGGCTATTCTGGACGGAGGTTTTAACCGCTGGAAAAACGAGGGGCGCCCAACAAATCAGGATTATCCAGCCCTTACCACCTCGGTTTACGAAGGAAAAATTAAACCTGATGAAGAAATTAGAGCCAGTCTTGACCAGGTTAGAAAACGCGACCCTAAAGTCACTGTTTTGCTTGATGTTCGGCCTCCGGAATTTTTTTCTGGGGAAAGAGGCACTTGGAAAAGACGCGGTCATATTCCCGGAGCTTTAAACATTCCCTGGTCGGCTTTTCTAAAAGAGGACGGAAGCTGGAGAGACCTGGAACTCATCAGAAATAATCTTAATGAGATGGGAATTATGCCGGCAAAAACTATCATTCTTTACTGTGGTCAGGGGTTGATGGCTTCTCATACCTACCTGACCCTTAAATATATTCTTAAATTTCCAACAGTTAAAATCTATGACGGTGGCTTTAACGAGTGGAGCAATCGAGAAGATCTTCCGGTGGAAACCGGAGACAGTGAAAAGAAATGAGAAAGAAATTATTAATAAAAGTTTTTCTGCTGACGATAACCATCATCCTGGTCGTTATGGGCCTGATAAGTGGGGAGTTTCAGGTAGTCTGGCAGAAAGCCCGAACAGTTTGCCTCGAATGTGTGGGCCTCGGATAATTAGATCTGAAGAGGAGCCGGGTAGAGATGAAGACTGAGATGAAAAGAAGGTTAACTCAAATCCTGGCGGCTCTGGGCTTTAATCCTGACTTTATTTCGTTATCCCGTGGTGAAATCAGTCAGGTTCAGACCAAAGGAATCTGTGTTCCAGCTCTGAATTGCTATTCCTGCCCGGCGGCCATCGGGGCTTGTCCCATCGGAGCACTGCAGAACTCACTTAATACCCTGAAATTTAACCTTAGTTCAGGGCAGAAAAAACTGGGACTGTATGTGGTTGGCAGTCTGGGTTTGATGGGAGTAATAGGTGGCCGGCTGCCCTGCGGCTGGCTCTGTCCTTTTGGCTTTCTTCAGGAATTAATTTATAAAATTCCAGGTCCTAAGATTAAGATTCCTGAATTTCTGACGGCTCTCAGATATCTTGTCCTGATTATCCTGGTACTCCTTCTGCCGCTTTTGGTACTGGACTCGATGGGACTGGGTATTCCCTGGTTCTGTAAATGGCTGTGTCCGGCTGGAACGCTGGAGGCGGGAGTTCTACTGTCTATAACAAATCCGACCATTCGTTCACAGCTTGGCTTACTTTTTATCTGGAAGCTTGGTCTTTTAATTTTATTTCTGGTCTGGATGGCAGTTTCTTCAAGACCTTTTTGTCGCACTATCTGCCCCCTGGGGACCATCCTTGGATTTTTTAATCGGGCCAGCCTTTTCCAGATGAAAGTTGACCTGTCTCGCTGCATCGTCTGTGATGCCTGTCAGCGGGCTTGTCCGGTCAATCTTAAAATTTATCAGAATCCTGACAGTTCTCGGTGCATTAGATGTTTAAAATGTGAGAGCGTCTGTCCGGTTAACTGTATTGCCCATGGGTTCTTTTTGAAAGAAGAAAGAGCAGCAGAAAATTACAGCCGGTCTGCTTCAGTTTGAAAGTATTCTGTTAAAAGAAAGAAGGTAATCAAAAAGGCGGGTTGAGCAGTTGTTTTCAGAAGGACTCGCCGGCTTTGAAGTAAATTCCATAGGAGCCCGGTCCAAATGCCAGATCAACTCTGAGGTTGGCCTTTTCCTTAGGTATTATCTTAAAGCGGAGGCCAAAACCGGCCGCGTATTTAATGGTATCCCAGTTGAATTCATTAAACTTATTGGCCAGATTTCCCATTGCTCCGAAAACCACGCCACTCAGCCTTTTCCACAAGGGAAAACGGTATTCGGCTTGAAAGGCTAAGAGGTTGTTATCCCTGAAGCGTCCTTGATAATAGCCCCGTAGAAGAGAATCACCACCGAGCATCGGCATTTTGTAAAAAGGAACTTCATCGCTTGTGGTTTCGGCAATGGCTTGAAGAGCCAGAACCTGGTTTTCTTTTATTCTAATATAATTTCTAAGATCTAACTTGAAACTAAGGTATTCAAAATCACTGCCGAATATTCGGTCATTCCAGAAGCCGATAGCTTGAAGATAAAAGCCACTGCTTGGGGAGAAGATGTTATCGCGGTTGTCATAGGTCAGGATGAGCCCGGGTCCTGAAAGTAGACCACCCTGACTGCCAGGGACCAGTCCTAAGTCGATTAACTTGTTGGGTTCTTTTTCTGCAATTCTGGTACTTTCCAGATGATACTTGAAGCCAAAATAAACGGGCAGGTTTTGAAAAAACTTTTTCTGCAGGCCGACTTCCAGAAAATAAGTCC
>Ga0308421_1001222_pt1 | contig 14052 bp, 12 predicted proteins | sample HotsprSampleMS60_FD_203673 | JGI IMG/M metagenome (GOLD analysis project Ga0308421, IMG submission 203673) | Hot spring phototrophic mat microbial communities from Mushroom Spring, Yellowstone National Park, Wyoming, United States - 20090730_MS60 ...
TCAGAATTATCCGAATCCATTTAATCCTGAAACTGAAATTAAATTCACAATACCAGAAAAACAATTTGTCACACTGAAGGTTTATGATTTATTAGGTAGAGAAATCAGAACACTTGTTAATGAAACATTAACAGGCGGGGAATACTCAGTAAAATTTAATGCAGAAAATCTTCCCTCTGGCATTTATATGTATGAATTGAGATCAGGAAAGAGTGCTCAAGCTAAAAAGATGGTTTATCTCAAGTAATTCATTTAAGATAAATTAATTTTTTGATAGCGGAGTATTCATTGAGGGAAACTTTGATGAAATAAACTCCGCTGTTTAGTTTTCGTGGATAAAAATTAAATGTGTATTTACCATCACTAACAAATTTTTCTTCAATGATTTGAATTTTCTCTCCTAGTATTGAGTAAATCTCAATTTTCAAGTTTCCAGATTGATTTAGAGTAATTTCAACTTTAAGATTTGAATTGAAAGGATTGGGATAAATTTCAAAATCAAAAATTTTCGAGTTGGTTGGTTTACCAGTTTCGAATTGTTCAACTGTGGTTTGTATTGGGGGAATATATTTCAAAAAATAGCCGCTATCACAAACAGCGTAGCCATGAAGTGAGTCAGTGAATATTATTTTATTTGGCTGAACCGAATCGGGAGCTAAATATTCTGTCCAGGTATAACCAGAGTCAATTGTTACTAAAAATTTTCTTTCACCTTTGAGATTTAGCCAACCTTCCTTTGCATTTCGAAAGGCAACGGAATTTGCAATTCCAAAAATGTCGAGAGTTCTATAATTCCATGTTAAGCCGAAATCTGTTGAATGACTTACGGCAGTTCCATATTCGTAATCGCCACCAACAGCAAAAATGAAATCATTACTTATTATTTGAAAGTCGTTAATAGGTTCGGGTCCAATTGCAAAAGCATCCCAATTTTCACCGCCATCGGTTGTTCGCCAAATTACACCAAAAATATCTATTACACCGCCACAGCCAATTCCAAAGTTGTTATTAAAGAACTTAAGTTTCTTAATTGGGAAATTTGAAAATTGGATGTTATTAATTCTTGCTTCAATCCAGTCATTTCCACCATTTCTTGTTCTTAGAATAATTCCTGGTTCTCCACACAACCATCCATTTAATAAATCAGTAAAGAATATTGAATAAATAAAGGTCAAATCTTTACCATAAATTTCAGAAGTCCAGGTTTGACCGCCATTTGTAGTTTTTAAGAAAGTTGTTCCAATTGGTCCATATTGATTTCGATGCCAAGTCAATCCCCAACCATTTAATGAATCCAAAAAGAAGATATCGTGAATTGAAGTATTAACAGTGCTGTTTTGAAATGTCCAGTTATTTCCACCATCGGAAGTAAAAAGAATTACGCCAGAATCACCAGCAACCCAACCTTTCAAACTATCGAGAAAATAGATTGATTTAAGATTATAATGTGTTGGTGTTAGAGTCTTAATCCAATGTCCTTGAGAAAATAGAGTAGATTGAAAAAGAAATACTAAAACATAAATAAAAACTACTGAGAGAAAATTTCTCTGAATGTTGTTTCTAATCATTTCAATTAAACTTCCGAAGTAACTTTTTGAATAAATTTGAATTGTAAATTCGATGCCTTTCGTTAAAAAACTTTTTGCATTGCGAAATTATAATTTCCCGACTTTTAATCTCACTGGTTCCCAACAAATCATATCAATTGCAGCACGAATCTGTAAATCCTGTGAGTCGATTAATTCTTCATCCTCTTTTCTCTCAACGAGATGATATTCACCACTACTATCTAAAATTCTTGCATTGACATTATCAGCAAGTTGCAGTTTCAATATATTATTCATAATAAAGTTACCAATGACTCTTGATTTAATTGGAAAGATAACTTCAACTCTTCTGTTTAAATTTCTTTCCATCAAGTCAGCACTACCTGAATAAATTTTTGGATCACCGTTATTATAGAAATAAAAAATTCTTGAATGCTCGAGAAATCTTCCAACGATGCTTATAACTTTAATGTTTTCGCTTACTCCTTTGATTTTAGGTCTAAGCATACAAATTCCACGAACAAGTAAATCGATCTTAACTCCTTCACAAGATGCTCTGTATAAAGTTTGAATCATTTCAGGGTCAGTAATTGAATTCACTTTTATGATGATATAACCATTCCCATTTTTTTTGTGAGATTGAATTTCCTCTTCAATTAGTTCAATTAATCTTTTTCTCATATTTATTGGTGCAACTAAAAGATCTTTGTAATTATCTTGCTCAGAATAACCAGTCAAATAATTGAAGAGTTCGGTTACATCATCAGCTATATCTTCGTCGCATGTAAAAAGGCCGAGATCTGAATATTGACGAGCTGTTGAAATGTTATAATTTCCAGTTGAAAGATGAACATATCTTTTAAGACCATCACTTTCTTTGCGAATGACGAGTGTAACTTTGCAGTGAGTTTTCAATCCAACAAGTCCATAAACAACATGAACACCAACTTTTTCAAGTCTTCTTGCCCATTGGATGTTATTCTCTTCATCAAATCTTGCTTTAAGTTCTACGAGTGCAGCAACTTGTTTACCATTCTCAGCGGCTTCAATTAAATTTTCGACAATTGGAGAGTTTGTTCCTACTCGATAAAGTGTTTGTTTAATTGTAAGAACATCTGGATCAACTGACGCAGCTTTTGTAAACTCAATTACAGGTAAAAACGAATGATAAGGATGACTCAATAAAATATCATTCTTTTTGATCGCGGAAAAAATATCCTGATGTTCTTCAAAAACTTTTGGAATTGCTGGAGAAAATGGTTTGAATTTTAAATTTTGAAAAGGAAGATCATAAAGAGAAATTAAGTCGCCCAAACCCAATGGACCATTTAAGATTTGAATTGATTCATCTGAAATCTCCAAATTCTTTTTTAAGAGATTTAAGATTTGGTTAGGTAATTCATTTTCAATTTCAAGTCTAACTACTGCACCAAATTTTCGTTGTCTTATATTTTCTTCAATGACTTTCAATAAATCATCAGCTTCATCTTCTTGTATTTCGATGTCCGTATCTCTTGTAACTCGAAACATATAAGAATCAATTATGTGCATTTTTGGAAATAAAGACTCGAGATTAGCTTTGATAACCTGTTCGAGATAAGTTAATCTCAACTTTCCAGTTTGTTTCTTTCCTGAATCAAATTTTTCTTTTATTTGGTTTATGTTAATAAATCGTGGAAGATTTTTGGGAACCTTAACTCGTGCAAAGTGCCTTTCACCAGTTGGTTTTTCTATTCGTACTCCAAGATTAAGAGATAAATTTGAAATGTGAGGGAAAGGTCTTCCCGGATCAAATGCAAGAGGAGTTAATGTTGGATAAATTTCTTTTAGATAATAATGTCTGAGTAAATTTTTTTCATCTTCGTACAAATCATCGTAATTGACAATCTCAATTCCATTTTCTCTCAAGTTTGGAATTACATCATTCAAGTAACAATCCATATGGATTTTAAGTGAGTCTTCAACGCGAACTTTAATTTGATTTAAGGTTTCAATTGGTGTCAATCCATCAATTCCAACATTGCTGATGCCAGCAGCAACTTGTTCCATTAATCCTGAAACACGAATCATATAAAACTCATCGAGATTGGTACAAAAGATGGATAAAAACTTTACTCTCTCGAGCAAAGGCAAATCCTTGTCAAGAGCTTCTTCAAGAACTCGTTTATTAAATTCAATCCAGCTTAAATCACGATTAAAATAATACTCAGGTTTTTTGAAATTATTTGACTTATTATTCTTCATCTTTTATTACCGCAAGTTTTAATCAAGAATAAGTAAAATTTTCGAAAATTTCTAAGAATTATTCTCTTATTTCACTTAGATTTTTATTTACGAATTTCGAAGAATGAGAAGCTAATTTGGTTATATGTAAAACTTTTGGTTTCAGGACGATTATCAGAAATTCCAAATAGAAAATAATAGAATAGTCATTTCGAAAAGTTTAAGTCATTTGAAGCTGATCATTGCAAAAAATTTTTTGAAAGAAAGTTCAAACTTGATCAAACTTTTGGTTTCATTATTTTAGTTCGTTTTTGCATCTAAATTTTATCAGATGGATAATTATTTTTATTTTTCACAAAAAGAAAGGACAAATTGAACACCTTAGAGATTTTATTTATTGGCGATATAGTAGGTAAACCTGGATTACAAATACTTCAAACATTTCTTAAAAACCTTGTTGAAAACAATAATATCGATTTTATCATTGCGAATGGCGAAAATGTGTCTGATGGTAAGGGCATCACAGAAAAAGAGTTAAAAATTTTAAATGAACTTGGAGTGAATGTAATTACAGGTGGAAATCACATTTTTGAAAAACAACAATTTCAAGAAATTGCTAAGACAGAAAAAAATGTGCTTCGACCTTTGAACTATCCGAAAGGAACATTTGGTCTTGGTTATGTCGTAATGGATTGTAACGGGACAAAAATTACAGTTGCATCATTACAAGGGCGTGCTTTTCTTCCAGCGATTGATTGTCCATTTAGAACAGCTGAATGGTTGATTGAAAAAGTAAAGAAAGATTCAAACATAATTATTATCGATTTTCATGCAGAAGCGACTGCAGAAAAAATTGCTCTCGCAAACTTTTTAGATGGAAAAGTTACTGCAGTTATTGGAACTCACACTCACATTCAAACAGCTGATGAAAGAATTTTACCTAATGGGACAGCTTACATTACAGATGTAGGAATGACAGGCCCTTATGATTCAGTAATTGGTATGAAAAAAGAAGCCGCAATTAATCGATTTTTATATCAGACACCACAAAAGTATCAAACAGCTCAGGATGATATACATCTTGCTGCAGTTATAATCAGTGTTGATAAATCTACTGGCAAAGCAAAAAAGATTAGAAGAATATTTTTTCCTGAATTTCAGAGTGAAGTTACTGAACAATGAAAGCAAAGATTTTAGACGGAAAAGCTACTTCTGCATTAATTCGAAATCGAATTAAAGACATAATTGAAAAAGAATTTAAACCAAGAAATTTACAGCCTGGACTTGTTGCCGTTTTAGTTGGAAATAATCCAGCATCAAAAATTTATGTAAGTTCAAAGGCAAAAGCTTGCGAAGAAGTTGGTATTTATTCTAAAGTCATTGAGCTTGATGAAGCAATTTCTCAAAATGAATTAATAGATGTAATCAAGCAATTAAATATTAATCCAAAATTTCATGGAATTCTGGTCCAGCAACCTTTACCTAAACACATTAATACAGAACTTGTAAATGAAACAATTAGTCCAGCGAAAGATGTAGATGGGTTTCATCCACTTAATATGGGAAAACTTTTGCTTGGTGAAGATTGTCTCAAACCGTGCACTCCTCTTGGAATTATTGAGCTTCTTAAACATTATCAAATCGAATTAAGCGGGAAAAATGTTGTTGTGATTGGAAGAAGCAACATTGTTGGTAAACCACTTGCAGCAATGTTAATTCAAAAAGATAAAGTTACAAATGCAACTGTAACAATTTGTCATTCAGCTACAAGAGATATTTCTTTTTTCACAAAGAATGCTGATGTTGTGATAGCTGCAATGGGAAAACCAGAATTCTTAAAAGCTGAAATGATTAAAGATGATGCTGTTGTGATCGATGTTGGAATTAATCGAATAGAAGATTTAAATTCACAAAAAGGATATAGAATTTTTGGAGATGTGAAGTTTGACGAAGTATCTGAGAAGGCTAGTTTTATTACTCCAGTTCCCGGTGGAGTTGGTCCAATGACAATTGCAATGCTTTTGAAAAATACTTTAATCGCAAGTTCAAAAATTTATGGATTGAACATAAATGTATAAAACATTAATTGATAGAGTTATTCAGGAAGTTTTACTAGAACACTCACTCCAAAAGTCCATTTGTGATGATGGAGTTTGTGCAGGATGTGGACATTGTTTATTCCATAAAAAGGAAGCTGTTAAAAATATAATTGATAGTGGTGCTGAAAGAATTTCAACTTCGATAGGAATTCCAGAACCTGTTGATTATGATATTGCTCGAATGATTGACCATACTTTACTTAAACCTGAGGCAACACTTGATGATATTAAAAAACTCTGTGATGAAGCAAAGCAATTCCATTTTGCATCAGTCTGTGTGAATCCCGGATTTGTAAAGTTCTGTTCTGATCAATTGAGAAATACAGATGTAAAAGTTTGCACTGTTATTGGTTTCCCACTTGGTGCAACAACCACAGAAACCAAAAGATTTGAAGCACATCAGGCAATTGAAAATGGTGCGCAAGAACTTGATATGGTGATTAATATCGGTAGGCTAAAGTCAGGTAAATATGACTATGTTTTTAACGATATACAACAAATTGTACTTGAAGCTAAACCAAAAAGAGTTATTGTGAAAGTCATCATAGAAACATGTCTTTTAAGTGATGAAGAAAAAGTGAAAGCATGTTTACTCGCAAAAGAAGCTGGTGCTGATTTTGTTAAAACATCAACTGGATTCAGCAAAGGTGGTGCAACAGCAGGTGATGTCGCTTTGATGAGATATGTCGTTGGTGGAAGTGTTGGAGTTAAAGCAAGTGGTGGAATTCGATCAAGAGAAGATGCTGAATTAATGATTGCAAGTGGTGCCGATCGTATCGGTGCAAGTGCAAGTGTAAAAATAGTTCAAAACATTAAAGACGAATCTTCAAAGGGTTACTAAATGAAATTTGTAATCGAAATAAAAAAAGAACTGGATGGGTATGTGGCTCGTGTTCCATCAATCAAAGATTGTGAAATTTGGGCAGAGGAACATGAAGTCGCATTAAGTAAAATAATAAATTTACTGGCTTACTTCTTGAAACTTGATTCAAACTTTTATTACAGGTTAGACATCACAAAAAACACAAAAGATTTTGTCAGTTATACTATAAATATTATCACTGAAAGATGAATGTAAATTTCAGGACAGAAGAACGAATAAAAAAGATTACCTCGGTTTTAAATCAAAAACAACCTCATCTGACTGTCGTACTGGAAAATATTCACGACCCTCATAATGTAAGTGCAATTCTTCGTACCTGTGATGCAGTTGGAGTTCTTGAAGTTCATCTTCTTTATACAATAGAAGAATTTCCAGAAATTTCTAAAGCAAGTTCTGTAAGTGCAAGTAAATGGATGAAATTAAAAAAGCACTCCTCATACGAAGAATTTTACAACGAAATGAAATCAAAAGGATTCTTGATTGCAGCTTCACATCTCGATAAGTATTCTTACACTCATGATGAATTGGATTATACAAAACCCATTGCCCTAATATTTGGCAATGAACATCGTGGGGTTAGTGATGATTTATTAAAGTATTGTGATGTGACTTTTAAAATACCAATGCACGGAATGATTCAAAGTTTAAATGTTTCAGTTGCTGCTGCTGTAACTTTATATCATGCTGAAGGAATTTTAAGACGAAAAGGTTTTTATGATAAAAGACAGCTCGATGATGTAACTTTTAATCAATTGTTTGAAGAATGGATTCAAAAGTAAGGAGCTAAATAATGGCTGAAGTAAAACTAATCAATGTTAGTAAGATTTATGATAATAATCTTGTCGCTGTAAAAGATGTAACTTTTACAGTGAACGATAAAGAATTCGTAGTGATTGTAGGTCCATCTGGTTGTGGAAAAACAACAACTTTGAGAATGATAGCTGGACTTGAAGAAATTTCTAAAGGTGAACTTTACATTGATAATGTTCTGGTTAATAATGTTCCAGCGAAAGATAGAGATATCGCAATGGTTTTTCAGAACTATGCACTTTATCCTCATATGACAGTTTTTGAGAATATGGCTTTTGGATTAAAGATTAGAAAATTGCCAAAGGATGAAATTCAAAGACGAATTCAGGAAGCAGCACGTATACTTGAAATTGAACATCTGCTTGATAGAAAACCAAGACAATTAAGCGGAGGGCAGAGGCAAAGAGTTGCTGTCGGAAGAGCAATTGTCAGAAACCCTAAAGTTTTTCTCTTCGATGAACCATTAAGTAATCTTGACGCAAAATTACGAGTTCAAATGCGAGCTGAGATTTCCAAACTTCATCAAAGATTGGAAGCAACAATTATTTATGTAACTCACGATCAAGTTGAAGCAATGACAATGGGTGATAGAATTGTTGTAATGAAAGACGGAATTGTCCAACAGATTGATACTCCATTAAATCTTTATCATAGACCAATCAATAAATTCGTTGCTGGATTTATTGGCAGTCCAGCTATGAATTTTATTGAAGGAAAAATTGTAATTGATAGTGGCCTCAGATTTATTTCAAAGAAGAATGAACTATCATTTCAAATTTCGGATGGGGATAGTTTGAAAAACTTTGTAAATAAATCTGTGATTGCTGGTATCAGACCAGAGGACTTTCAAGCAAGTCCATTTAATAATTCATCTCAAAAAGTGGATTTTGTTGTAGAAGTTGTCGAACCAATGGGTAACGAATCTTTCGTTTACTTTATGATTGATGATGTTCAATGCATTGCAAGAATTAGTTCAGATGTAATTGTAAAACCAAATCAGAAATTTTCTTTTTATGTAAATACTCAAAAAGTGCATTTCTTTGATGTTGAAAGTGAAAGAAGAATAAACTAAATCCATTGAAACCTACGACAATCATTTCATTTGTAATAAAACAAAAAGCAAAAACATCTCTTCGTGTTTATGATATTTTTGGAAAGCTCGTTGGTGAAATTGTTAATGATCAACTTGACGCTGGAAAATATAGTTATGAATTTAATGGAAGTAACTTAAGTAGTGTTCTAAATCAGAAAGCAAACGATAGAGCTTCATTTCTATACATAAAAGTTTTAACAACTCAACAAGCAAGATTCATAACTAAAAATTCAAAATTCAAAACTCATAACTCAAAACTCATAACTTATCATTCTTCATTTATTCGTAAATTTGTATCTAAAATCAAGGAGAAATATGTACGAAGAAAAGAAAAGATTACTGGAAGAATTAGACCACCGACTCGAAGATTTACGAGGTTATCTTTGACATTGAAAAGAAGAAAGAAAGAATTAAAGAATTAGAAGAAAAAACTCATGTACCTTCCTTCTGGGACGAACAGCAGACAGCTCAAAAAACTCTACAAGAAATTAAAAGTCATAGAGATTTGATTGAGCGTTTTGAAAAAGTCGAAAAGCTCGGAAAAGATTTAAATGATATAATTGAGCTTGCTGAAGCTGAAGAAGATATATCTTTCCTTCCAGAAATAGAAAAAGAACTTCATCTTTATCAAAAAGAAATCGAAGAGCTCGAATTTCAAAATATGTTAAGCGGTAAGGATGATGCAAAAAATGCAATCCTTACAATTCATGCTGGTGCTGGTGGAACAGAAGCTCAAGATTGGGCTGAAATGCTTTTAAGAATGTACCTCCGATGGGCTGAGAAAAATGGTTATCAAACTAATGTGATGGATATTCTTGAAGGTGATGGTGCAGGAATTAAAAGTGCAACTGTTGAAGTAATTGGTCCTTATGCTTATGGTTATTTAAAATCTGAAAGTGGTGTTCACCGTTTAGTCAGAATTTCACCATTTGATGCAAATAAAAGACGACATACATCATTTGCCGCTGTTTTCGTACTGCCCGAAATTGATGATGAAATAGAAATCGAGATTAATCCAGCTGATTTGAAAATTGATACTTATCGTTCAGGTGGAAAGGGTGGTCAGAATGTAAATAAAGTTGAAACTGCAGTAAGAATAACTCACATTCCAACTGGAATTGTCGCAGCCTGTCAAAGTGAAAGATCGCAATTACAGAATCGAAACAATGCAATGAAATTGCTCAAAGCTAAATTGTATCAACTTGAAGAAGAAAAACGAAATCAACAGAAAAATGAACTTGAAAAATCCAAAATGAAAATCGAGTGGGGAAGTCAAATTCGTTCTTATGTTTTTCATCCATACAATCTTGTAAAAGATCATCGGACTAACTATGAAACATCCGACACACAAAGTGTTATGGATGGTGAAATCAACGAGTTCATCAAAGCTTATTTAATGCAATTTGGAAAAGAAACAAAATAGTGAGGTGATAAAATGAAATTCCATACTGAATATCTCTGGTTCAATACAAAAAATCGTAGAGAGTATATTAACATCACAAGGCAAGTTGAAGAAGCAGTTGCAAAGAGCGGTGTAAAAGAAGGAATGGCTCTGGTAAGTGCAATGCATATTACAGCTGGTGTTTATGTCAATGATGCAGAAAGTGGATTGATACAAGATATTGACGAATGGCTCGAGAAATTAGCTCCATACAATCCAAATTATCGTCATCATCGAACAGGTGAAGATAATGGAGATGCACATCTTAAAAGTCTATTAATACATCACGAAGTCATTGTGCCGATTACTGATGGACATCTTGATCTCGGTCCTTGGCAGCAAATCTATTATGCGGAATTTGATGGCCAGCGAAGAAAACGAGTAATCATCAAAGTGATGGGTGAATAAATACTTTTGAATTTTTATTTGAAAAATTATTCTTGGAAAATTGAAAAAACTTTTAATCTTATTTATATTGAACAACAAATTTGAGTTTTAACTATGAATAAAATTTTCGACAAAATATTAATCTTGTTATTAATTCAATTATCTTTTCTCCGGGCACAGGAATATCAAAAACTTTCAAAAGTATTCAAGGACGATAATTCAAAGTATACAAATGTTGGAAACATTGGACTGACCATCACAAACTTTGGGATGTATGGACACGGTTTCACATTATGGCCAAGACAACCAAATTGTGAATATCCAAAAGGAAGTGGAATTGAACATATCTTTGATGGAGCTTTATGGGTTGGTGGAGTTGTTGATGGTCAAATTCGTGTAACAACTGGTGCAGTCGATGCTGCTTCTGTGGGTACTCGAGGTGGTGGATTTGAATTTACAAATAAACCAGAATCAGTCATCTTAGAGCGATCATCACTTCTAACAAGTAAATTTTATAGTCCACAAGCGATAAGTCATCAGGATTTTATTGCTGAATATTCTGATACATCTACAAGATTATTAAGTGGCGAAGTGATTCCAGACCATAATCCATTAGGAATTGCTGTTCGTCAGGAAAGTTACGCATGGAATTTCCCCTTTGCTGATTTTTTTGTGATAATGAACTATTGGATAAAAAATGTTTCTAACAAGACAATTGAAAATGTTTATGTTGGTTTATGGACTGATGCAGTTATTAGAAATACCAATATTACATCACCGAGAGTTGGTTCACCGTTTTATTTGCATGGAGGGAATGGATATGTCGATTCATTGAGATTAGGATATGAATTTGATTACGATGGTGATCCTGGGTTTACTGATAGTTACTTTGCTGTAAAATATTTAGGTTCAATTCCTAAAGTAGATACGGCTTACTATCAATCTTGGCAGTTTAGAAATACAACTGATCCAGTTTATTTTTCACCTCAAGATGATATACAGCGATATCAAAAAATGTCAGAATCGTTAAGAAGAGATAGGATTGATCCTTTAAGACAAACACCGAGTAATCGTTCGTTTCTTATTTCAACTGGTCCATTTAGAAGATTAGAACCTGGTGATTCGATTAATGTAACCTTTGCAATAATTTGCGCCAAGAAATATGGACCCGATCCTGCAAAATTCGATACTGAACTTCAAAGGAAAATATTATACTCTAATGCTCACTGGGCTCAGTTAGTGTACGATACTAAATACAGATTTCCAGAGCCACCTGTTTCTCCACGAGTGAAGGTAATTCCAGAAAATAAAAAAGTAACTTTGTACTGGGATAAATCAGCAGAAAATTCCGTTGATCCACTATCGGGGAAAAAAGATTTTGAAGGCTATCGAATTTATAAGAGTAACGCTGGAATTGATTTAACACAAGCTCAAGATTTAAATCAAATTTTAATTAAAGTAGCTGAATTTGATAGTGCTGGAAATGATTACGGTTATAATACTGGATTTAATTTCATTAAGCTTGACAATCCAGTCCGTTTTGAAGGAGATACAACTGATTACTGGTACAAATTTGAGTTTGATAACTTGCTAAATGGCTGGCAATATATCTTTTCAGTAACGGCGTTCGATAAAGGTGATGCGGAAAATAATATTGAGAGTCTTGAAAGCAGTATTTCAGCAAATGCGTTGAGAGTTTTCCCTGGAACTCCACCAAAATCAATTGATGAAGCTGAAATTGGTGTTTATCCAAATCCATATTATGCTGGTGCAATATGGGATGGTCCACAGGAAAGACAGAGAAAAATTTATTTCTACAATTTGCCCGAAGAATGTGAAATCACAATTTATACTTTAGCTGGAGACATTGTCGCCGTTCTAAATCACGATAAGAATTACAATGGAAGCGATATAAGATGGTTTGAAACTTATTCAAAAGAAGGGAAACAAATCCTCTCTGGTGGAGAACATGCCTGGGATTTAATAACTAAATACGATCAGGCAATTGCATCTGGTTTATATCTTTTTACTGTTAAGGACAAGAAAACAGGAAAAATTAAAACAGGAAAATTTTTAATCATAAAGTAAGGAGTTTAAAAATGAGACGAAATGTTTTATTTCTCTTAATGATATTTACGATGAGTCTTTTTGCTCAATCACAATATCCATTGGTTTCGATTAGAGATATTCAATTTCAACCTGCAGATTCACTTGCTGCAGGAAAAGATTATTCGCCAAGATTAGGGGATACTGTAAGAGTTATTGGTGTTGTGATGATTTCACCACTTGATAATCCAAATACAACACGAAGACCAATAATGTGGGCAGGTGCAAGATGGCAAACTTACATAGCTGATACAAATTACAGTTTAACAGAATGGGCTGGTTTAAATGTAATCCAACACGATACAAGCGCCATTGGTCAATCTACTTATTTTGACCTACTTGATACTTGTATGATTGTTGAAATTACTGGAAGAGTAGAAGAATTTGGAACTAACAGACAGACACAATTAGCAGTTTTAACAACAACTCCAGTTAATGTTCTCGGTTCTAAGCCTTTCCGAAAAGATCCGGTTCTTGTTCAAATCTCTGAATTTGCAACTGGCACAACTCCAAATTTAGTTACTGGTGAAAAATATGAAGGAATGTATGTAGAGTTTAGAAATGTGACCACATCGGATGCAAACACTGCTAATGGAACATTCGCTATTAATGACGCTCAGGGAAATAAAATATTCATTCATGATCAATCAGGTTACTTCACAAGAAGAGCTCATCAATTAAGAACTTGGGACCCACCAGTAAACGGAACTGTTCTTGAATACATTCGAGGTGTGATTGGAACAGGTTCACAAGGGTATGTGCTTAGACCAATGTTACCAAATGATTACAAAGTCGGACAAATTGTTCCTCCGGCAATTTCAAGTGTAAGAAGAGATTTAAATACAGTTGGACCAAATCAACCGGTTACTATTACAGCTTCAATTTCAGATTTAGATGGAACGGTTGCACAAGCAAAAATCAAATATCGTGTAAATGGTGGAACACTAAACGAAATAAATATGAATTTAGTTAGTGGAACTACATGGAGTGGAACAATTCCAGGCGTTCAGGATTCTGCTCTTGTAGATTATTTTATCTGGGCAGTTGATAATGCTGGTAATTCTTCAATTAATCCTGTTGATACTTCTCGTTCTAGATATTTTTATTTAGTTCTCAATCGACCGCTTACGATTCAGGATGTTCAATATGCACCATTTGGAAATGGACTTGGCGGTTATTTGAACTACAGAGTTACAGTTCGTGGAGTTGTTACTGCTGATACATCTGATTTGCGTGGTGATGGCGGTTCTGTTTCGAGAAGAGCTTACATACAAAATGGAACAGGCCCATGGAGTGGAATTTGGGTCGCTGGTCTGGCGGGTGATGAATTGAGAAAGGGTCAAGAGGTTACAATTTCAGGGCTAATCAGAGAAATTAACTCTCATACAGCAATTGATTCTGTCACACAGTTAATAGTTAATTCAACAAATAATCCTGAACCTGAAGCAGAGTTACTTACAACT
>Ga0308421_1001227_pt1 | contig 14001 bp, 10 predicted proteins | sample HotsprSampleMS60_FD_203673 | JGI IMG/M metagenome (GOLD analysis project Ga0308421, IMG submission 203673) | Hot spring phototrophic mat microbial communities from Mushroom Spring, Yellowstone National Park, Wyoming, United States - 20090730_MS60 ...
TACCGTTGCTTCTGCTCTGCTGGATGCCGGACATACCCCTGTGATTCTGGATAACCTTTCGGTGGGCAAACGTGAGTTTGTCCGTGAGCGGGTTTTCTACGAGGGTGATATTGCCGATGAAGCCCTGCTGGAACGCATTTTTCTTGAACACCCCGATATTCAGGCAACCGTCCATTGCGCCGCGCTGATCATCGTGCCGGAGTCGGTTGAAAAACCGTATGAGTATTACCGAGAAAATGTTGCCAAATCGCTGGAATTATTCCGGGTACTGAACCGGCTGGGATGCCAGCGGGTTTTGTTCAGTTCCTCGGCATCCATTTACGATGATGTGCCGGGCTTCATGGTCACCGAGAATTCTCCGCTCAAACCGCGCAGCCCCTACGCGCGCACCAAGTACATGATGGAGATGATTTTGCGGGATTTCTGCGTCGCCTACGGCATGAAGGGCATTGCCCTGCGTTACTTCAATCCAATTGGGGCCGACCCCAAACTGCGCAGCGGTATCCATGTGCGTTACCCCTCGCTGGTGTTGGGCAAAATGGTAGATACCGTGCTGGGTAAACAGCCCTATTTTGAACTGACCGGCACCGACTGGCCGACCCGCGATGGCAGCGGCATCCGCGATTACATCCATGTGTGGGATCTGGCGGAAGCGCACCTCAAAGCGGTGCTGGAATTTGATGCCGTTTTTGAGCGGGCGGGCAACCCGCCCGACAACTATGTGGTGATTAACCTGGGCACCGGGCGCGGGGTGACGGTGCGCGAACTGGTGGCGGCTTTTGAGAAGGTGTATGGTCAGCCCCTGCCGCTGCGCGAGATGCCGCCGCGACCCGGCGATGTGACCGGCGCTTATGCCAATGCCGATACGGCTGAAAGGCTGCTCGGCTGGAAGGCGCAGCGCTCAATTGAGGAAGGCATAGCCGATGCTCTGCGCTGGGGCAAGAAGCGCAAAGAAATCCTGGGGTACGATTGATTAAAAATATACGGCGGTTGGAGCAGTCCATCCTCCAACCACCGCGTTGTCAACGATTGACCATCGGCAGGAACAGCTGGCGCGGTTCGCCGTACCAGATGCGGTAGCGCACATCATTGCCGAATAAACCGTCCTGCAGCGGGGCAGCCAGCAGGTAATAAGTGCCGCTGACGGGCGCGGTCCAGATGAACGTCAGGCTTTGCCCTAAATCTGCGGCGGAGCGTTCGCTGAGCAAATTGCCGGCGCTATCATAAATGCCCATCTTGAGGGCCGCTCCGCCCGCTTGTGAAATGCCGAAGAACAGATAGGGCTTGCCCGCCTGAGCGTCGAAGCGCATCCAGTCGCGGTCGGCGGCCGGGCAAAGTTGTTGTTCCAGACCGGTTTCATACGGCAGGAAAATGGCGCCCGCACGCTGGTCATTGGCCGGTTCGTCGCTGCCGGCGGTGCAGCTAACCGGCAGGGTAGTTACCTGTCCACCGGCGGGCCAATCCTGCACATTACCGGCGCGGTCTACCGCGCGGATGCGGAATTCAACCTTTTGACCGGCCTGCCCAAGGAACCAGATGCTGCCGCTTTCGCCGGTCGGTTTGACGTTCCAGTCCTGCCAGCCGCCGTCGTTGATGCGATACTGAAATTCCACACGGCTGATGCCGGAAACATCATCCTGCGCGCTCCACGCCAGTCGTACGGCAGTCGAGCCGCTGGGGTTGGGCAGGCTACCGCTCCACTGCGCGGTGGGTTTACCGCCGTCAATTTGCAGGTTCAACCGCCAGTCGCCCCAGATTTGCCCGCTGGTGCTGCGCGCCTGAGCATAGATCGTTCCGCCCACCATTCCCCCGAACCCGGCCGGGTTGATGTTGATGCTCCAGCCATCGCTGCCGTTGGTGTCGCTGCCAATCAGCTGCCAGCTGCTGTTGGCGGCGTCCGGCGCGCGGTAGTAGAAATCCACCTGACTGATACCGCTGGCCTGGGCGTTGACCTCAACCCGCGCTTCAAACGGGCCTCCAGCAATCCAGTTTGAAGCCGGAATTATGAAACGCAGGTACGGCGAGGTGTTGAATTCCATCAGGCGCAGGACGTAGTAGTAATCCGCGCCGCCTGCACCGGGGTGATCCCAGGCCTTGACGCGCAGATAGTAGTTGCCGGTGTAAGGCAGGGTGATTTCGATGCGAGAGTCCTGATTCTGCTGGTAGACAATGTCGTCATTTTCGGTGATGATGCCGCCGCTGCTATCCAGCAGGTAGAGGTAGGGGTCCAACTGCGAGCCGATGGCTTTGGCGTTGACTTCAGCCCAAATGCTCTGCCCCTGAAAACCGAAGAACTGATAGTACATCTGGCTGCCGGGCACGCACAACGTTTCGCCGACCACGGTTTCGCCAATGTTGACCCAGCGGGCGGCGGACAGACTGGTGTTGGCCGGATTGACGGCACAACCGCCGGTGGGCTGGGTGTTCAGAATCTGGAAATTGTCAATTTCCCAGCCAACTCCTTGATTGTAGTTGTCGTCCAGTGTGTTGAAGTAAAAGCGGATGCGAATGGTGCGGCCCAGATACGGGCTGAGATCCATGTTGGGGGTGTTCAGCCAGGTATTGGCGGTGGGCGGGTCATGGTAAAACTGTCCCCAACCGGGCAGGTCGCTGAACGGTCCGCCATCCACCGAGATTTGCAGACGGCGCTGATCCCACCACTGTGCAGGCGATTCCGTGCGGTAGCGGTAGTTGAAGTAGAGATAGGGGCTGCCGCTTTCCGGCAGGCGGATGGGCGGGGAAGTCAGGCTGCCCCGGCCGCTGTAGGAGCTGCCGTTGCCGTAGCGCCAGTGTGTACCGGTATGCTGCCAGCCGCCGGTGGCGTGCCAGTCGCCGTTGTTGGTGTTCATGTTGTCGCTGTAGGGTGCGGTTTTCAGGTTGTTGTTGGGCAGCGCGGCGCTGGTGACGGTGAAATTGACCCAGTCGGTGCGGTCGGCGCAATTGGCGCCGCTGGCGGCCACTCTGGCGCAGCCGCGTACCGAATAATTGCCGGGCGGCAGGCTGCCAATGGAAACGGCCGGGAAGGACAGGTTGTCATAACTCTGGTACAACTGCCCATCGCGGTTTAGGGTGAAACCGTAGCCGGTTGCCGAGGGTGAGGACATGAACAACGTGATCGAATCGGTTGCCGGTATGGATACGCCGCCGGTCGGATAGATGAGCGACGATGCGAGGCCGGTTGAACTGCGCAATTGTACTTTGAGAGAGGAGGCTGTCTTGGCGCCGATGGGATTGTCGGCCAGATTGGGATCATCCCGCTCGAAGGCTTCGGCGCGCCCGCCGTAACCGGTGTAGTCGTACAGCACGGCGCGCACGTTGCTGCCAACCCGGATAGACTGGGTGTTGTTGCTGCCGACGGGTGAGCCGCCGGTCGCCAGATCCGGCACACTGATATCGCCGTTCCACAGGTACTCGCGGCAGCTGCCCTCAAAATTCGGCTGGCTGTAAAGGATGATTTTGTTCTCCGTCAGTGTGCAGGTTGGGGCAGCCGCCGGGCAGTTGTACTTCTTCAGCACGGTGCGCAGCCCCTGCGGCTGGATGGTAACATTGCCGTGATTGTCCCATACCCGCAGGGCAATATCCACCGGTCCGTTGGGGATACCGGCGGCGCACAAATTTGCCTCCACTGCAAAGGGGGTTTGGGTAAAGCCGCTGCCCACGTCTTTCCAAACTCCGTCCAACCCGCGGGCAATGATTTGAATGTTGGTTACCTGCTGGTCATCCCAGGCGGTGCCCGCCACCAGCACGGTGGGCGCGGTCACTTCTTCACCGGGCGCCGGCAGGTTCAACGAGCCGGCCGGCGGATTGGTGCCGATGTTGCCGGAGGTGTAGCGGTTGCCGGGGTTGCACTGATTGCCGTAGGCCGACCAGTTGGCGGCTTCGAAACAGGTGCGCGGGCGGCCGTCGTTGACTGCCACATCATCGAAGCGGATATCTACAGAAGTGCCCCAGTACGAATTGGGGTTGGTGTGGACGTGAAAGTGCAGGTGGCTGCCGCAGGAAGCGCCAGTGTTATCCACCAGCCCAAGGTATTCCCCCTGCTGAACAATGGCGCCGACAGTACGAAGCCGTTCCGGGATGCTGTTTTGGGCAAGATGCAGGTACAACTGATAAGTCCATGGGGTGGTGCTGCGGTCTTCCAGCACAATGTAATTGCCGACCGTGCCGTCACCCGGGCAGGCGGAAGGCGAGCGGGTGGGAATATCCCACTTGACCCGTTTGACAATCCCGCCCTTGGCGGCCAGAATGGACCAGTTTTGATTGGGGCTGTCTTCGGCAAAATCCCAGGCATAACGGCAGTCCACCCAGTTGGCGCAGGTGCTGTGGCTGACCGACTGCGAAACGCGGTGTGAAACACCGGCCGGCCAGGGCAGCTTGTAGCCGCGGTAAACGGTGGTGGTCAGGATGCTCTTATCCTCGCTGGGGGTCATGTACATCTGACGGACTTCATCGCTCAACAGGTCCTGCGGGACTTCCAGCAGGGTTTCTCCCCATTCATCATCAGCCTTCAGGGTTACATCCCACGCCTGAATGCCCTTTTGTCCCTCTGCAGGTGCGCTCAGCCGGGCGATGGCCAGCCCCGGCTCCCCTTCAATGAATTGACCGGTATCTGGATCCACAAAGGCAAACCAGATCAGCGCAAGGCTGCCATCCGCCGAGTATTCCACATCCACCACACGCGGTTCATACAGCAAGAACCCCAGCGATTGGATGCCGATTTGGTTAATCCGCTGATCCAGCGCAGACTGCAACTCAGGGGGCAGACTGCTGACCGGCTCGCCCGGCGGTTCGCTGGCGGCCAGCGCCGGATGAGAGGAGACCAGTACCACCAACAGACTGATCAGGACAAGGCCATTGAGAACAACAAAACGAGGGATTTTCATCGTACCTCCGCTGGGCTGAACAAAACCTTCATCTATCCCTGACCCTGTTAGGGTAACAAGGTTCGTGCCAGTGTGGGGATGAAATGCCCTTGCAAAAATGTTGGGCGGCGGGTTGAAGCTGGCGGCGGGCAGCGGGGCGTCAGGGGGTTGTTAATGGACGGTTTCGGGATTCGATAACTGGACGATTAATGTCTGCAAAGCGACTTGAAAATCTGCCTGGCCTGATTTTACCAACCGGTCGGTTTCCAGCAGAAGCCGGTAAGCGCTTTCCAGTTTTGTAAGGCTGAAGCGCTTTGCCTGACGGATCAGGTTTTCGGCGCTGAAGGTATGCACTTTGAGGTGTTTTGCGAGCGCCTCTTTTGAAACAATCCCCTGCTCGATGGCCTCGCGGGTCAGAATCAACAGCCGGTACTGGCGGATAATCATTCCAAACAGGCGGGCGGGGTCTTCCTGCTCCAACAGCACCACCAGTTGTTTCAGGGCGGTACGCGCCTCGCCAGCCGCAATGGCATCTACCATTTTGAATACATCGGCCTGACCGCCGGAGGCGGCTGCTTCCTGCACATCCTCCACATCCACCGCCCGGCTGAAGTTGACATAGGTCAGCAGCTTGCGGATTTCCTGCACGGCGATGCCGGTATCGTTGCCGGTCAGGGCAGCCAGCTCAGCAGCCGCGCGCGGGGTGAACTGACCGCCTTCCTGTTTGGCGCGGCGCAAAATCCAATCGGTCATCTCGTGCGGGCGCGGCAGGCGCAGTTCGCGCACCGTAACCCGACTGCCGGCAGTCCTTGCCCAATCCAACAGCAGTCTTCCGCGTTTCTTGTCATCCATGATCTCCCAGCCTTTGCTGGAGCCCTGATAGGTATCGGGCACAATCAGCACCAGGCGGGTGGTCGGCGGCAGGCCTTCCAGCAGGCGGATCAACCGCTGACAGGCTTCGGGGCGGTTGAAGCGTACAAATGGGTTGCGCAGGATGACCAGACGCTTTTCGGTCAAAAAAGGGAGCGCGTAGGCTGCCGCTTGAATCTGATCCTCTGTGATGGCGCGGTTTTCCAGATCGAACCGGCTCAGGTTGAGGTCGGCCAGCGCCGGGTCACCGCCGGCAGCGGCTTCCAGTTGAACGGCGGCTTCGGCGATTGCATGAAAATCGTCACCGTACAGCAGGATGACCTGAGCGTCAGCGGCGGATGGCTGCATTTCGAAATCCGTCAGGAGCGGGTGTGCACGCGATACAGCGGAATCCCGCGTCGTTCAAAGCGGTCAATTCCAACCACATGCAGGCCGTTCAAATGGGCGTCGGTGGTGGCAACCGCCTGCAGCCACGGCCCCAGCGGTCGGCTGAGGATGAGACTGAGGGTGACCAGCACGGCTGCCAGAGGCAGACGTTCCCAGCGGCTGCGGTTGGAACTGCCGGTTCCCAGCATGGCGAGGAAGGCAGCCAGCGCTGCAACCAGTCCGCTGGCGGCAAAATTGGTGCCGCAATTGGGATGAATGGCCAGGTAGGCTTCGCCCTGATTGAGGCGGGTTTCAGCCTGATGGATGGCTTCCTGGAGGTCGTCAAAATCCACCTTGCCGATAATCCAGAAACCGAGCGAATCGGAGTAACCCGCCAGACGCAGGCGCGGGTTCTGTGCGCCCAAAATTTGCAGGGTGGCATGTTCAAGGGCGTGGTTGCGGCGGATGTGAGAGGGGAGGATGGGTATGGGCATGGGTTTCACCTGTAAATTATAGACTTTCCTTTCCAGAGTTGATTTTGACGAGTTTTTCCCAGTCGATCTTTCCGTCCAGTGAAAATTGATTCGCAAAGTCGATTGTAAATTGGTTCAGGATGCGATCATATTCCTGATAAAACTCGTCATTTTTCTGTTTTGCCTGCCAGCCAAGCGGCTCAATCAGATCAATATATAAACGGGTGTTGCCGGAGATAAATTCCCAAAATGCCTGACCACACAATTTCAAATAATCCCCTTTGTCAGGGTTGGCATCTTTTCCATAACAGCATCCGTTGACGGCTTGAATATGAATGCCCGGATTGTTCGACCGCAAAAATCTTTGGGCTTTCTTGAAATTCTCGACCATCTTCTTGACCTGACTGCTGTTTCCCCAATTTGGACCGGACTTGATGGAAACCAGATAATGAGTGCCATCTTTGCTGAACTCCAGGTCAATACCCTCGGCCGAAGATTTACGGCCTTGATAGGTTTGGCTGCAAACAAATACCGCAAGGTTTTCTAAAAACTCTCCAAAAATGGTTTCTTCTTGTGAAGACAGGTGAGCATCCAGTAAATGTTTTACTAATTCATGAAATGTGTTGATGTTTTTTGCTCGAAATAAATATGGATTTTTTCGCTTCAAAATTTGAATCAGTTTTAATTTTCTCAGGCTTTCTGCCCGCCGTTCGTGAAATTGATTGATATGACTCTGGATGTAATCTCTGATTTCATTCATTTGAAGCGGCATTGTAGGATTCCTTTTCTTCTAACAGGGTTAGTTGAAGAGCAGGCATCTCATATTCCAGTGGGATCGTGGATTGTGCCAGATGGTAATATTCCGGCAAAATCTCAATACCGATGGCATTCCTTCCCATTCGTTGTGCAACACGGATCGTTGTACCCGAACCCATAAATGGATCGAGAACCCAATCTCCACTTTGGGTGAACAGTTTGATAAACCATTCCGGTAATGGTTCTGGAAAGACTGCGCTGTGATTGCGATTGCGCGTTTCGGTCGCCATATGCAGCACATTGGTCGGATATGCTTTTTCGCGGCCGATCCAATTGGCAATTCGTTTGCCGAAGCCGCTACCCACACGGGATGGATCGCGCACCTGATCGGTGGCGCTAAGATTGCGCAGCCGTTTATCTGCCCAATTACCCATGGGCACCATCACCGCTTCCTGAAACATTTTGAATTTGCGGGTCTTGTTGAATTGCAGCAAACGTTCCCAGGCATCACGGAAACGATTGGGCCATTTGCCCGGGTAGGAATTTTTTTTATGCCAGATAAATTCTTCTGTCCACAACCAGCCTTGCTTTCGCATTTCAAGGATTAACTCAATGACGTAGGTATGCCTTTCACCGTTAACTACTTTTTCTTTGATGTTGAGGATGAATGTGCCGTCCGGTTTGAGTACCCGTAAAAGTTCTGCTGAAATGGGTAAAAACCATTCCACATACTCCTCTGGCCGGATTCCGCCATAAGTGTTTTTGCGACTGTCTGCATACGGCGGTGAGGTAAAAATGAGGTCTATGGAATTGTCCGGCAGGTGTTTTAATTCTGTACGGCAATCGCCCAGTATCAATTTTGCAGTAACGCTGCTCATCGTACGCCCTTTTTCCACTGCTATTTATAACACGTTCTGCGTGGCTTGCAGGTAAAATGATAGCAGAAATTGGTTTAGCGGTTATGCAGAGAGGCGGTGAAAAATGCTGGTCAAAATTGGCAGCTTCAACTTGAACAACCTGTTTTCACGCTTTAACTTCAAGGGGCGCATCGAAGCCATCCTCGCCGGTGACACCGGCCTGAGCGTGACCTACACCTTTGACGACCCAGAGGAATACGCCATCCGTTCCTTCATGGGGCGGTTGGTTAAAGAGAAAGACGAAGCAGCCACCGCCCTGATCGCCCGCCGCATTCTGGAAATGGATGTGGATGTGCTGGCCGTGCAGGAAGTGGAAGACCTGCCGGCATTGCAGCATTTCAACCGCACCTGGCTGAAAGGTTTGTACCCGTTTCAGGCGCTGGTGGAGGGTAATGACCCGCGCCTGATTGATGTGGGTGTTTTGAGCAAACTGCCGATTGGCGCGCTGACCTCGTGGCGTTTTGCTTCCTACCCTGCTGAACCGGATTCGCCCATCTTCAGCCGTGACCTGCTGGAGGTCGAGATTCTCGACCCGCGGCGGCGAAAACGGCTGTTCACGCTGTTCAATACGCACTTGAAAAGCCAGTATGTTGCTCCGAATGAAAACCCAATCACCGGCAAACAGCGCGCTGACCTGACCCGCCGCCGTCAGGCGGAAGTGACCGAACGTGTTTTGCTCGAACGCACCCGCCCCAACAGTGCCTTTGTGCTGCTGGGGGATATGAACGACTCGCCCGAATCGGACTGCCTGGCGCCCTTTGTACAGAGCCGCGCGCTGGAACTGGTCAACGGGCTGACCACTGCGCGGGAAACCCGCCCGCCGCGCCGCGACAACCCGCCGCCCCCCAGCCCGCTGTGGACGCACCGCTATAAAGCCAGCGGCCAGCCAGCGCGCTATGAGCTGTTCGACCAGATCTGGCTCAGCCAGAAGCTGGCTTTGCGCCAGACGGCGGCCTGGATTGGCCGGCGGGAAAAACTGGGCGGCGATGGCAGCGACCACGACCCGGTTTGGGTGGTGCTGGATGTGTGAAAATACTGCCTAATGCTCCAGCTGTTTAAGGACTGCGCTCAATTGGGCGGTGTTTTCCAGAATCAAGTCGGCACCCGCGCGGCGCAGTTCTTTTTCTCTGCCGAAGCCGCATAACACCCCCACTGTTTGCGCACCGGCTGCTTTTCCGGCGCGGATGTCCACCACCGTATCGCCGACCATCAGACAGTTGGCCGGACTGACCCCCATCTGCCCGGCTGCCCAAAGCACCGGATGCGGCAGGGGTTTGGTGTGCGCACAGGTCAAGGCGGTGGCAATTGCTTTGAAATGCCCGCGCAGGTTGAATTGCTCTAAAAAGGACAGGGTGGCTTTTTCCCCCCGCGCGCTGACCACCGCCAATGGGTAGTGTTCTTTCAAGCGGGCGAGCAGGTCGTCCACCCCTTCAATCAGCGTGAAAGGACAGCTCCCCTCGTTTTGATGGCGGAAGAGCCAGTCAACCAGCCGTGCGGCCTCATCATCCAGATGCAGGCGGTCGAGGATTTCATACAGCCAGTTGGCCGGCGATTCCATGCCCATGATCAACCAGCGCGCCAGCCGCCGGTGTTGAGGCAGCCGCAGCGGGCGCAACAAAGCCGCCAGCCGCTCAACCCAGCGGTCGTCTGTGTCGCTCAGCGTGCCGTCCACATCGAAGCAAATTGCCTGAATGCGTGCCAGATCGAGAGGCATTTTTACCAGCCGGAGGGTTTGAGCAGCGGGATATCGGCTTGGCGCGGGACAATCAGCCACAGGGTTTGATTGCTGCGCTGCTGGAAGAAAACCACTCCATCGCCAGTTTCCTGCCAGAGCCAGCCACGCTGCAAATCCTGCTGATCGGCTTCTCCCCAGCGCAAACGGGCGTAGGCGGTGAATGCCTGACGGAATTCACCCGCGTCGCGTTCGCTTTCCCATTCGCTGAGCAGTGCCATGACCGGTTTTCGGGCGGTTTCATCCCAAAACACGGCGTAGGCATCGCCGCCCCAGCCGGCTGCCGCCTGACGCGCCAGTTCATCGGCAATCCGCCAGTTTTCCTGTACGCCATGCGCAAGGATCAGGTAGGTGTACCATTCGCCCATCACACCGCGGTCCAATTCGCTCAGCGGGCGGTTGAGCAGGCCGGTGAACTGCGGCAGGCTGAGGGTTACCGGCCGGTCGTCCGGATATTTTTCGGGATGCAAAATCATCTCGGTTGAAACGGGAGGATTGGCAAAGGCTGCGTCAATGGCGTTGTATCCGTCCTCCTGGAAGAGGGTCAGCACAAAGTCCACCCCTTCGCGGTAGGGGAAGGCAAAATCTTCCCGCAGGAAGGAAGGTGCGGAATCCAGCACCGGGCTGGAGTAGTTGGCGTAAAAAGCCTCAATATCGCGGCGGTCCTGTGCCGTACCGTGCTGGTAAAGCCAGTACTGCTCGGTCAGGCTGGCATCCCCTTCAATGAGCGCCTGAACTGCGGCGCAGTACTCGCTGTCTTCCTTGCAGGAATCGGGGTTGATTTTGAGACCTTCACGCAGGTTGTAATGCTGGTCTTGCAGGGCGTGGGTAAATTCATGCGCATAGGTAGAACGTTCCATGCCGCCAAAAGTACCCCCCTGCACCACATACATCTCTTTGGTTTCGCTGTCGTAAAAACCGGCTACCTGTTCGCTGTACAGTTCGAGGTACAGGCCGTAAAGATCAAAGTCGCTGTTCAACAGCCCAAAGACAGAAAGCACGCGGGCGTCCTGAGCGGCTTCTTCTGCGGTATAGTCTTTAAGGAAATTTTCTTCCACATGTTTGCGCAGTTCTTCGCTGTTCATCAACTGGCGCTTCACCGGTTCAAGCAGCGGCAAACCGCGCAGCGCTGCAACCTGCTGCTCGATCCGTTCCATCTGTTTTAAGATGGCCGCATCTTCGGCGGTCAGCGGTTTTGTGGGAGATGGTGAAGGGGTTTCCTCCGTGGTGATTGCGGGGGTGGCGGTTGATGTGGCTGCGGCTTGCGGGGGTGTAACCGTTTCCGTGATGAGGCTGCTGAGCGGCGTTGGTGAAGACCTCAGGTTGTTTTGCCAGAGTACACCGGTAGTAATGCAGATCACGGTCAAGCTGCCCAGGCAAAACAGCGCCAGCAGCACAACCAGCGAAAGCAAAATTCGTTTGTTCATCACGACACCTTAGTTTTGAGTGACAAAATTGAGCGCGTACTGCGCATCAAAATAGCCCGGGCGGGCTTCCAGCGCTTTTTGAAAACTTTCAATCGCCTTTTGGCGGTTGCCCGCGCGGTACTGCGCCCAGCCGTGCCATAACAGGGCTTCTTCGGCATTGGGGGTGATTTTGAGGGCGTACTCGGTCAATGCCAGCAAGTCGGCATCCCGCCCGGTATTGAAGTAGGCAAAAAACGGCCCAAACTGGTAGCGCAGCATGCGCTGCGGCAGGCCGGCGGCGCGGGCGCGGTCATAGGCCTGAGCGGCTTCGGCGTAGGACTCAAAATAGACGAGATTACTGCCCAGATTGAACCACGCAAAGCCGTTATTGGGGTCTTGCTGAGTTTCGCGGCGGGCGGTTTCCAGGGCGCGTTTGCGGTTTTCAATCGGGTCCCAGTCCTCTCCCAGCAGGTTTTTGACCATTTCTTCCTGCTCGGGGAGGAAAGCAAAGAAGTAGACGCGGTTGAACGACTGCCAGTTCCTGTCCAGTTCTGTGTAAGGAATGCGCTTGTTGGCACCGTAAAACGAGTCCTGGCCGGTAAAGGTTTGGGTGGCATCATCGTAACCGGTGACCAGCAGGTAATGCCCGGCCCAGCGGTCATCGTTTGGCCAGTAGTATTCCTCGAAGTAAAAGCTTTCCTCAATCACCACCGGCAAACCGGCTGCAATGAATTGTTTGAGCAATTCAACCGTACCGCCTACCCGGAACTCGCTGCGCAGCCAGCCGGCGTAATTGCGGGTAAAGTAGAGCAATTCTTCAATGTTGACATTGCGATCCTGCGGAATGGGTTTAATCACATCCGAGATGGTGAACTGGTCGCCTTTCCAGCCAAAAAAATTCAGATACATCGAAAGGGTTGCTGGTCCGCAGTTGTTGATGTCCTGCTTTTCCCACGGCGGGGCGGGCAGCTGCACCTGGGCCGGAATGGGCGTGGGGGTTGGGCGGGGTGTTGGTGAGATCAGCGCTGTGGGTGTGACGGTTTCGATTGGAACTGCGGCAGCCGTGGGCGTTGGGGTGGCGGTCGGCTGGTCTATGGGCATGGCCTGCGCCGGCATGGCGGTTGGCATGGCCTGAATGGGCTGTAAAATGCCGCGCAGATAAGTGCGGGCAATTTCAACCCGCCAGGCAATTTGAGAATGAAAGGGGGAAAACGGGCTGGTGGCCAGCCAGGCGGCAAGCAGCGCGACAGCCAGCGCTGCAAGCCAAACCGGCCAGGGTTTGGAACGCTTCTGATAGGGAATTTTTTGGTAACGCATGGCGTTGATTTTACCAGTTTTACCCGCGCTTTGATCGGAAGTTAAGAGTTGTGCAAAATTCAATTGCCCGTTGAATCGTTTTGAAATTTTTTATAGAATTGTAAATGGATAATTATCACCAAATTTAGGCTCATTTTTACGAGAGGAGGCTAGTCATGGGCAGGCTGGATGGTAAGGTGGCTATTATCACCGGCGGTTCAGGGGGAATTGGAGCGGCAGCGGCAAGGCGTTTCATTGCAGAGGGTTGTAAAGTGTTGTTAGTGGACATCAACGAGGGTGCACTTCAGCAATTGGCTGCGGAATTGGGAAGTGAACAGGCAGATTATTTTGTCGCTGATGTCAGCACCCCGGAAGGCAATCGGGGGATGGTGCAAAAAGCCATTGAACGGTTTGGCAAGGTCAATGTTTTCCTGGCCAACGCCGGAATTGAGGGCGTGGTCAAGCCTCTCCCCGAATACCCGCTGGAAACTTTTGACCGAGTGATTGCCATCAATGTGCGCGGGGTGTTTTTGGGTTTACAGAATGTCATACCGGCTATGCTGCAGGCGGGCGGCGGAAGCATTATCATTACCTCTTCGGTGGCCGGGTTGGTCGGTTCTCCCGGTTTTTCAGCCTATGTCACCAGTAAACATGCTGTGATCGGCATGATGCGCAGCGCGGCGCTGGAGTTTGGCAGCGCAGGCATTCGAGTCAATACCGTCAACCCCGGGCCGATTGAAACCCGCATGATGCGTTCGATTGAGGAGATGGCGGCGCCGGGCGCTGGCGATCAGGTCAAACAGGGTTTTGTGGCGCAGGTACCGCTCAAACGGTATGGTTACCCGGAAGAGGTTGCCCAGTTGATGTTGTTCCTTGCATCGGATGAGAGCAGTTACATCAATGGAAACACCTATGTAATTGACGGCGGCTTTACGGCAGCCTGAAATTGACTGGTATAGCACCAATCTGCGATAAATTCTTTTCAAATCAGTTTGAGGATTTTCGGCCCCCCTGCACCTCCCCCAAAACTGCTGATGCGGTTTTGGGGGAGGCCGGGAGGGGGTGTTGCATTAACAGCCAGGTTTTAGATTTATCCCAAAACTACATTATATACACAAACCTATCGCCGAGGAGAGTAGAATTCCTCGGCGGAGGCTTATAAAATCCGAGCCAGGGAAAATTTTTCCTAACAATGCTTCTCAGCCGGGTGCAGTAGTTTTGCACTTTTAACAATTGGAGAGTGAGAAGGCCGGGGAAAGCGCTTGCTTGATGACCGCTGGCTTAACACCTTGCTTTGCCAAGTGGCAGATCCAGTCCAGTTGT
>Ga0308421_1001239_pt1 | contig 13902 bp, 9 predicted proteins | sample HotsprSampleMS60_FD_203673 | JGI IMG/M metagenome (GOLD analysis project Ga0308421, IMG submission 203673) | Hot spring phototrophic mat microbial communities from Mushroom Spring, Yellowstone National Park, Wyoming, United States - 20090730_MS60 ...
CGCGCAAGTCTCGATCCGTACCGTTGGAACAATCAACGAAGAACATCGTCGGCCGTTGTTTGCACTTCTTTCGGACCTCACCTGTTTCGGCCCACTCGAAGAGGATTTCGATGACGCTGGTGACGATGGTGAACAACCCGACGGCCATGCACGATTCCAGAAGTTCCACAAAGGCGTGCCGGGGCATGACACCGGCATAAGCCCGGACGAAGCGTCGGATGTCCTCCGAGAAAAGCCTGGCTGCCCGTTCGGCGATCGGCCGTTGATTGGAAATGCGATCTCCTTCCCGCCCGCGTAGCTTGTCGGGCGCTTCGCCGAGTTGAAGGGCCAGCCGGATCATGAGTAGTTGGTCTAGGCCCACCGGCGTGTCTTCTTGAAATCGATCCGCCTTGCGGTCGGCCAACTGGCCTTTCCGAACTACCCCAGGGCAAAACGCCCGCAACAGCAGGTTCTCCGCAAAATCGCGGCCCACGGCAAACCAATTCTTGTCCCCTTCTTGGTTTTGCTCAACATAATCCCCCTGTTGGTCAGCCAACATGGCCACGATCATCTCGGGAACATATCGGAGATTCGCCACCGCCTCCGGCAGATCAATCCAGCTTGCCATGTAATGTGTGGGAAGCACGCGCTGCACCTGCTCGGTGCGTCCCAGGGCACGTTTCGCGTTCTCCAGGCAGAAAGACAAAAGCAGATCTCCGAGGATGGCCTTTTCGGTCGGACCTGCGAATCCATCGAAGCACTCGTTTTGAGCCAGAACGTCGGCTATGCGCTCGATGGTCGCCGCCCGCCGACGTTCGCTGGGCGTTCCGCTTTCGCCCCCAAATGTTTCAAGGAAGCGTCCCTTTCCGCGCCGGTGGGCGAAGCGAAACATGTAGAAGACTGCCGGGAGGACGGCGCTTAGTTCGAAGTCCCGCACGGAGATCGGCAAGGCCTTTTCGTAGTTGCTCGTCCAGACCTCCTGGGTCGTTCTGCGCCCAAGCACCTCATCGACGATTCCACGCGGCGTTGTGGGAGCATTTGAAGGACTCATACCAGCGATCCCATTTAGAGGCGAGTAATAGCAAGAATCTGCTTTGGCCCAGTTTCCGACTGGCGAATGTCAGCAGCGACTCTGTAGATTGCATCATCCTGCATCGGGTTCCAGGCGCGCAGATCGCGTTCATTTTCTCGAACCAGCCGTTGAACGAAAATGGAGAGATGGGCGAAGGTATCATCGGTTGACACATCACCCAACTGGTATCCTTCGCTTAATTCCAACAGCAGATGGAACAACTCAGCCCCTACCCGCAGTCGTTCCTCGTTATCCGAATCGCGGTAGCGGTAGATAAGGCTGATCTGACGATGAAGCCGCTCCACTCCTTCGGTCTCCGGCAGGTCAGGCTCCACCCGAAAGGCGTCCAGCGGTTTCTCGACCCAGAAAATGGTTTCGGTGGGCGTGCGCTGGCTAATTCTGAGAGGAACCACTCCGTGCTTCTCTAAGGCTTGCGGGGGCAAGTCTTGCAGACGCGAGATGCCGGCACATAGACGTTCGCAAATCGTGGTGCGCTGCTGCTCATCAGCCAACGGTAGATCGCGGAACAAGCGAAGGTGCCGGCCACGCGCAAGGCCCAGGGCGTCGGCGTCTCCGGCAATCTCCTCTATGTGCTCCGGCAGCCATTCGAAGAAGGCCCGTCGCCGCGCCGATCCGAGCGTCAGTTCCGGATAGTGCGGCGCGGTCCTGCTACTGTCGGCGATCGGCCGCGCCAACAAGTAGCGGTCAATCTTCGGATGCGCCTCCAGGGCCGGGTCGAAGCGGGCCAGTTCACGGAGAACTTCCCCCTGCCTATGAGGAGAATCGGCCGCGAAGGCTCGATCCCAGTACGGCGTAAAATGTTGGTCCTCCCCCGCGCCGGCATGGTAGTCGTTGCAGGAGTGTGTTCCAAAGAGGATGTAAACCAACGCAGCGCGCAGCTCGCGGACGGTGATGTGCGTCTCTCCGCGAAGGTGAACCGCCTGGAGGGCTTCACACAGCCGCTCCCGCGCTCGTCTGCGAATCCTTGGATCTGTGGAAGGGCACAAAGGCTCGGGACCGAAAATACACGCCGCCTGAAAGGCCTGGCAGCGTTGTTGTGACGAGCAGGATTGGCATGGGGCCCATTTATCAGCGGCCTTCTGGCCGCCATAGAGGTGATCCAGCAGTTGCTCCAAAAAGCCCGTTTCGATCTTTTTTCCATCCCTGGTCACGCCGCCGACGAGCGAGCGCTGGTTCAAGTTAATAAACCGAATGTACGACTCCTGCCGGACTGCCTCCTGTTGCAAAAGCTCATAAAGCTCCCGGATGAGCGGCGTCTCATGTCCACGACGTTGCTTTACCCCTTCGATCCATTCCAGAAGTCGGCCGTCGTTGATCGCAAGAAGGCAGACGATGTTTCGATGGGGCTGGCCATCCTGAAACGGGGCTAGAAACTCGTCGAGAATCTCGTCGGCCGAGCGCCCCTTCCAGGACGCTGAACCATCGAGATTCATGCGGACCTCCAAACCGTCATGGAGCCGGCCTGACAGAATCCGCTCGGAGGAACTTCTTTTCCCCAAACCCAGGCGTTGCGCAAGATGCTGCAACAGCGCCGTCTTGCCATCGCCGGCGTTGCCGCTAAGGACGACCAAGCGAACGCGACGCCGGTGGATGTCGGTCAGAAGCGTTTCCTCCAACGCTGTCTCGACATACGTCTGCGCCGCAAAGGCAGTATCAAGCCCTCGAGTTTCGCGGTTTCCCCATCGAGAGCCGGGATACGATTGCAGTAGCTCGGGGAGCCAATCGTTTCGTTGTTTACGCACTTCAACTGCGCAAATTGCCTGCGCAGCGGAAGCCAAGGCCGGGGCCGGCGTCGGAGGAGGCGACACGGGAACGGCGATCGGTTGCGCATCTTTGGCATCGGCCATCCCCTCCGCTGGCACGGGCGTTGCTAGGGCTTCCAGTGCTTGCGCGGCCGTCTTGAATCGCTGGGAAGCATCGGGGTGCGTCGCCCTCTCCAGAAACGCTGTCAACGCCGGGTAGGAGTCGCGTTCAAGGCCCTCCCAATTGAGGCCGCGCCGTTTGTTCAACGCGGCCCCCCATCGGAAAGGTTCCCTCTCGAACAGCACGTGGAAGAAGCTGGCAGCCAAGGCGTAAAAGTCGTCGGAAGGAGAAGCCGCTTGTCCCTCTTCGCACGAGGGCGAGCAGTATATGACCGTGCCCGGAGCAGTAATCCGTTCGCCAACTTTGGCGACAAAATCGTAGTCGGTTAGCACCAGGCTGCTTCCCGACACGATCAGATTGCGCGGGCTTACGTCGCCGTGAATCAGACCATTGCGATGCAACTGGTCGAGTGCCTCACAAATGTCGCGTATCCAGCGTACCGCCAGCGATTCAGCGGATGCCTCTTGCAAGTCCTCGGCCAACTCCGGAAACAGACCGGCCAGATCACCTCCTGCAAATTCACTAAGAGGCATTCCTTCGACCCACGTCATCAGCGCCACGAATTGATTCTCCTTCCACTCCGTCGCTACTTCGAAGATCGCAGACAACGACGGATGGCGGGCCAGATGAGGCCGCACGAGACTGTAGGCTCTCAGAACCCGTTGCCCCACTTCGCGATCATGGGCTACCTTTGCCACGTAGGTCCCCAGCTCCTCGTCGCCATGGACTTCAATGACTTTGAACGCTGTTCCAACGCCACCGGAGCCAAGCCGCGTGACAATGCGATAGTTGCGATCGCGGAACTGCACGATCTGGTCCTCGGTCCAGAATCGCGCCGGCGGCGCCTGTGGCGCCGGTGGCGGCGGCACGGGCTCGCCGAGCAATTGGCTGAAATAGGTTTCCAGGTCCTCAAGGCTGCAACGCTGTTCCCGATCTTCTGCCAGGCCGCGTTCGAGAGCTTCTAGGGCTCGCTGACTTGCTTCGTCATTACGGCCCTCAAATAACAGCCGCAGGCAGGCGCAAAGGGAATACACATCCGAACGACAATCAGCTCCAGCCAAGCCGAGCGATCGCACCTCGGGGGCTGCCCACATACAGTCCGCCTCGCTAGGCGGGCTACTGCTCGCTACGCTGAGTTCAGAGGGAATTCTCGCCCGGTAAAAGCCGGTCAAGATCGGAGAGTTGTCATGTTTGACGAGTATAGTCTTCGGAGTGAGGTTCCGATGAATGAGGGGCTCCCCATTCATTGCTTCCGGCTGGTGCAGCGTCTTCAAAGCTCGCACTGCGGATCTGGCGAATTCCAGCCGATGATTTGTGCTCCAGTCCTGATCGGCAGCCCGCTCTTGCAGGGTTGGTGCCGCAGGATCAACCACGGTGAAAAAGAACATCTCCCCGGCATATCCTGGAACAGGCTGGTAGGAGTCGAGAATGCGCGGCGCCCACGGGTAAAGTTGCAGTCGGTGGAGAGCTTCATATTCCCGCCTCGCTTTTTCCTCGGCCTGCTTGTCGTCGCTGGCGGACAAGTCGTACAAGTGCAAGACGATTCGGTCGCGCCGCGAGGGATGGCTGCCTTTGTAGACGCGATGGAATCGCTCGTCTTTGGGTGTCTGGAGTTCCAAGTTGACGTACCCAGCCAATCGTCGCAGTGAGCCGTCAATGGCAACCGGACTTCTCGGTTCTAGCAATTGACTCAATCGTCTCACGTCAAGCGGAGAAAGAACAGGCTGTAAGTCAACACCAATTGCTTCTCTCCAAGCGTTCAGCGTGCAAAAAGTAACGCCCCGAACTTCCTTGCCCGCCAACGACTTCAGTTTGGATGGCTCTTGAGTCAAAAGGATGGCACCGCCCACGAACCCAACGTCCTTAAGAATCTTGCGGAGTGTTGTGCCGATCTTCTGCGCTTTCGCAGCTACATGTTTGGCCTCCTCCTCCACCTCCGAGCTATGCTGATTGATCCACTGAGCAGTCCAATGCTTAACTTCCACTACCCGAACACCGGGAGGGCCAATTGCTAGAATGTCGATCTCATCCGACTGGAACCGAGGGTTCGGTGAGAATCTCAGATTCGTCAGAAGAATCCACTCACCTTGCCCCGGTTCGGATTTCAGAGAATTTTCCAGATGCGCAACAGCTTTGCGTTCGCTTTCGTTGGCGGCCGGACCGCAAGGGATGACTACAACCTGCATCGCTTCGCTCCCAGTGCGTCAGAACAAACGACCAACCGGAACCGCAGCCAACCGGAAACGACGGGGAAACCCGGCCTTGTGCCGTCCCTGGCAACGGGCAAAGTCTTGGCCCATCCTCTGACACCGTACTGATGGTTTCGCCGGTTTGATCCACCAGGCTAGATTGTCTCGGGCAGGGTAAATCGTATTGCCAAGTAGATAGTTGCCAAGTAGATAGCCATCGCAGAACTCAACGTTGGAAATGTTCCAGATGAACCTGGCAAACCATTCGATCTGCCCGATGTTCATACGCCAGAAACCGTGCTGCGGAAATACTGAGTGCTTTTCTGGCCGCTTGCAAAAACCATTGGCGCGCCGGCGAATGCCCTGTCGAGAGTTGGCGGGGCGCCCCTCCTTAAGTGATAGATTACCACACCCGCAAACAGATTGCCAGTCGGCGGCTCCGCCTACAACCCATTCCTATGCTTGACCTTGCAGGTGGCGCAAAGTCTGCCGCGGGATGCGTTGGCTGAACGCACCTGCCGCCAGCAAACCAGCGAATTGCCCAGCCCTCAGCCGCGAGAAACCAGCATAGCAGCGCCGATCGCCGCATCACGTCTGAGCTGGCGAGCATATACGCCCGCACGGTGGGTTACAGCCGCCAGTGGAAAACTGAGTCGCTGAGCGTTTGAAAAGTGTGGCGTTTCGGAAAAGGAAGACCTCAGTGCAACTTTGGCGTTAGCGCGTCTTTGCAAATCGACAGGAAAGCATAAAAACGTTGCGACTCTGCTCCAGGAAACATGTCAGGTCACGGAAGGCAGAGCCGTAGCTATGTACAGGACGAAGTATCCCGGCGATCAGACAGATATGCAATGGGAAATCATTCGCGTGACAAATCAGCCGTCTGAAGTTGGTATTGGTTGATTTCGGGGTTATGTGTTATGTGTATTGGGCATGGCAACATCGACCTCGGCTTTGCCTGCAAGTCTGCTGGACGTTCTTCGGCAGGGGACGTTGACCGAAGAACAGGCGCGGATGATCTACCAGCAGGGGCCGGAGGCCGTGGTCTTTGCCTTGCTCACCCTGACCAAGCGGATTGCCGAACAGCAGGCGGCGCTGGCAGCCCAGTCGCATCAGACGCCTTCCACGCCGTCGGGCATGAAGCCGCCCTACCAGAAACCGCCGGGAAAAACGCGGAAAAAACGCCCTGGCGCCAAGGCGGGCCATCCGGGCGCGCGGCGAAAGCTTCCCCAACGCATCGACCACCGCAAGGAACACCGGGCCGATTGTTGCCCCAAGTGTGGCGGTCGGTTGCAGCGCTGCGCGGACACTCGCACCCGCTATACCGAAGACATTCCCCACATCCACCCGGAAGTGACCGAACATGTGATCCACCGCGACTGGTGCCCACGCTGTCAGATGAAGGTCGAGCCGGTGGTGCCCGACGCGTTGCCGGGGGCCACGCTGGGCAACCATGTGCTGGTGCTGTCGGCCTGGTTGCACTACGCCCTGGGCAACACCCTCTCGCAGATCGTCGAGGTGTTCAACTTCCACTTGCAGATGAAGATCACGCCCGGCGGCTTGACACAGATGTGGTATCGCTTGCAGGCGATCCTCTACCCCTGGTACGAGCAGATTCAACAACAAGCCTTGCACTCGGCAGTGCTTCACGCCGACGAGAGCGGTTGGCGGGTAGACGGCAAAACGCACTGGCTGTGGTGTTTTACCACGCGAAACTTGACCTATTACATGATCAACCGCTGCCGCGGCTCTCCGGCCTTGATGAAGTTCTTCGTCGAGGAATTTGCGGGGACCTTGGTGAGCGACTTTTGGGGCGCTTACAACGCGGTGGTCTGCGCGCTGCGGCAGACGTGCCTGGTGCATCTGCTGCGCGAGTTGGCTCATACGGAGCAATACAAGTCGCCCGGCCGGCACTGGCCGGTGTTTGCCAAGAAGCTGCGCCGCCTGGTGGGCGATGCCATTCGGCTGTGGCGTGCGCGTGCCGACCTGCCCCAGCAGACCTATGCTTCGCGCCGTGCCCGGCTCACGACGCGATTGCAGGAGCTGCTCGCTATGCCCTGGAAGGATCGCCACGCCAAGCGGCTGATCAAGCGTTTGCGACGCCATCAGAACGACTTGTTCACCTTCTTGGACCAACCCGATGTTCCTTTCGACAACAACGCGGCAGAACGTGCCATCCGGCCGGCGGTCGTCATTCGCAAGAACAGCTACGGCAACCGCAGCGAGCGGGGCGCGGATTGCCAATCCGTACTGATGTCCGTCTTCCGCACCCTCAAACAACGCGGCCACGATCCGATCCGAACCATCGTCCACGCACTGGCACAGTACCTCACCACCGGCCAACTGCCACCACTCCCCGAACCCAAACTCACTTCAGACGGCTGAAATGTTACTTCGGATGAAACACTTCGGCGCCGCGTCGAAGGCAACCTAACAGACTACGAACGTGCTCTGGTCGATAACCATCTTCGCCGCTGTCAATGCTGTCGGGGTTTTCTGGGAGTGATTAGCCTTGAAATCCAGCCGGCACGCGGTATGGAAGGAATCGAGCGAGGCACTTCGGATTTCTCGGCGCCGCAACCACGTGCCCAGAGCATAGGGCAAGCTTTGCAGCCCGGCTTGTCGCAGCAAGGCGCGGATCCGGCTCGGCAGACAGACAGCGGGTCGCCTAGGGACGCTAAGGCGCTGGTCCTGTCGCAGCGGGCATTGACAAAATGGCGCATCCGGGATTCCTTATACGCCACTGCATTGAGCGTAAAAACCGAGGCCGGAACATTCTTCGAGTTTGAACTAGCCGACTTACTCGGCGAGTAGGTAGAGAAACTTCGCTGGGCTGGTGACACGCTCAGAGTCTACCTCGGTCATAATCATCAGGATAAGGAGTCAGCCACGTACTACGTTCGCGTGGACGTTCAGGTGGGTGCCCCATCAGATGGGACACTCTTGCTTGCTCTTCGATCCGGAGATGGTAGAGAGGCGACAGCGCGCCTAACCTACGACGAGAGGGGGTGGTCCGCGAAGCGTTTCGCCGGGGATCCGCTTCCCTGCAATCCTAAAGAGATTGAGTTACTCGTGTACGCTCCGGAGGCATGATGCGATGGTGGGACCTCAAACGGGATCTGAACGCCCTCCCGCTTTGGCGATGCTGGTCGAGAGAATGGACCGCGATGGAGCATTCTCGGCCACATTGGGAGAGATCGCCGAAGCTTGGAAGTCCGACCGAAGAGAAGCGAACTGGGATGGTAACAGCCTGAAACGCCTCTACCGCGAGGCATTCGGTGAGCGCCCCGACTACGCCCTGTATCTGTTGATGCAGCAAAACCCGCTCTTGTCGTGGTGCGACATCGCTCAGCTTGAGGCGAGGCTCGCGAAGTGTGAGCCCGTCGTCCAGGACGCCCTGCCAGACAAGCAGGATCCCATCGTAATTTGGGGAGCGCTGAGCGTGCTTGGCCACTATTTCGGCCGCAAAGTGACTCTGAAACTCGCACGGGTTCGAGAATGGCACCGAAGAGGCGAGCTCAAACCATGGCAGCGGACCCAGGTTGAAACACATTTACGGACTTGCCCGGATTGCGGAAGAGATGTCAACCGTGCGCTCGTTCATTGTTGGCGCCAGTACTCTGCGTGGGCCGATCGCTATCCTGAGAGACTGCTCGCTTTCGCCCCCCGGTGCAAAGAACTCATTGGGCCGGGCGGGGTGAACTCGATCCCAGGGTGCGAAGTTGCCTGCTCAATCGTGGGGGCTCTCATTTTAGCCGGCATTGAGAAGATCCGCTTCGACTCCGATCCCAGGGGGCGAATTGACCTCGACTACGTTCGCGAGATACTCGATGGACTGGCTTGCGCGCTTAAGGCACTCCAGTGTGAACCCGGTGATTTCGTCGACTTGACGGCATTCCGAGAGGAACGCAAATGCAGGCTGCTCATCCCGAACGATCCATACGAAGTGCAGGTCGCGCTCACGCAGGCTTGCTATCGTGCGAGAGGCATGGTTCGTGGAGCACTCACTGGAAAGGCCTGGAGCCCCGACTTCGATCGCCTTACAAAGGAAGCGGCACGCTGGGCCTTGTCCGCTTCCCAGGGCTCAAGGAGCATCCGGCGTTCTGAGGAGAAAGCAAGCGATCGAGCTAAAGCCGAAGGACGGCCCTACAGAATGTCTCTTTCGTGGCGAACATTGCAGAGCAACGAGTACCAGAACCTGCGCCGGGCGTCGCAGGCCGCGAGAGATGCCGGTGACTATTTGCAGGCAGCCCGCCTGGCGGCTCACTGGGCGTTTTTCATCCCGGATGAACTTCTCGACGACAGCCGCTATTCCGGCACGTTTGGGCAAGTACCAGACGATATCGCCTTTTCGATCAGACAGCTCGGCTTGGTTTTCCCGCAGCGGCAAGGGCGGTTCGGGCGCAAAGGAGGCTCCGCCGCTTGCAAGCCGGTGTCTGGTGCACGCCGGGACGACGAACCCATCACGTGGGTCGCGTGCGCCGATCCGGACCAGTCGGCGGCAGAGGAACCGGAAGATGAAGCGGAAGACACAATCGCTGACCTTTTTTGGCAAGGCATCGCCTGGGAGCAGACTGACAAAGACTCTAAGCTTGCCGCTGATTGGGCGACAATCGCACAGTACTCCCGATCTCAGCCAGGAAAGCCACTGTGGGATTCCCTCGAGCGCCTGATTGACGACGCGCCGCGTCTTCAAGCTCAGGAGCAGGCCTCTCTCGTGCCAGCGGCCTACCGACTATGTCTGTATTACTATCGCCTGCGGGACGCGGCCGAGCTTCTGGCCCGCTTTCCGGATTCTCGCCGCCCGACGAAAATAGAGATCCTCGATTTCGCTCATCATGTGAAGCGTGCCTTCCAGGCACTGCCATACCTCGCCGACATCCGTGTGTTTAAGGTGTGGCAGAAGAGATTACGGTCGGCCTTGAGGGGTTTTGACAACGGCGAATGGGACAAGCTTCCCGCCGACGATGCGTTGGTACTGCACGAGATGTTGCTGGTCCGCTGCCTCTCGATGATCCGAAGCAGGAACGGTGTGAGAGCGTTCGCGCAGCGGTTCTTCGGCAGGCCAGACGAGGCCGATCTGAGAGATATGCTCATTACCGAGCGCGGCTTGGCAGGCCGAGGGATAGCGACGGTCGACAAGGATAACCTAGTAGCGTGCGTCAAGCGGCTATCCCAGAGCATGATGGGCACACCAGCCGTCTTGTCAGTAGTATCCGTTTCACCTGATCAGTTGAGTTTCCTGCCGATCGATGAGAACGGGCCCGGAACCCCTAAGCTTGTCCCGGTCGCCGGGATCATGAAGGCCGCAAGTGAAGTGGGCCAGCGTTTGCGTAAGGGTCCCCCAACTCCGTGGCCGGACATTCCCTGGTCTGAGATATCGTGGATGGAGCCGTGTTACAAACTTGCCGGACAGCTTTGCGATGTGTTGGCCCACAGCGACCGAGGGCGGCGCTGGTTAATTCTAGCTATTGAACCAGCGCTGGCGACCATACCGTGGCAGTCGATGCTTGCCGAGTGGATGCGAAAGATCGGGAGTCAGTTCCTCGTCTCGCTCATTCCCAGCCTTAGCTGGTTGTGTTGGGTCCTCGTATCACGACAGAGGGGCACGGACGCTCCTCCCACTCCTCCTGAACCAACAAGGCTTCTCAGCACGCTGGAACAGCTTGTGCAACCATACGCGCGCCTTTCGACCAGTCAGCTTGCCCGGATTCAGGAGGAGTTCCGAAGTCTGCGCGAGCAGATGGGACTCGACCTCCAGAAGCTCATTGACGCTCAATTACCTTGGGCTGTCGTCGTCGGGCACGGCTGTTGGGATGAGGAGAACCGGTTCGCCACAGTCCTGGTAGAGGAGGGGCCGCTCAAATTGCAGCGCTTGCTGGATATCGGTGGTTATCCCGTAGTTCTTGTGGATGCGTGCTATGGCGGGCACGTTCAGGACCAGTTGCTCGGTGATCTGGCCGGGGTCCCTGGTTTGCTTCTTGCGATGAGATCGCGACTCGTATGCGCGGCTATCTCGGCGGTTCCACCGGAGGCGGTCAAGGTATTACACCGCCATCTTCTGGCGAACACTGGCCGTTCGAGTTTTGGGGAGCGATACCTTGCCGCAATCAACGAGGAGCCCACCGTAGGCCTGTATAACCTCTTTGGATTTCCAGACGAGCCGGTCGCCAGCAGTCCAAAAGTCTAGCGGTTCTCTGACCGCCATAGAATGCGCCACGGTGGGCGCGTTCTTTTGCAGAGGTTGTTTGGCCAACCCGTCTGGCCCTTTGTTCTCTCTCCCCCAAGTACTGCTACCGACGCCGTAACGCGTCGGGAGGTGTCCCGTCTTATGGGCTTTCGCAAGCTCGGCGCCGTGGTCTTGTCCTGGCCGAGCCGTAAGGCAACGTGCCGCACCCCGGTTCGGCGTTCAAGCAGGCAATGCCGTTCGACACGCTAGAGCGCTGGTACGGCCCCTCCGGCGGAGCAGACTGCGAAGCCCCAAAAAACGCCCGAGCCGTCCCTATAGTCCATTGGGAGGTCGTCGTTCCTTTTCTGGTGTCGGGCCTTCGATAGGATTCGATAGGAGAGAACGAATGGCTGAGGAAATGATCGTCTTGTTGGTAGTCGCCCAAGGGCTGGTAGACTTCCTGGTCGTGGCATTGCTCATCTGCGTCCTCTGCGAGGTCGACAAGGTCAACACGGCGATCGCCGCGCCCAAACCCGAGGACGAGATCAGGTCGTGCTCGAAGGTCGGCGATGCCGGAGATCAGCTTGCGCCCTCAGACGGCGCGCCGGCCCCCGCTGAAGGACAATGCGCGGACGGGTCCGACGAGGTGGCGCCGGCATTCAGGGGCGACGTGCGGGTCAGTGCCGGCCGGAAGGGCACTCGTACCAAGGGCACGTGTCGCGTGACCGCTCAACCCCGGCGCACGTGCCGGTCCCCGCGATGCCTCGACCGCTCGCGGTTCGGATGAGGTCAGGTTTTCAGGAAAAAAGGGCAGGAGCCGTCCGTATTACATATTGAAGGGTGTGTCCAGCAGTTTTTCGACCTGTGTCCGAGTCACCCAAAAACCCCTACGCATTGGAAGGAGGTCAAGCTATGGCTCTCTACATCCAGAGTAACTCGCATAGGCGCCGGCCGCTTGCGCAAGCCGCTAATGGTCACGGCGGCCTTCCGCACCCGGTGTGTACGCATCCGGCGCACAACGGCATCCCTTGCCCATGGATTACAAGGGCGCCAGCGTTCTCGACGGCGTTGTTATCCACCACTTCCGCTGCCGGGTGAACCCGTCCGCCCACCACCGGGCGTTTGCCCTGGTGGGAGGCCGCTGGCACGAGGTGAAAGAGCGCTAGGTTTGCCCGCAGACCGGGGGAGCGGGCGCTATTGGGGTTCGCTCCCTCGGCTACCCACACCGCAATCCTTTGGTTCGGCAACAGCAGCGCGCCCGATCGGACCTGCACCTGCCTGCGCCAGCGGGCGATGCTACCACTCTCGGGAGGAACCGACCGATTGAGGTGATGGAATGAGCAATTCCGCTGTTCGGAGCCGTGCTCTCCGACCTTTTCTCGGGAGGCCAAGCAGCTTCGGACAGAAGCCATCAGGACCCTTGAAACCAGAACTGTAGTCGACAATGGAACCACACATCGCTTGCGAGTGCCCACCGGTGGTCGGCGGCGCCCGCAGGCCAAACATTAGGGAGGTTCGGTCATGACCCGCATCAACAGAGGTTCGGTTCGGAAGATCGTCGTCATCGAGGAACGCACTCCTGCCCCGGCGTTGCTCGAGAGGCTTCGCGTGGTCTGTCCCAAGGGCCCAGGCCATGAGCTGGCCAACCTGATGGAGCATATCGGGTGGGACACGACGCAGAGCGGAGGAAAAGCGGCGGTCTACGCTTGCCGCTTGTGCAATCGGCGCGAGGGCTGGGCCCTGGACTACCAAACCGGCAAGCCTCGCAGGGTGTTCGTGAAGCCGGCTACCGGAACCGGCTGATGTGATCACGCGCTGGGGGAGACCATGTCTCCCCTCGCGCCGCTTTTGTCAACCCTCTAGAAAAGGAGGAAGCACAGATGGGTCTGCTCGATTTGATTTTCGGGAGTCGCTCGAGCGGTGGCTCGGCAACGTCCCAAGGGCCAAGGGGTACCGGGGCGCGGCAGACGCCCGTCGCCAATCGTCCGGCAAACCGGCGGTCGTGTCGGAGGTTCGGCGCGGATCGTGTCGCGCTTATTGGATTCGGCGAGGACGCGCGAATGATTGCGCTCCCCGCCGAGCCGTTCGCGCCTTGGTTACAGGAGCGCATAGAGAAGCTGTCCGGCTGGGCCAACGGGACTGGGACCAACCTGACGGCGGCAATCCGACTGGCGCTCCAGGTGCATGAGAAGACGCCGCCCAATGCGCTTCGCAGGGTGTGGGTTTTCACGGACGGGCTGCCGAACCGCCAGGTGGATCAGCTTGTGGCCGTGGTCGATCAGGCGGCCCAGGCTGGTATCCCCATCAACACGGTCGCGTTTGGGGCCGGGGAGTATGTGGACGCCGGATTGCTCCAGCGGATCAGCGCCGCCACGCACGGCAAGTTCATCACGATCGACGGGCTACGCGCGCTGACGGACGCTCTGCTTAGCACTGATGTCCCCACGCGGCCTGGACAGCGCCGGCACCGGTCCGAGACGACGGTTGTCCTCGTCGATCTGTCCGCGAGTATGCAGCAACCCATGGAAGGCCGTACCAAGATCGAGGTCGCGCGCGAGGGGCTGCTGCATCTCCTCAACTGGAAACAGAAGGTGTTCTCGTAGGTCGAAACA
>Ga0308421_1001254_pt1 | contig 13783 bp, 10 predicted proteins | sample HotsprSampleMS60_FD_203673 | JGI IMG/M metagenome (GOLD analysis project Ga0308421, IMG submission 203673) | Hot spring phototrophic mat microbial communities from Mushroom Spring, Yellowstone National Park, Wyoming, United States - 20090730_MS60 ...
GCAACAACCCTTCCCCCAAATACTCCACCGAGCGGATGCGGTAGTGCAGGTAATCTTCGTCCAGCACCTCCAAAAACCCCTGGGCCATCGCTTCCAGGTCCCGTCCTGCCAGCCCGCCGTAGGTCACGAACCCTTCGGTCAGAATCAGCAGGTTGTTCGCCCGCTGAGCCAACTGGTCATCCCGCATCAGCAGCACCCCGCCGATGTTCACCAGCCCGTCCTTTTTGGCACTGATGGTTGCCCCGTCGGCCAGGTCGAACATGTCCCGCACGATCTGCCGTACGCTCCGCTGGTGCTGCCCCGGTTCCCGCAGCTTGATGAAGTAAGCGTTTTCGGCGAAACGGCAGGCGTCGAGGAACAGGGGAATGCCGTAACGGTCGCACACCTGCCGCACCGCTCGCAGATTCTCCAGGCTTACCGGCTGCCCTCCACCGGTGTTGTTCGTCACGGTCATCATGACCACCGGAATCCGCTGCGGCCCCACCTTCTGGATCAGCTCTTCCAACCGGGCCACGTCCATGTTCCCCTTGAACGGCCGGCGCAGGCGAGGTTTTTTCCCCTCCTCGCAGAGTAAGTCCACCGCCTCTGCCCCGGAATGCTCGATGTTGGCTCGGGTCGTGTCGAAGTGGCTGTTGCTGGGCACCACCTTTCCGGGTCCCCCCAACAACTCGAACAAAATCCGCTCGCTGGCCCGGCCCTGATGGGTCGGCAAGACATGCGGCATCCCCGTCAATTCCTTCATCACCGCTTCAAAGCGGTACCAGCTTTTCGCCCCGGCATACGACTCATCCCCCCGCAGCATGCCCGCCCACTGTTCGCTGGACATCGCCGCCGTGCCGCTGTCGGTCAGCAGGTCGATCAACACCGCTTCCGCCGGAATGCGAAACGGGTTGAAATACGCCGCCCGCAGAATCGCTTCCCGCTCCTCCCGCGTGGTCAACCGTAATGGTTCTACCATCTTGATGCGGAACGGCTCGATGATCGTCTTCATGGCGGAACCCTCACGATACTATTGCTCGGCTTAGGTCGGGTAAGTTCCATAATAATCGGCACATGGGGGAACCTGGAGCCACCACGACATCACGAACCTGAGCAAGGAACCCGCTTTTATGATCCGCCCGCTGCAGCAAGACGATATCCCCACCCTGGTGGCGTTGACGGCCGACACCGGCATGTTCCGACCGCACGAAGTAGATACCCTGGAGGAAGTCTTTGCCGACTACTTCACGGCGATGCGGGAGTGCGATCACCAGGCTTATGTCTGGCAAACCGAGCGGAAATTGCGGGGTTTCGTTTACTACGCCCCGGCTCCCATGACGGATCGCACCTGGTACCTCTGGTGGATCGTGGTGGCCCGAGAGCATCAGCGGCAAGGGTTGGGAAGTCGGTTGCTGCAATTCGTGGAGCAAGACCTGCGTTGCCGCGGAGCACGTCTGCTGTTGATCGAAACGTCGTCTCAACCCGCCTACGCCCCCACCCGTGCCTTCTACCTCAAGCACGGCTATCAGGTCTGTGCCACCGTCTCCGACTTCTATGCCGACGGCGATAGCCTGGTCATTTTTGCCCGCCGCTTCACGTCCCCCCACCCTCCCAGTCAGGCCGACAACCAAGGGAAAAACCCCTTTGCTTTCGATTCGACCGGAAGCCCACCTCCTGACGGTTTGACCAGGCCATCCCTGCCGGGAATATGACCCCACACTTTCCAGCCTCTTCTGATCTGGTGGAATGGGATCGTCCCCCTCCGCTGACCCTACGGATTGCACCGGCAGCAAGCAGAGGGGATATGCTCGGGGGAGGCGCGGGGGGGAGCAAAGTCCGATACAGACGGGAGAGGCAGACGGTAAGCAGAGTCCGGAACAGTAGGGGGAAGATCAGGAGGTACGGAAGCCTTCGGTCAGGGTTTGAAGCCGCTCCAGGGCCGGGGCATGGCAGAGGCCATTGGTAGCTAACAGTCCACGCCGCTGAGCGAAGTCCTCTGCCTGATAGACGATCGGGTGACCGAAAAGATCGGTGACACACCCCCCGGCTTCGGTGACCAGCAGATGACCGGCACAGATGTCCCAGTCATGGAAGGTTTCGTAGGTGTTGGCATACACGTCGGCTTCCCCACGTGCCACGCAAGCCAGCTTGATCCCGCCGGAGTAGGTCTGCTGAACCTGCTTGGGATCCAGCAAGGCGGCGACGCGACTGATCGAACCCGGGCGAGACCAGGACTGGACCAGGATACACGCGTCGATACTTCGGCGAGAGACCTGGCAGCGTGTGGCGGTGGCATCCCCGGTGTAAGTCCAGCAGCCTCCGCCCTGACGGGCGAACGTGATCCGATGGGATGCCGGTTCGGCCACCACACCCACCACCGGTGCCCCTTCACAAAGCAAGCCGATCATTACGGAGAATTGGCCGTTTTTGCGGGCAAAGCCGCGGGTCCCATCGATCGGATCCACGACCCAGGTCCGCGTCCCCCGTTGAGCGACTCCTTCAAAACCGCTGATCTTCTCCTCCGCACAGAGTGCATCCTGAGGAAAGCGTTGGTGCAACCGTTGCAGGATCAATTCCTGAACCAGCCGATCCACCGGTGTGCTGATGTCCGCGGGAGCATCCGGAATGGCGACAAAGGACTGGTACTCCTGGCGAATCCGCTCAGCTGCCTCTTCCGCTACCTGAAGAGCAACGGTCAATTCCTTATCCCAGGGCATAGCGACTCCTCGATCAGCAAGCCGAGTTACTCCCCGGCACCGGGGATGGCTTCGGCCATCTGGGCTTCCGCCAGCACCTGCAAGCGGCGGTAATAGTCACTGCGCTGCCACAAATCCCGGTGGGTTCCCGTGTCCGTGAGTTTGCCTTGGACGATCAGGAAGACCCGATCCACCCAGCGCAAGGTGGTCAGGCGTTGGGCCAGCACCAGGATAGTTCGTCCGGGGGCAATCCGTTGCAGGGTATCATCCCAAAGGATCAGTGTATCTTCATCGACCAGCTGACCCGGTTCTTCTACGACCAGGATCGACGGATCGCGTACCAAGGCGCGGGCTAAGGCGATCCGGAAAGCCTGACCCGGGCTGAGCGGTACACCGTGCTCCCCAATGATGGTTTCGTAACCGTAGGGCAACCGTTCAATGAACTGGTGGGCATGGGCGAGTTTGGCCGCTTCGATGATCTGCGGCAGGCGGTATTGTGGATCGCCGCAGCCGATGTTGTTGACAACGGTGTCTGTGAAGATCCATTCATCCTGCATCACGAGGGCGACTTGCAAGCGGAGGGATTCGTGGGTCACCCAGCGGATATTTTTGTCTTCGATGCGGATTTCACCCTGGGTGGGGTCGAAGAAGCGGGGGAGGAGGTAGGCCAGGCTGCGCAGGGCACGGCGATCCGGTCCCACAAAGGCGACCTTGGCCCCCGCGGGAATGGCGAAGCTGAGATTCTCCAGCAGAAGGCGCTCGCTGCCCGGTTCCCGCAGAGAAACGTTGCGGAATTCGATGCGGCTGCGCAAGGGCGGAAGATATTCGGCATCGATAGCCTCCGCCGCTTCTCCCTTGCGTTCTAGGTACTCCAGGATGGCATCCGCCGCTTCGACACCACGCCGCCAGCGTGTCCGCACGTGGAACAGGTCTGCTACGGCAGGGGCCAGGCCCACCAGGGCCACCGCCAGAGTGGCTAAACCGGCAGCGCTGAATTCACCCGCCAGGACCGACAGGCCGCCCAGATAGAGCAGGCCCACCCCGCCCAGGAGGGCCACCGCATAAAGCATCGGTCCTGCCAGGGCATCACCGCGCAGCTTACGCCAAGCAGCTCCCCGGAACGTGTTCAGCTGCCGCTCGACACGGTTCTGATTGAACCGCTCGAGTTGATAACACTTGACCAGCCGCACCAGCCGCAAACTCTCCAGCAGCAGCGCCAAGGCATTGTGGAGCTGGCGGCTTCCCTGACGAGCCTCCCGCCGATAATAGGCCGATACCTGACCACCGACCAGCCACACCAGGGCCGTCATCACCACGAAGGTGACGGCTAGCCAGAAATGGGCCAACAATATCAGCAGAAGCAACCCCACCAACTGCGGGATGGCTCGCCACGGCAGAGTCACCGTACTGTGCAACGCAGTCCCAACGGTTTCCACCTGACGGGTAAACAGGGCTTCTGCCTCCTCGAGGCCGCTCGCCCGGATAACCAGGGAACCGAGACGGTAGGTGTGCAGATAAATCGCCCGACGCAACCGGGTGATCGCGTCCAGCATGACGGCTGCCGCCAGATAGGTGACCGTGGTGCTGGCCAGACTGCGGATGAGGACCAGGGCGAACGCCAGGAGAACCAGACCGGTCAGATAACGAGCATTGGGGATATGAGTGTCATACGGACGCCAGGCCCAGGGATTCCAAGCAGCCATTCGCCCCAGGAAGCGACCCGCCCAACGGTGACGTTCCCGGACCACCACCGGCAGCACCCCCAAAGCGCCGGACGGCCCCACTCGCGTTTCCCCCAACGAGGCTCGATAAGCCTCAGCCGCTTCCCAACCCACATGTTCCCTGAGACTCTGATACACCACCGCACGCCAGATTCCCTCCCACTGTTCCAGGGGCAGAGCTGCGTCCAAGCCGGCTTCCGCCACCTGATTTTGGGCTTCGGGCGACACCCCGAACCGCTGGCCCAACTCCTGACGCTGCTCTTCAGACCAGCTGACCCATTCCTGCACCAGCCGTTGCTGCTCCAAGCTGGACAACTCGCTAAAACCGGCTACACGTCCCTGATTCGCTAGCAGAGCAACAAACAGGTACAGCCATGCCACCAGGATCACCGTCACGATGCCCACCAGCACAGACCCCGCCCGTGCTCCCCACTGCTCTACGGTTGCCTTGCAAAAATCCCGGCGGATACGCCCCCACACCGAACTGTTCATGACTCCCCTATCTCCTCGGCCACCTGACTGCCTCTCCCCCTGTCGTTGCCGTTGCGGAGATCCTTCGGCTTCTCCTTCCCCAAGCTACCATACGCCCCCGTTCGCGAAAATGCCATTCCGTGCCACGAAGAAGCCTTTCGGCGCCAAGGTAGGGATACGTTGGGAATATCCCGTCGCTCTGCCCATCGTTTCTCCCAATAAACCGTCTGTTGCCGTCGCATCGCTGTCTCCTCCAGAATCAGGTTGGGATCGGCGCGGATCATTCACCGCGACAGGATGATGATCCCCGGAAGCATCCCCATGGGCCGGAGGCTGTCCGAACCATCCGCACAGGCGAGAGGCTGTCCGAATCATCTGCCCTGGAATGCCGGTTGAAGGACATTTCCGCTTCATTCGGCTACACCGAACCGGTAAAGGCCATTTTGATGTACTGTATTTCAGTATAAATATGTACCACAAATCATGAAAAGTCAAGCGAAGGGATCAGATTTTCATAAATTTTGGGATTGTCAAGGTGCATTCTGGGTGGGCTTTGTGGGGTTCCTCACCGCCGCGGACGACTGACGGGTCGGGACAAGCGCCTGAAGGAACTGGCGTGTGGCATTGGGCCAGGAGTAGTGCTGGGCATAGGCGGTGCAGGCTGCGGGATCGCCATGCTGGAGGGCCAGGTGGATGGCCGTCCGAAGATCCTCATGGAGAGCTCCGCAGCGGGAATCCGTGATCAGATCGCGGGGTCCTGGCACCGGATAGGCAGCCACCGGTACGCCGCTGGCCAGGGCTTCCAGGATAACATTACCGAAGGTATCGGTGCGGCTGGGAAAAACGAACACATCCGCAGCGGCATACAACTCGGCCAGCTCCTGACCATGGCGATAGCCGAGGAACAGGGCGTCTGGATAGCGTTGTTGCCACTGCAGGCGGGCAGGTCCATCACCCACCAAGATTTTACTGCCAGGCAGGGACAGACGCAGGAAGTCCTCCAACCCTTTCTCCGCTGAGATCCGACCGACATAGAGCAAGATAGGGCGGGGATGGGCAAGAATCGGCTTAGGCCGGGGATAAAACAGGGTGGTATCCACGCCACGGGACCAGATGGAGAATCTGTTATGGAAGCCCCGCTGCTGCAATTCCTCGGCCAAGCTCGGGGTGGCGACCAGGAGGCGTTCAGCACCCCGATGGAACCAGCGCAGATAGGCGTAGGTCAGCGCCGGAGGGACAGCGGCTAAGGTCTGGAGATACTCCGGAAAGCGGGTGTGATAGGAGGTGGTGAAACGCCACCCGAGACGGCGGGCAGCATAACGGGCCAGCAGGCCGAGGGGACCTTCCGTGGCAATGTGCAGATGGTCGGGTCGGAAGCGCACAAGCCGCTGAGCAATCCGCCCCGTGCGCGGCAGCCCCAGAGAGATTTCCGGATAAAAGGGAGCGGGTATTGTAAAAAAAGCGGAGGGTTCAATGATATCCACTGTATGACCGGCTTCGCGCAAGAGGCGGCAGGTGGTATCCAGAGTCCGAACCACGCCGCTGACCTGCGGATGCCAGGCGTCGGTGACGAGGGTGAGCCGAGCCATAAGACGTTCGCCCTGAGACGTCGGGGACAGCGCGGCTGAGCGAACCCGCTTTACTACTGTCCATCCTATCTTCGCCGATGAAGGGAACGTGTAGAATGCAAGTATGACTGCGGAAAAATATCTGCGACCGGAAGTGATCCGCCAGGTGGGTCGCCTCGACCTGCGCGCCCGGTTCATTGTGGAAGGGTTTCTCAGCGGTTTGCATGCCAGTCCGTTCCACGGCTTTTCCGTCGAATTTTCCGAGCACCGCAAGTACAACCCGGGCGATGACATCAAGACGATCGACTGGAACGTATACGCCAAGACGGGAAAGTACTTCGTCAAGAAGTATCGAGCGGAAACGAATATGACGGGTTGGCTGGTGATGGACTTGTCCCAATCGATGGACTGGAACGGTCCGGGGGAAGCCAAAACCGCAGGGGTCAAGGTGGACACTTCAGTGCTAGGAGCCGCAGCCACGGAGACGCTGACCAAGTTCGAGTATGGTATCTGCTTGTCGGCAGCTCTGGGCTATTTGATGATCCAGCAGCAGGATCCTGTCGGCCTGGTGGCCTTCGACACCCGCATCCGCACCGTAGTGCCGCCCAAGAGCAAGCGGACCCAATTGGGCACCCTCTTGTCTGTGCTGGCCAACTTGCGACCCAGTGGACTTACCGACATCGCCGGCAGTCTGATGCAATTGGCAGCCTTTGTCCGCGGCAAAAGCCTCATCATGCTCTTCAGCGATCTGCTACCCACCACCGATGACTGGCGTAGCGAAGCCGAAGCAGTGATCCGCAGCCTCTATCGCCTGCGTTATGCCGGTCACGAAGTGATCGTCTTCCACATCCTGGATGTCCTGGAAGCCCAGTTTCCTCTGGCGGGGCTGATCGATTTCGCCGACGTGGAATCGGACGCCCATCAGGAGGTGGATGCTCAAGGCATCCGCGAGGACTACCTGCGCTTCGTCGAGGAATTCCGTGGTTACTACCAGCGGGAATGTGCCGCGGCACGTGTCGATTACGTGCCCATGGATACCTCGGTCGGCTTCGACCGGGCGCTGCTGGATTATCTGATCCTACGTCAGCAACGCTTCGGCTGAACCCTGGACCAGCACCAGCCCTGCCCCGGCCAGAAAAACCCTACGGGGCGGAGCCTGCGGGGGAGGCACAAACGCCTGCTCATCCGTGCTGTGGATTCCCACCACGGGAACGCCTGGACGGGTGGGATTCCTGCAAGACCGCGATATCAAACGCCTGAATTCCCGCAAGACAAATAGAAACCCCTGGGTCAAACAGGTTGATTCCAGCGAGACACATAGAAGAGGCGGGGAAGGAGCAGGGGCAGGTCCTCGCGATCCCGGCAGGTGAGGAGCTGACCGTCCACGACAACCGCTTCATCCCGATAAGCCGCTCCAGCGGCTCGGACATCATCACGGATCCCCGGGGTGCAGGTCACCTGTCGGCCATCGAGCACTCCCGCACTGATGAGCAGCTGCGGTCCATGACCCACCGCCGCGACGGGCAGCCCATCCTGAACGAAGGTCCGAGTCACATCGACCGCTTCCTCCCGCAAACGCAGCCGTTCGACGCACGTTCCATCGGGAATCAGGAGCAGATCGTAATCACTCGGATTGACCTGATGGATGGTGGTATCCGGTTCGATGCGATAGCCATGCATGCCTGTCAAAACATGCATGAGGGGGGAGGCTAAACAGACTTCCCCTCCGGCTTCACGGAGCCGATACCACAGGTAATGGACCGTCACGTCTTCAAAGCCGTCGTCGAGCAATACCAGAGCTTTCATGATGCCGTTTTCCCCCCGCTGTTGGGGCAGCCCTTGTTCCTGTCCCCCAGAAATAACCATCGATCACTTCCGCCTTTTATTTTAGCGAATGTTCCTGGAGGAGCGAACGGGACGTGGCATGCTCCCTCCCGGCTGTCCCGGGCCGGTCGCCCCAGCGGCTGGAAGGCATCCGGGAAGAACTCCCCGGCCTGCACTTCCGAGGGGAGGTCGCGCTATTTTTTGCGGAAGGGGTTAGGGGGAAGGTCGAGCTTCTTGATGGATTGCAGGAAATCGAGGATTTTACCCCCGTCGTCAGCCAGTTGGGCGTGGAAATGAAGGCTGAAGCCGTGAGGCCCTTTGGCGTCGATCAGAGCCGGCTGAAGGGTCAGAAAAGCTTTGACCACATCGATCAGACCCATCATGGTAGCACAGAAGATGTCGATACGGGCACCGTGGGCTAGGAGATACTCGGCAATATCACGGCGCCCCATATGAGAGGCAGCTCCGAGGGCGGATTCCCAATCTCCACCACCCCAATCGATGGTAGCGTTGACTAGAGCCGGCTGGCGGGTCAGCAACTTCTGGACCATCGGCAGGTCGCTGTGGGCGAAGATGACGAAATCCTGGACGAGCAGCCGAGGCAAGGGAGAGCGACGCCAGGACGGGGTGAACGCGGGCTTGGGATAATCGCGGACAAACGGCGCTTCAACCGGCACGGGAGTCGGAGGCGGAGCCAGTTCCGGTTCGGCGGCCGGCAGGACATCTGCTCCCAGAACAATACTGCTGGCACAGGTGATGGTAAACTGACGGCGGCTCCAAGTCATGGCTGGGCTCCCCCCGGAAAATTTCAGGCCGTGGCTATTCCCCTTCCTGTGTGGTCTGGTGGGATCCGCTCCCATGGACCGCACCGGTGCACCGGTTCCTTGATTCAGAATCTCAAGCCAGTCCCAGGCTGTCGAAACCTGCCCATTCATCCGAGTCGGTTCCAGGCTGTCGAAACCTGTCCTTTATCCTAACACGGCTCAGGGAATAGTGCCACGCCCAACCAGAGGAGCACAGGGGGCCAAGGGAAAGCGAGGGGGGAACAAGGACAAGCCATGAAAAGCCAGGGAGAGCAAGGGAAGGGGTGAGAGTTCAACCGAGGGCGTCGTAAAGGACTGATCCGGTGGGCAGGAGGGGAACTGGGCGACCGGTCCGGCGGTCCTGCAAGGGGGTATGAGGATCGAAGCCGAGGAGGTAATAGGCGGTGGCGAGGAGGTCCTTGGGGGAGACCGGCCGATCCACGACGGTGCCGCCCATGCGATCGGTTTTGCCGAGGACATTCCCACGGCTGATACCGCCTCCAGCCAGCAACACGGTGTAAGCCTGGGACCAGTGGTCCCGTCCGCCGCCAGGTTGGTTGTTGAGTTTGGGGGTACGGCCGTGCTCGCTCAGGACCATCACCAGGGTTTCCTCGAGCAGTCCACGCTGTTCCAGGTCGCCGATGAGGGCGGCGAAGCCCCGGTCGAAGCCGGGCATCAGTTCGTGGCGCAGGCGGGGATAATGTTCCCAGTGGGTATCCCAGCCGGAACCAGCCAGGCCATATTCATCCCAGAAGACGGTGACGAAGCGGCTACCGGCTTCGACGAGGCGACGGGCCGCAAGGCAACTCTGGCCGAAGAGGGTCTGACCGTACCACTCCCGGACCTTGGCCGGTTCGCGGCGCACATCCAGAGCCTGGCGGACCTGCGTTGAGGTCAAGAGTTGATAGGCCATCTCGCGGAAGGGATCGCCGCTATCGGAGCGGTCGCGGAATCGCCGCGCCTGTTCCAACTGTTCCAGGAGGGACCGCCGGCGATCCAGACGATCCAGAGTAATCTCCGCCGCGGCAGTATTGCTAAGAGTGCCGAGGGTGAAATAGGCATCAGGGTCAATGCCGACATACGGTTCCGCAAAGGTTTCGCGTTCACCGTTGAGGGTTTTGGTGATGGACCGGTTGGCCCGCCCGTGGAATTGGGTGAAGTGAGGGGCGTAAGCCTGGCCGAGGAACGCAGGATAGGGGCCGGCCCGCGGCACTTCCCCTCGGCGTTGACTGCTGAAAGGAAAAGGCAAAGCGATGTTATCCGGCACCGGTTTGCGACGGGCAGCCGGGGAACGCTGCTGCTCCAGATACGCCACAGTGGAGCCGATGAAGGGCCAGTGCCGGCCGTCACGGGGGGACAGTTCCATCGCCACGTCGATCTGCTCGACTCCGGTGGTCGCATACGCCACCCCGTGGATCGGATAGGGATGGTTCACCGAGCGGACCACCGTCAGCAGATGCATGATGCGGCTGGTCTGGGGTAGCAACTCGCACACATCGCAACCGGGAAGCGTCGAGCGGATAGGGCGAAGTTCCCCGCGGACCTCCAGGGGTGCCTCCGGCTTCATGTCCGCCAGTTCCAGTTGGCTGGGTGAACCGTAAAGGAACAACAAGATGCACGATTTCGCCTGCCCGAAGAAGCGTCCACGGGCCTGCTCCTGTGTCGGTTGCCTGTCCGGATTCGCCTTCAGTCGCAAAGCATCGGCCAGCGTGAGGCCGGCTGCCGCCCCGACCGTCAACCACTCCCGGCGGGTGTAACCGCTACACAGTCGCTTCGCTTGACCTAAAAGTTGCAACATGATGACCTGGACTCCGCACGCCAAATAAAACCCATCGCATCGGCCTTCGCTGAGGACGTCCGGCGGCTAGGATGGCTCCAAGCTCCAGAGCGTCCCTTCCTCTGCGCATCACCTGACGCCACCCGTTGATTGCTGTGCCGATTGCCCCCTTATGATGTCCCAGGATCACGGTGCGGACCACACAAGCGGCCGACTCTCCCGGCTTGGGTGCGCTGCCGCCGTACCAGCGGCATCCTCTTCGCCTGGGTTTACAGCAACTCGGCAATCGGTGTGCCTTCGGAAAGGGGCATCGGTCGGCCTTCCGGAGACAGATAAGTGATCCCATGCGGATTATAACCCAAGGCGGTGAAGATGGTGGCGTGGATATCGGCCGGCGTGAGGGGTCGATCTTTGGGATAACTTGCCGTGGCATCGGATACTCCAACGACCTGGCCACCGCGAATTCCTCCTCCGGCGAGAACGACCGAATAGCATTGAGGCCAATGATCGCGTCCGGCATTGCTGTTGATGACCGGGGTGCGGCCGAAGTCCCCGATCCAGACCACCAGGGTGCTCTCCAGCAGACCGCGTTGCTCCAGGTCCTCGAGCAAGGCGACGAAGGCTTGTTCCATCGGCGGAACAAGCCGATTCTTCAATGTGTTGAAATTATCGCTGTGGGTATCCCAAACGATGCTGGGGCCGTTGACCGTCGTGACGAAGCGGACGCCGGCCTCCACCAGCCGCCGCGCCAGCAGATGCGACTGGCCCCAGGAATGCCGTCCATAACGGTCTCGAACCCGTGCCGGTTCCTGCGACAGATCGAAGGCTCGTCGGGCCTCCGCCGAGGTCACCAGTTCCAACGCTCGGGCCCGATGCACCGGCAGATCGTCTGGATAAATACGCCAGGGTCGATCGATCTGCTCCAGCAAGAAGGAGCGATGCCGGATACGCTCCACCGTCAAGCCCTCGGAGATGCCCAGGCCAGCCACTTGGAAGGACGGATGGTTCGGGTCGGCGTTGACCACCAGCGGATCAAACCGCGAGCCCAAACAGCCACCGAACTGCCCCGGGGTGATGTACGCGGTGCTATCGCAATGCGGAAACGGCGTGATGACATACGGCGGAATCGAGCCTGAGTAACCGTCGCGCTGGGCCAGCCAACCTACCAGTGTTCCGACGCTCGGCAGGTCGGTGCGACTGGGATTGATCAGCGTGCTGTCGATCCGGTACGGCTTGCCCACAATCGACCAATACATCCCCGAATTGTGCGACCCATGAGAATGATGCACCGTTCGCAGGATGGCCAGTTTCTGGGCATGTCGGGCCACGTTGGGCATCAGCTCCGAGATCTGGATTCCCGGCACGGTCGTGGCGATCGGCTGAAATGGCCCCCGAACGGTAGAGGGAGCGTTCGGCTTCATGTCCCACAGATCGATGTGGCTGGGTGCTCCACAATTGAAGATCATAATCACGGAGCGGGCACGCCCTCGGCCCTTGCGAGCCCCGGCAGCCTCCAGCCGTGCCCAATGATCCGCAATCCCACCGACCGCACCGAGCACACTCGAATGCAAAAAGGCCCTTCGAGACAGCGGAAAGCAGCTGGATGGAGGATTCATGGTCGTCAACCCAAAAGAGTACGGGTAGGTGGTACCATTCTGACGAGCGCTCTGCGGGCAGGCACTGATAATGTACCCGATAACCGGGCTATCGCAAGAGAAAATCGCACCTTTCCTCCGCCCGCTGTTACCTCTCCTGGGCTTGTGGGAGACTGCTAGAGGCTTAAAGCAGGGGCGGGGGTGTAGGAGAATTCGTGGGGTGGAGTGAGCGGCTCTTCTTCGCCACCGCGGTCCTTGAAGATGTGGAGGGCCCGCAGACGCGACAGATCGAGATATTTCGGTTCCGGATACGATTCGTGGGTGAAGGGTTGTCCCGGGGCGTAATCATGGATTATGACACGCACTTTGGGCAGGCCGCGGAAGTGAATGTCCTCCGCCCGACGGGTTCCCCCATGGACATCATACAGTTCCATCAGGATACGCAAAACCCGCTCGACATGCCTGAAAGAGACACCGTCTTCGATAAAGATGATGTCGATATGGGTAGCGCGGAGGACAGCGTGGGCCTGCTGACGAGCCCGGTGGCTGAGGACCGTGTGATAGGGTGGACCCACCAGGCTGGCCCGTCCTTCCTCGGTGTTCGGATCGGTTTCTTCCCGACCCACGCTGCCGATGAACCACCATTGTGGGGCAATCCAGAACGCACCCCCGCTTGGACCCCGGTAGGGCACCAGACGCTTGAACAACTTGTGCAGACCACGAAAGAGCTGACGGCGTGTCAGAATCACATCACGGCGCTCCAGCCGTTCCCGTACCTCGGGCCGATCCAGGTCTTCGAGACTCACCCGCAACGGCCAGGGAGGATCAAAGTCGGTCGCCTGGGACTGTTCCGGTGGTACCAGGAGGATGGGAACATCGCCACTGTGACGCGGCGCGGGGTGGCGACGGACCTGCCAACCCCAGCGACGAATGAGCGTGGCCGCACGCGCTATCGCCAGCGGGTCGGACCCTTCGATGTGCACGGTCGGAGGTGTCCGGCGGGCCGGATCACGACGCTGATGCTGATACCAGAACACCAGAATGATGGCCCACCAGCCGGGGAGCAGCCAGGCCGACACCGCCCCCAATAAGCCGGTGAGCGGCAGCGGGTCCGTACCTTGCGGGGAACCCCACAGGCGATTGCCACAAGCCGTCAATAACAAGTCGGTCGTCCCCAACAGCGCCACCAGTACGAACAAACTCAACAACCGACGGATGGGCAAAGCACGGATACCCTCACGACTTTGCCAGACTAACGCCGCCTCATCCCGCCGCCAGAGCAGATACGCAACAGCCGTAACGAGCCCCAGCCCGGCGTTGAACAGCAGGATCCAGCCCGGGGGAACTTC
>Ga0308421_1001268_pt1 | contig 13675 bp, 17 predicted proteins | sample HotsprSampleMS60_FD_203673 | JGI IMG/M metagenome (GOLD analysis project Ga0308421, IMG submission 203673) | Hot spring phototrophic mat microbial communities from Mushroom Spring, Yellowstone National Park, Wyoming, United States - 20090730_MS60 ...
ATCATTCCCTCGCCGCGAGTTTCAGTGCTCTTCAGCGAGCCGAAAATTCCTCAAATGCGCGTGCTGAAGTGGTTTGCGAAGAGTTTCGGTAGTTTCAGTGCTCTTCAGCGAGCCGAAAATTCCTCAAGCGAAACGCCAGCCCGATCGTGACGATCGTCAACTGTTTCAGTGCTCTTCAGCGAGCCGAAAATTCCTCAAACGCTTGGGGACGGGGACGGGACAATACCCGTCCCAGTTTCAGTGCTCTTCAGCGAGCCGAAAATTCCTCAATGTCTGGCATCGCGCCGCGCGTTGGGCGGTCGCCAAGTTTCAGTGCTCTTCAGCGAGCCGAAAATTCCTCAAGCCGCTGCGTTGCTCGATCTCGACCAACACGACGCGGTTTCAGTGCTCTTCAGCGAGCCGAAAATTCCTCAAACTTGCATTCGACGCCGAACGTCTCGCCGCGCTCATTCGGTTTCAGTGCTCTTCAGCGAGCCGAAAATTCCTCAACAATACCCAATTTCGAGATTTTCGCCGCGATTTTGCGTTTCAGTGCTCTTCAGCGAGCCGAAAATTCCTCAAACAAGCATCCGCGCGATCGGGACGCGCGGACAGTAGGTTTCAGTGCTCTTCAGCGAGCCGAAAATTCCTCAAATGAGGATACGACAGATCGGAACGCTCGTCTTTGACGGTTTCAGTGCTCTTCAGCGAGCCGAAAATTCCTCAAGTCGTACGCGCGCGGCGAAATGGTGGAACTTCCCGCGGTTTCAGTGCTCTTCAGCGAGCCGAAAATTCCTCAACTCCGCTGGTGTTGCGTTCGGTGTATGTCCAGTCCAACGTTTCAGTGCTCTTCAGCGAGCCGAAAATTCCTCAAATTTCTGGAAGCGCAAGGAATCGCGTATGCCGCATACGTTTCAGTGCTCTTCAGCGAGCCGAAAATTCCTCAATGATTTGGTGCTTGACACGCAGCGCAGTCGCCAGCGTGTTTCAGTGCTCTTCAGCGAGCCGAAAATTCCTCAATATCCATGTAGACGTGCAAAGCTTTGCCTGCTAGAATCAGTTTCAGTGCTCTTCAGCGAGCCGAAAATTCCTCAATTTAGGAGGTGAGTATGGGTAGTGAAACGGAACGCAACGTTTCAGTGCTCTTCAGCGAGCCGAAAATTCCTCAATGCGGTCGACGTGTCGTGTGGGGCGTCGTCTACGACGCGTTTCAGTGCTCTTCAGCGAGCCGAAAATTCCTCAATTGTCATCCATCACTATAGCGAACCTGGCAACGTCAGTTTCAGTGCTCTTCAGCGAGCCGAAAATTCCTCAATGAGTTTGAGGAGTTTGGCGATGCGTTTGCAGATTTAAGTTTCAGTGCTCTTCAGCGAGCCGAAAATTCCTCAATACTTGGTGTTGATGCAGACATTCTTATTGGTGAACGTTTCAGTGCTCTTCAGCGAGCCGAAAATTCCTCAATAGCCCGGCGCGCCGAGGGCGTTGCAACGCCCGTCATGTTTCAGTGCTCTTCAGCGAGCCGAAAATTCCTCAATAGAAATTTTCACCATTCGCACATATAAGAATTATGCGTTTCAGTGCTCTTCAGCGAGCCGAAAATTCCTCAATGCTCGTGCCTGCGTCTCCTCCGTCGTCGAATAGGCCGTTTCAGTGCTCTTCAGCGAGCCGAAAATTCCTCAATTACAAGAGCACGCTCATTCAGAGCGTGTTTGAGCGGTTTCAGTGCTCTTCAGCGAGCCGAAAATTCCTCAATCCGATGTCGCGCGGTTTGCAATAGTGATGGATGACAGCGGTTTCAGTGCTCTTCAGCGAGCCGAAAATTCCTCAATCAAGCGTACAAGCCGTACGCGCGTCGATGCTTCCCATGTTTCAGTGCTCTTCAGCGAGCCGAAAATTCCTCAATAGCCACTCCCCGCCTGCTTCGGGATGCTCTCCCGATTGTTTCAGTGCTCTTCAGCGAGCCGAAAATTCCTCAATACAAACGTAAGAATGGTAATGGGTTTCCAAGTTTGTTTCAGTGCTCTTCAGCGAGCCGAAAATTCCTCAATTCTGGTGCAAGCTTACGATGTCCTGCACTCTGTGCGTTTCAGTGCTCTTCAGCGAGCCGAAAATTCCTCAATCATCGCGCGCGTCAAGTTCCCAAAACTCAATAGAAGAGTTTCAGTGCTCTTCAGCGAGCCGAAAATTCCTCAATGCAACGGCAATGAGCGATCAGCAACCCGATGGTGAGTTTCAGTGCTCTTCAGCGAGCCGAAAATTCCTCAATAGCCCTGATTAGCCATTTGTGAGCGTATCGTGTTAAGTTTCAGTGCTCTTCAGCGAGCCGAAAATTCCTCAATGTTGCTCGGATTGCCTTGCAAGCCCCGCCCGCCCGTGTTTCAGTGCTCTTCAGCGAGCCGAAAATTCCTCAATGGCGACGCGGAAAGCGACACGCTGTTCCCGCCTGAGTGTTTCAGTGCTCTTCAGCGAGCCGAAAATTCCTCAATGATGTTCGGGATGTGATCAGGATGCTGAAGTACTACAGCGTTTCAGTGCTCTTCAGCGAGCCGAAAATTCCTCAATATTCCGCTGCCTGGTGACGACCGGCCGCGCCCGCAGGGGTTTCAGTGCTCTTCAGCGAGCCGAAAATTCCTCAATTTACAACGCTTTACGTTGGCGCGCCAACTTCGCGCGTAGTTTCAGTGCTCTTCAGCGAGCCGAAAATTCCTCAATTAAAGAATATGTTGACAACTTCATAAAAATGTTGTATGAGTTTCAGTGCTCTTCAGCGAGCCGAAAATTCCTCAATGCACCACGCGGGCTATACGCCGAGGTGGGAATGATGCTGTGTTTCAGTGCTCTTCAGCGAGCCGAAAATTCCTCAATAGACCCGATAGCGCGCCCACGAACGATCAGCTCGAGTTTCAGTGCTCTTCAGCGAGCCGAAAATTCCTCAATGCATTATGAACCCCGACCGCGCTTGCGAGAACGTTGTTTCAGTGCTCTTCAGCGAGCCGAAAATTCCTCAATTCGCGTTTGAGTTCCTCGCAATTCTGTGCGCGGTGAGTTTCAGTGCTCTTCAGCGAGCCGAAAATTCCTCAATCCGACGCGATCCGCAACAGCAACCCGTACCCGCCGCGTTTCAGTGCTCTTCAGCGAGCCGAAAATTCCTCAATGCAGACGTTGCGGAAAGCGAGCCGAAGTTCGAGCAAGTTTCAGTGCTCTTCAGCGAGCCGAAAATTCCTCAATGGAAATCAACGACCTTCAGTTTGGCGCAATCGATGAGTTTCAGTGCTCTTCAGCGAGCCGAAAATTCCTCAATGCCCCTTCCGGCGCTTTGTCCCCAAGCGCGTACTCCGTTTCAGTGCTCTTCAGCGAGCCGAAAATTCCTCAATCGATCCTTACCCTAGCACACAAGTTCCCGTCTGTCAAGTTTCAGTGCTCTTCAGCGAGCCGAAAATTCCTCAATGCGTGCTGGAGCGCGTCGCCCACAACGTGCGCGGGTTTCAGTGCTCTTCAGCGAGCCGAAAATTCCTCAATTCGATCTGAGCGACAACCTCAAGCGCGCTGCGGATTGTTTCAGTGCTCTTCAGCGAGCCGAAAATTCCTCAATATTTCGTTGTGGCGCTCGTCAGACGTTGGCAACTGGGTTTCAGTGCTCTTCAGCGAGCCGAAAATTCCTCAATTCCGCGCTCGGCGTCCAGCGGGCGCTCGCCCCGACGCGGTTTCAGTGCTCTTCAGCGAGCCGAAAATTCCTCAATGTATATGCGTAAAGAAGGTGCGCGGTTGCTTGAGAGTTTCAGTGCTCTTCAGCGAGCCGAAAATTCCTCAATTGAAGATGGTCGGAGAATGGCTTTTCGTGGTTTTCAGGTTTCAGTGCTCTTCAGCGAGCCGAAAATTCCTCAATAAGTTTGTAAATTTGCATCGTTCGCTCTGTCAAATACGAGTTTCAGTGCTCTTCAGCGAGCCGAAAATTCCTCAATCGCCGAACGCTCGCGGTTTGAGCAGTGGTTGCGGCAGTGTTTCAGTGCTCTTCAGCGAGCCGAAAATTCCTCAATTCGCAGCATCACAATACTACAGCGCGATCTGTACGGTTTCAGTGCTCTTCAGCGAGCCGAAAATTCCTCAATTCAAGCGGAACTGATCAAACAGTACCCGACGCTGCGTTTCAGTGCTCTTCAGCGAGCCGAAAATTCCTCAATCAGACCGACGCCGGGTTCGACTTCGCTCCTTACCGAGTTTCAGTGCTCTTCAGCGAGCCGAAAATTCCTCAATTCGGAAACGCTGTTGTATACGGTCAACGGACAGTCGCGTTTCAGTGCTCTTCAGCGAGCCGAAAATTCCTCAATCTGCAACGAAGCGCGCATCGACGCGGTGCAGAACGGTTTCAGTGCTCTTCAGCGAGCCGAAAATTCCTCAATATACACACTCGGCAATAATCCGACCAATCTCGCGTAAGGTTTCAGTGCTCTTCAGCGAGCCGAAAATTCCTCAATGAACAACAACACCGTCAGCCCGTTTGTTGAAATCGGTTTCAGTGCTCTTCAGCGAGCCGAAAATTCCTCAATGCGGTAGTCGCTGCCTTCTTCAATGACGATTTCGCGCGGTTTCAGTGCTCTTCAGCGAGCCGAAAATTCCTCAATTGCTCGCGTCCGAACCGGCGCGAGGTCGAAACAAGGTTTCAGTGCTCTTCAGCGAGCCGAAAATTCCTCAATTGATGGTCGGAATCTCGCGGTACTATCCCGTCGCGTCGTTTCAGTGCTCTTCAGCGAGCCGAAAATTCCTCAATGGAGCGGGAGAGCGCGACGGGAACGAGTCGCATTCGTTTCAGTGCTCTTCAGCGAGCCGAAAATTCCTCAATTTCGGTAGCAAGAATTGACCTTCAAATTACGATGTGTTTCAGTGCTCTTCAGCGAGCCGAAAATTCCTCAATTGTGGTGGTGAATATGTTAGATTTGAACTACAATGCGTTTCAGTGCTCTTCAGCGAGCCGAAAATTCCTCAATGATGTTACCGGCGCAAACACACGTGAAGATTGAGAAGCGTTTCAGTGCTCTTCAGCGAGCCGAAAATTCCTCAATGTGTTATCGCGCGGGTGCGGGTGGCGGGGACGCTGGTCAGTTTCAGTGCTCTTCAGCGAGCCGAAAATTCCTCAATCGTGACGGGCGCGAGCGTGTAGCGCGGCACGGCCGACGTTTCAGTGCTCTTCAGCGAGCCGAAAATTCCTCAATGATGCTGCTGCTGCTGGTGCTGCTGCTGGTGCTGCGTTTCAGTGCTCTTCAGCGAGCCGAAAATTCCTCAATGATTTAGCGCAGGTCTTAGGTTTAGTTGAATTGGAACGTTTCAGTGCTCTTCAGCGAGCCGAAAATTCCTCAATTGGGTCGCTCGGATCGAGTGCACTGAGCGTAACGTGTTTCAGTGCTCTTCAGCGAGCCGAAAATTCCTCAATGTAGAAGGGGGGATGCAATGAATGGCAAAGGTAAAGGTTTCAGTGCTCTTCAGCGAGCCGAAAATTCCTCAATAATGTGACATCTCCCACCTCCTACACCGACGGCGCGGTTTCAGTGCTCTTCAGCGAGCCGAAAATTCCTCAATGTGGAAATTGAGCGCTGGTTGGCAGGTCGGTAGACAGTTTCAGTGCTCTTCAGCGAGCCGAAAATTCCTCAATGGCGCTGGTGTGCGAAGCGCCGTCGCTGAAGGTTGTCAGTTTCAGTGCTCTTCAGCGAGCCGAAAATTCCTCAATCTCGCCGAAAGCCGCGCGGGTGCTGGAGGCGCTTGCCGGTTTCAGTGCTCTTCAGCGAGCCGAAAATTCCTCAATGGAAGAACTCCCGTCTGAGCGTACGGCGAAGCAACAAGTTTCAGTGCTCTTCAGCGAGCCGAAAATTCCTCAATGATTTTGCGACTTGACAACCCGGCGCGTGTGTGGTATAAGTTTCAGTGCTCTTCAGCGAGCCGAAAATTCCTCAATTGAAGTAACGAGACACAACCACATGCTCCCAGCCCGTTTCAGTGCTCTTCAGCGAGCCGAAAATTCCTCAATCGAGCTCAGGGATGTAACCGTGGAACTCGTGATCCGTGTTTCAGTGCTCTTCAGCGAGCCGAAAATTCCTCAATTGGTTGTTATCTATCTATCAATCGTGCACTGATCAGTTTCAGTGCTCTTCAGCGAGCCGAAAATTCCTCAATGCGTTTTCCCGAAGATCGAGTGGGATGTGGTTGTAGGTTTCAGTGCTCTTCAGCGAGCCGAAAATTCCTCAATGCAGCAGCACATCGACCCGCACCGCAAGAACCTAAGGTTTCAGTGCTCTTCAGCGAGCCGAAAATTCCTCAATCGTTGCAGACGCTGATGCTCGGCAACGAAGTCAACGTTTCAGTGCTCTTCAGCGAGCCGAAAATTCCTCAATTTCAGTCGGGGGTTCTCAACGATATGCTGCCAACCCGTTTCAGTGCTCTTCAGCGAGCCGAAAATTCCTCAATCAGGAGGAACCCGAAATGCAGACCTATCGCGTGTGGGAGTTTCAGTGCTCTTCAGCGAGCCGAAAATTCCTCAATGGAAGCGCTGGGCGTGCTGGACGCGGTGCGGTTGTTCATGTTTCAGTGCTCTTCAGCGAGCCGAAAATTCCTCAATAGCGCCGCGCCGTCCAGCGCCGCGCTGCGTTTGGCGTGTTTCAGTGCTCTTCAGCGAGCCGAAAATTCCTCAATGCTGCCGTGGGAGATTACGACGCGGCGTGGTTCGTGTTTCAGTGCTCTTCAGCGAGCCGAAAATTCCTCAATGCGCACCGACCTGCGTTTGACTTCCAGCGCCGCGACGTTTCAGTGCTCTTCAGCGAGCCGAAAATTCCTCAATCCCGAAGATCACCGCCAGCGCCGCCTGCACCTCTGAGTTTCAGTGCTCTTCAGCGAGCCGAAAATTCCTCAATCATCTTCATCCCGATCTTCGAGCGCGTGCCGCTGGTGTTTCAGTGCTCTTCAGCGAGCCGAAAATTCCTCAATGTGGGATGTGGTTGTAGCGGATCGCGTGATAACCCTGTTTCAGTGCTCTTCAGCGAGCCGAAAATTCCTCAATGCGCGGACGTTGCGGAACACCGCGCCGCCGTCGTCGGTTTCAGTGCTCTTCAGCGAGCCGAAAATTCCTCAATGAGGGCGACGTTCAAGAAGTGTGCAAGTTCTGTGCTGTTTCAGTGCTCTTCAGCGAGCCGAAAATTCCTCAATTCGCGGCGCAGAGATAGACGAGACGCGACTGCTGCGCGTTTCAGTGCTCTTCAGCGAGCCGAAAATTCCTCAATCGTATTCGATCTGTTGCGGCGTCGGTTCGATCACAAAGTTTCAGTGCTCTTCAGCGAGCCGAAAATTCCTCAATTGTGATTGACATACGCTCCTTTCTCCTCTTCTATCCGTTTCAGTGCTCTTCAGCGAGCCGAAAATTCCTCAATCTCACCCCGCGCGGCGACCAGCGAACGGCGAGACGCGGTTTCAGTGCTCTTCAGCGAGCCGAAAATTCCTCAATTGATCGGGTCTCATTTGCCCGAACCCGATTGGCATGTTTCAGTGCTCTTCAGCGAGCCGAAAATTCCTCAATGTATTCGATCTGTTGCGGCGTCGGTTCGATCACAAAGTTTCAGTGCTCTTCAGCGAGCCGAAAATTCCTCAATCAACACAGGAACCGGCAGATCGCAGATGCGCGCCGCCGTTTCAGTGCTCTTCAGCGAGCCGAAAATTCCTCAATCGCGGCGGTGGGCAGTGGATTGATCTCCTGCGCGTGCTGTTTCAGTGCTCTTCAGCGAGCCGAAAATTCCTCAATATTCCCACGATTACGGCGTGGTTCCCGCCCACAATGTTTCAGTGCTCTTCAGCGAGCCGAAAATTCCTCAATTTAAACCGTACCTACCGCTGTTCAACAGCCGTACTCGCGTTTCAGTGCTCTTCAGCGAGCCGAAAATTCCTCAATACGCCACCTCCATCCAATATAAGCCCGCGCGGGGCGTTTCAGTGCTCTTCAGCGAGCCGAAAATTCCTCAATCCTGATGTCGCGGGGTGTGGCAACCCGACTGAGCCGTTTCAGTGCTCTTCAGCGAGCCGAAAATTCCTCAATGTCCATAAAGAGAAACCGGAATCGTTGTAAATGAAGAGTTTCAGTGCTCTTCAGCGAGCCGAAAATTCCTCAATCTGGCATCTGTTGGACATGGGATTACGATCTCAACGTCTGTTTCAGTGCTCTTCAGCGAGCCGAAAATTCCTCAATTCCGAACACTGGTATGATTCTGGCATCTGTTGGACATGTTTCAGTGCTCTTCAGCGAGCCGAAAATTCCTCAATCTTCTCGCATCGCATCATAACGGCTTTCCACGTGCGTTTCAGTGCTCTTCAGCGAGCCGAAAATTCCTCAATGGTTCTTGCGGAAGAACCGGAGTATTGGGAAGTGTTCAGTTTCAGTGCTCTTCAGCGAGCCGAAAATTCCTCAATCCTATAAGGCAGTAAGGTGGAGTGCAGTAGGAGAACCGTTTCAGTGCTCTTCAGCGAGCCGAAAATTCCTCAATCGCTATCATGCAGGAATTGGACGCTGGCATGTAAAGTTTCAGTGCTCTTCAGCGAGCCGAAAATTCCTCAATTGCCGATTGAGAATCTATAATAAAACAGCAGAAAGGTTTCAGTGCTCTTCAGCGAGCCGAAAATTCCTCAATTAAGCGACGCACGCTTACATTCACGTCTTCCCCTCGAGTTTCAGTGCTCTTCAGCGAGCCGAAAATTCCTCAATTGTGGTAGTATATGAGCGTAATCGACACACACTGAGTTTCAGTGCTCTTCAGCGAGCCGAAAATTCCTCAATGAAATCGATTACGCTCATATCCTACCACACCCCGCGCGTTTCAGTGCTCTTCAGCGAGCCGAAAATTCCTCAATCTGGACGCCTACGCGCCGCTGGATTATCTGCTGCTGGAGTTTCAGTGCTCTTCAGCGAGCCGAAAATTCCTCAATTATAGTAGAGACGTAATCAATAATCACCCTACGAGAAGTTTCAGTGCTCTTCAGCGAGCCGAAAATTCCTCAATCGGTCTGGCGACTACACCAACGACCCGGTGCGTCCGGTTTCAGTGCTCTTCAGCGAGCCGAAAATTCCTCAATTGTGCCTCAACAGTAGCAAGATCATACGTTGCTACGGTTTCAGTGCTCTTCAGCGAGCCGAAAATTCCTCAATGTGTGTTCGGTGCGCTCCGGTCGGGCAAAACCTTGAGTTTCAGTGCTCTTCAGCGAGCCGAAAATTCCTCAATCGGTTTGGTCCTGCGTGGCATGGTCGCCGCGTACCGTTTCAGTGCTCTTCAGCGAGCCGAAAATTCCTCAATCCATCGCGCTATACTGACGGTATTGATGGTATTGAGTTTCAGTGCTCTTCAGCGAGCCGAAAATTCCTCAATTGCACCGGCGCGCAGGAACCCTGACACGCCTGTACGTTTCAGTGCTCTTCAGCGAGCCGAAAATTCCTCAATCGTCTGGATGCGTGGTACGGCATCTACGACACGCTCTAGTTTCAGTGCTCTTCAGCGAGCCGAAAATTCCTCAATCGGCTGGTGTTGGGTCGCCGATGGGCTCGGCGCGCGTGTTTCAGTGCTCTTCAGCGAGCCGAAAATTCCTCAATGCTCACCCAGATGTAGAGCGAGCCCGACGCAGACCCCGTTTCAGTGCTCTTCAGCGAGCCGAAAATTCCTCAATGGTCTCTGGTGCAGCGCTATCCCGATCTGGCGGGAAGTTTCAGTGCTCTTCAGCGAGCCGAAAATTCCTCAATGCATCCAGACGCAGCGCGAATCGGTAGCGCTCCACGGTTTCAGTGCTCTTCAGCGAGCCGAAAATTCCTCAATCGATGCCGGTCGAGTACTGTCTGTTCGTCCGCAGGTGTTTCAGTGCTCTTCAGCGAGCCGAAAATTCCTCAATGGATAGTGATCAAGCAATGGGGTAATGCGTACTTCGACGTTTCAGTGCTCTTCAGCGAGCCGAAAATTCCTCAATCAGGGTTCCTACGCGCCGCCTCCTGCCCCGGTCGCGTTTCAGTGCTCTTCAGCGAGCCGAAAATTCCTCAATTCACAAGCGTCTGTGCCGCGTCCTATTCGTTTGTTTTCTGTTTCAGTGCTCTTCAGCGAGCCGAAAATTCCTCAATTTGTCCGCGCCCGCAATCTTCAGATGCGGGTGAATACGACGTTTCAGTGCTCTTCAGCGAGCCGAAAATTCCTCAATTGAAGACGCGCGGGAAGACGACCGCCAACCGGCGCATGTTTCAGTGCTCTTCAGCGAGCCGAAAATTCCTCAATTCAACAGCGCGTCGGTTTCGACAAACGCCGGACTACGTTTCAGTGCTCTTCAGCGAGCCGAAAATTCCTCAACGGGCGGCGCGGCTGAAGGGTGAGGATTGACGCAGAAGTTTCAGTGCTCTTCAGCGAGCCGAAAATTCCTCAATCAACGTCGATAATATCCGTCGCCAACACAATCAACAAGTTTCAGTGCTCTTCAGCGAGCCGAAAATTCCTCAACGGTGGGGACGGTCGAATACGGCATCAGAAAGCGCGGTTTCAGTGCTCTTCAGCGAGCCGAAAATTCCTCAACGAGGGGATGATCCCTCCCGCGACCGCGAGGGCGCGTTTCAGTGCTCTTCAGCGAGCCGAAAATTCCTCAATAGGACTGGGTAGAGCGCTGTGTGTTCTACCGCACCGGTTTCAGTGCTCTTCAGCGAGCCGAAAATTCCTCAACGTCGCTGGACGGAGTGAACGGAGCGGTGGCGGTGTTCGTTTCAGTGCTCTTCAGCGAGCCGAAAATTCCTCAATGTGGTGTGCGGGGTGATGGGTTTCCGAGTGCGGGGAGTTTCAGTGCTCTTCAGCGAGCCGAAAATTCCTCAATTCCGCAGCAATGAGGCGGCAGTGATCGGCGTCGACGTTTCAGTGCTCTTCAGCGAGCCGAAAATTCCTCAATGCGCTGGGAGTGCGCGACCCGAAGGCGCTGGTGTACCGCGTTTCAGTGCTCTTCAGCGAGCCGAAAATTCCTCAATTATCGGCGCGCCGAATATTGAGGAACTTCAGCGCGCCGTTTCAGTGCTCTTCAGCGAGCCGAAAATTCCTCAATTCGTGAACGTATCCCCACCGCAGACAGACCGCCGCGGTTTCAGTGCTCTTCAGCGAGCCGAAAATTCCTCAATCCGTTCCGCGCGCAGCGCCGCGAGGTGCTGCGCCACGGTTTCAGTGCTCTTCAGCGAGCCGAAAATTCCTCAATTACCAAGCCCGGCGGCTGGCTGACGCGCAACGGGGTTTCAGTGCTCTTCAGCGAGCCGAAAATTCCTCAATCCGAACCGAAAACGGCGCGCGGGTGGATCGGGAGTGTTTCAGTGCTCTTCAGCGAGCCGAAAATTCCTCAAGCACAAACCAATACTGCTCTGCTGCGGTTTCGAGATGTTTCAGTGCTCTTCAGCGAGCCGAAAATTCCTCAACGACGGCGACGAGCGCGGGCGCGTCACGCTGCCGCCGTTTCAGTGCTCTTCAGCGAGCCGAAAATTCCTCAACAAACCGCGTCTACGGGCAGTATCGCGGCTACTGGAGTTTCAGTGCTCTTCAGCGAGCCGAAAATTCCTCAACGCAGACGGCGCGTAGCGCGGCAGCACTTGCCGCAAGGTTTCAGTGCTCTTCAGCGAGCCGAAAATTCCTCAGCAGCGTCCGCGATGCCAGACGCAACGACGCGCCGCGGTTTCAGTGCTCTTCAGCGAGCCGAAAATTCCTCATTTGAACACCGCGATGTAGCGGCTCGTAATCATCCCGTTTCAGTGCTCTTCAGCGAGCCGAAAATTCCTCATTACCAAGCCCGGCGGCTGGCTGACGCGCAACGGGGTTTCAGTGCTCTTCAGCGAGCCGAAAATTCCTCAAGAGTGCGCGCTCCCAGTCCTCAAGTTCTTGATGCGTTTCAGTGCTCTTCAGCGAGCCGAAAATTCCTCATGGCTTCCCTTCCTTGGGAGATCACCACCAGGCGCGTTTCAGTGCTCTTCAGCGAGCCGAAAATTCCTCACGTCGCGTCTTCGAGTACGTCGCCGCGCTTTCCGAGGCGTTTCAGTGCTCTTCAGCGAGCCGAAAATTCCTCAACATTCGCAATCACACTATAAGGAGGTCAACAATGAAGAGTTTCAGTGCTCTTCAGCGAGCCGAAAATTCCTCACGGATCGTCGAGTTGGATACTCGCATCACCGCCGGGAGTTTCAGTGCTCTTCAGCGAGCCGAAAATTCCTCACAGTATCACGCCGTCGGCGACGTGAATGCCGGGGTAGTTTCAGTGCTCTTCAGCGAGCCGAAAATTCCTCACAACCAACGAAACGCGCCGGTCTGGTCAACACCCAGGTAGTTTCAGTGCTCTTCAGCGAGCCGAAAATTCCTCAACGCCGCCGACCAAATACGAGATCGTCAACGACCTCGAGTAGTTTCAGTGCTCTTCAGCGAGCCGAAAATTCCTCAGCGGCGGTCGGGGAAACGTATGTCGATCCCGACGCAGTAGTTTCAGTGCTCTTCAGCGAGCCGAAAATTCCTCACGTTTTCATTCCGATCTTCGAGCGCGTGCCGTTGGTGTAGTTTCAGTGCTCTTCAGCGAGCCGAAAATTCCTCAACGCGCCGTTGCGGAACAGACCCGCGACGCGCGGTTCGGTTTCAGTGCTCTTCAGCGAGCCGAAAATTCCTCCGTTCCAGTGGCGGTTGATAAACTCGCCGAACAGCGATCGGTTTCAGTGCTCTTCAGCGAGCCGAAAATTCCTCACTCCTTTCGCTTCCAACGCGGCTCTGATTTCCTAGAAGTTTCAGTGCTCTTCAGCGAGCCGAAAATTCCTCACTACGACACCGACGGCGCGGATGTCTGGCTTCGCGGTTTCAGTGCTCTTCAGCGAGCCGAAAATTCCTCATTTTCGATGCGCTTCGAGCCGGAGTCTCGCATTCGGGTTTCAGTGCTCTTCAGCGAGCCGAAAATTCCTCAACGGAACAATCGAGCGCAGCAACGAAGCAGCGGTGATGTTTCAGTGCTCTTCAGCGAGCCGAAAATTCCTCAACTCTGAGCGATTGCTTTAGCCTCAACCTCACTTAGCGTTTCAGTGCTCTTCAGCGAGCCGAAAATTCCTCTCGGAAACGCCGTTCTTCTGTATCGTGCCATTTATAAGTTTCAGTGCTCTTCAGCGAGCCGAAAATTCCTCACTGGCAGCGGAACGGGTGCGGCGCGGTGATTGCGGGTTTCAGTGCTCTTCAGCGAGCCGAAAATTCCTCAACGGAGCGCTTGAGGAAGACGCTGCGAAAGATGAGAAGTTTCAGTGCTCTTCAGCGAGCCGAAAATTCCTCAACTCACATACGCCCACCGCGCTGCTAGAACCGGATCGTGTTTCAGTGCTCTTCAGCGAGCCGAAAATTCCTCAGTCCAACTCTTGGCGCGCCGCGCGTTCGGTCATTGGTTTCAGTGCTCTTCAGCGAGCCGAAAATTCCTCATCGTTCCTTTCTTGGTTCACTAATCGCGCTTGATGAAGTTTCAGTGCTCTTCAGCGAGCCGAAAATTCCTCAAAAACCCAGACTTTTCGTACACCAGATCGCGGCGCGTTTCAGTGCTCTTCAGCGAGCCGAAAATTCCTCAACCGACCCTCGCACCTGCGTCCATCCATATTTCCGACCGCGATGATCACGCTTCGTCATTCCTGAGCCTTCCTGGTGCGTCGCCATGACAC
>Ga0308421_1001292_pt1 | contig 13484 bp, 7 predicted proteins | sample HotsprSampleMS60_FD_203673 | JGI IMG/M metagenome (GOLD analysis project Ga0308421, IMG submission 203673) | Hot spring phototrophic mat microbial communities from Mushroom Spring, Yellowstone National Park, Wyoming, United States - 20090730_MS60 ...
GCCCCGCCCTAGCCGCGCTGGAGGCGGGGCAGTGGGAGGCCGCCCGCAAAGGCTTTGCCGAAGTGCTGAAGGTCAACCCGGCCTATCGCGATGCCGCCGCGCTGGAGCGGGAAGCCCACCTGCGCCCGGCCCGCGCCGCGCTGGAGGCCGGACGCTACGATGAAGCCCGTTCCCCACTGGAAGCCTGGCTCAAGCCCCACAAAGACGACGCCGAAGCCCGCGACCTGCTGGCCGAAAGTTACTACCGCCCCGCACTGGCGGCCATCCAGGCTCAGCAGTGGGAGCAGGCCTCTGAATTTCTGCAAAACCTGCATCAGATCTCCCCCCAGTACCGCGATACCGCTGAATGGTCGTGGCGGTATCCCTCATTGGCTTGGCTCTCAGGTAATATCAAGGAGTTAGCTTCCATCAAGCCCGAAAATGGCGGCTCTATGGTCTTTTCGCCAGATGGCCGCCTGATAGCTTTAGTTAGTCGAGAAACTGTGAAAATATATGAGGCTTTCACCGGTCGTCTGCTTCGTGCTCTAGAACACACGTCTTACGTGAGTGATATAGCCTTCTCTCCAGATGGTCGTCTGCTGGTCTCAGCGAGCGACGACTTGACAGTAAAAATCTGGGAGGTCGCCTCTGGTCATCTGCTTTACGACCTCAGAGGTTACAAGACTCCTGTGCGTAGTGTAGTCTTCTCCCCCGATAGCCGCTTTTTAGCCTTGGGAAGCGAAGACGGCACTGTAACAATTTTGGAGATCGCCTCCCGCCGTAAGGTTCGTACTCTCACTGGGCACAAAAAGAGCGTGGAAGACGTGGCATTTTCGCCTGATGGTCGTTTTCTGGTTTCGAAGGCACCAGATGGGATGATTGTGTGGGATGTAGCATCTGGCTCACGGGCCAATCTTCCCCCTGACAAAGCTTTGGCAATTTATGCCACTATATATGGTCGTCTAAAGGCCGACATACGAGATGAGGGAAGAAGAATTGTTATTTCTGATACGATCTCAGGCCGTCTGCTCAATACCATCGATAGGTCATCTAGGTTCTCCTACGAGGGGGACTCTCAAGTTTACGGAGTAGCATTCTCTCCTGATAACCGCTTGCTGGCCCTGGGGAAAAAACAACGAGGATATGGAGGCGCGGATTTAGAGATTTGGGAAGTCGCCACTGGTCGTCTGCTCTATACTCTTGGCTGGCATTCGAAGGACATATGGGGAGTATTCTTCTCGCCCGACGGCCGCCTGCTGGCCTCGAGGAGCTATGACAACGTGAAGATCTGGGGCCCGGCGTAGGCCGGTGTTCTCACGGGAGGTGCATCTAATGGCTGACCCAACCGCTCTTTCCATCTCATCAGCTGAAACCGAAATCCGCCAGGCCTGGCAGCGCCTGGTGGCCGCGTCGTCCCGCCTGCGCCGGGCGCGCACGGCCTGCCTGGACGACCTGGGGGCGCGCCATGCCGCCCGCCTGCGCGACCTGGAGGCGCGCTTTGCCGCCGCCCGCGCGGCCGCCGCTGAAGAGGAGGCCGGCGCGCTGGCCGCCGCCCGTCAGGCTTACGAGCAGGCCGCCGCAGCCGCGGTCGCCAGCGTGGACGGGCTGTGGCAGCCCCACAGCGCGCTTGCGCCCCTGCTGGCCCCCTGGGAGGCGCCCCTCTGGGCCGAATACGCCCCGCCGCCGGAGGACGCCCCCATCCCGGAGGGCCTGCGCATCGGCGAACTGCGCGCCGAGGCCGGAGAGACGGCCCCGCCCCTGCGTCTGCCCCTGCTCGTCCCCTTCCTGCGCCGCGGGTCGCTCTTCCTGCGCGGCCCCGACCCCGACGCCCTGCGCCGCCTGCTGCAGGCGCTGCTCCTGCGCCTGGTCGTGACCCTGCCGCCGGGCCGCCTGCGCCTCAGCCTGGCCGACCCGCTGGGGATGGGCGTCCACCTCTCCGCCTTCCTGCGCCTGCCCGATGCGCTGCGCAACGTAGGGGCGGAGCGGCGCTCCGCCCCTGCTGCCCCCATCGCCACGCGCCCGGAAGAAATCGCCCGCCAGGTGCAGGCGCTGGAGGCGCATCTGGAATCCGTCCTGCAGACCCGCCTGCAGAACCTCTACCCGGACGTGGAAGCCTACAACGCCCAGGCCGGCGAACTGGCCGTCCCCTACCACGTCTTCGCCCTGACCGACTTTCCGGCCGGCTGCGACGAGCGCACCGCCGCCGGGCTGGTGCGCCTGGCCCGCAACGGCCCCCGCGCCGGCGTCTATCTCCTGATGACGTGGAACGATGCGCAAAAAATGCCCCGCGATTTTGACCCGCAGGCGCTGCTCGGCGCGGGCACGGTCATCACGCTGGATGAGGAGGGACATCTGGATCCGTCGTCCCTGCCCGACGTGGCGGACATCCTCAGCCCGGAGGCCCGCCCGCCGTTCATCCCCGATGCGCCCCCCGACCCCGGCACGATCAACCGCCTGCTGGAAACGGTCGGCGCGGCGCTGCAGCGCCAGAGCACCGCGCTGCCCTTCCGCCGCGTCGCCATCCCGCCGGCCGAACGCTGGCAGGCCAGCAGCCTGGACGGGCTGCGCGTTCCCATCGGCACCGCCGCCACCGGCGAGGTGCACGCGTTCGCCATCGGGCAGGAGGGGAGCGTCGTCCACCACGGGCTGATCGGCGGCGCCACCGGCTCCGGCAAGTCCAACCTGCTCCACGTCCTCATCACCCAACTGGCCCTGCGCTATGCGCCGGAGGAACTGGAGATGTACCTGGTGGACTTCAAGGAGGGGGTGGGCTTTCAGGATTACCTGCGCCTGCCGCACGCCCGCGCCGTCGGCCTGGAGAGCGAACGGGAGTTCGGCCGCAGCGTGCTGCGCTACCTGCAGATGGAGATGGAAGAGCGCGGCCGCCGCTTCAAGCAGGTCGGCGCCGACAGCCTGGTCGCCTACCGTCTGCGCACCGGCGAGCGCCTGCCGCGCATCCTGCTGGTGATGGACGAGTTCCAGGTGCTCTTCGCCGAAGACGACCCCCTGGGCCGGGAGTGCGGCCGCATCCTGGAGGACCTGGTGCGCCGCGGGCGCAGTTTCGGCATCCACGTCCTGCTCAGTTCCCAGACCCCCAGCGGCGCGGGGATGTACAGCGGTCGGCTCTTCAACCAGATGGCGCTGCGCATCGCCTTCCGTTCCCAGCCCAACGAGGCGCAGGCCATCCTGGGCGAGGGCAACACCGCCGCCGACCGGCTGGAACGGGTGGGCGAGGCGATTTACAACGACGAGATGGGGCACAAGGAGAAGAACGTCCTGGTGCGCGTCGCCTTCCTGCCGCCGGAGGAGCGCCGTCAGATGCTGGACGAAATCGGGCGGCTGGCAGCGGCCCGGCCCTATCAGCCGCCGGTCACCTTTGAGGGGCGCGCCCCGGCCCGCCTGGAGGCCAACGCCGAGTGGCTGGAGCACGCCCGCACGCCCAAGGCGTCGCCGCGCCGCCGTCCGCCGGCCGTGCGCCTGTGGCTGGGCGAACCGGTGGAGATCAAGTCGCCCACCGCGGCCGTTGTGGAGCGCTACCCCCGCTCCAACCTGCTCATTGTGGGCGGCAACGACGAACAGGCCTACGGGCTGCTGCTGGCTGCGTTGCTCAGCCTGGCCGCCCAGTACACGCCGGAGGAGGTGCGCCTGGCCGTGACCGACTTCGCCCGTCCCGAGACAGTCGGCTACGGGCTGTGGAGTGGCCTGGGCCTGCCCCATCCGCTGGAGGTGGCCGGTCCGCGCCAGGCCGGCGCGCTGCTCACCCAGTTGCTGGCGCTGCTGGACCAGCGCCTGAGCGGGGAAGCCGCCCCGACCGAGGTCTTCTTGCTCATCCCCGGCCTGCAGCGCTGGCGCGAACTGCGCAGCACCGATGCCTACGGCACCCAGCAGAGCGAACCGGCCAAAGGGCTGACCCGCCTGGCGGAGGAGGGGCCGGAGGTGGGCATCCACCTGCTGGCCTGGGCCGACAGCCTGGCGACGGCGGAGCGCGTCTTCAAGCGGGGCGGCCTGGCCCACTTTGACCTGCGGGTGGCGCTGCAGATGAACGACAAGGAGAGCACCGACCTGCTGGGCAGCCCGAGCGCCGCCCGCCTGGGCGAAAACCGCGCCCTCTTTCGCCACGAGGACTGGGAGTCCGGCCGGATGGAAAAGTTCAAGCCCTATGCGCTGCCGGAGGAGGAGGAACTGAGGCGCTTGATGGAGATCCTGAGCCAGAAGTGAGGTGCAAGATGAGAACGATAGACCTGGATCTGCTCCGACAGGTAACCGCCGACGCGCTGCGCGTGTACGAGGCCGTGCGGCGCTCAGAACAACTGGAAGGCGAAGCTCAAGAGGCGATCGCATCCGCTGATGCGCTGCTGCGAGAAACGACGCAGGCGTTTCTAGGGGATGAAGTGACCATCGTGGACAGCCGCGGTCAAACCGGTCGCAGTGCTCGCGAGGCGATGATCGCGGAGTACATAGAGGTGCAGAAAGCCTACGCCCAACTCAAGGACGCGCTCTACCGCCTGATGGAAGCACGTTTGGCCAACCAGGAATGGGAAGAGGCCTACCTGGCGCTGCGTGCGCTGGAAAAAGTGGATCCGGATTACCGCGATTGCGCCCTGCTCAAGCCAGGCCTGGAACTCGCCCGCGGAGTTGCCAGTTACCTTCGCACCGGGCAACTGGCTCAGGCCATTGAGAAAGCCGTCGCATACCTGCAGACAGGAGGAGATGACCCGCGCTTCAATGTACTTGTGGGAGAAGTCGCCCGCCGCGCCGTGGAACACGAAGCCTGGGACGGGATGTTAGAAATCGTGAAAGCCTTGGATGCGCGTCACATAGACCTTAGGCAGTGGTTGGAAGACTATCGGATACCCTTTTTGGAAATACGGTTTGATATGTGGAGACTAATTGAGTATTACGATAATGAACAAAAAAACCAAAATGACTACCAAGGTCTTTGTCATTGTGTTGTGCAAAAAGACCGATATTTCTATGTGGGGCCTTATAAACTTCGTTTTCCCCGCACGGGCGTGTTTGTCAGGTTTCCTGCCCCGCCTTTAATCGTAAAAGGCGCATTGGGTGGGTTTCTGATCTGCTGTAAAGAAGAAGAAAGCTAATCCAGGAGGAGACCCAATGAACGACCCGGAATCCCGTCAACTGATAGACGCCCTGCACCGCTACTTTGAGCGCGCCCGTCCCGATGACGACGCGCACAACGCCGCCATCAGCCGCACCGACCGCGAGCGCTACGGCGGGCAGTTTCTCCTGCTGGCCCCGGCGGTCATCGTGGAGGCGCTGCGCAATCTGGTGCTGAGGCAAACTATGGCATTCCGCGATGATGCCACCGCCGACCGCGAACTGGAACTGCTGGGCGTGCACCTGCTCTGGTGCTACCGCAGCCTGATCAAGGCTTACGGCGCCGGCGGGGTGATGACGCTGGTCTCGTCCCTGCGTCTGGTCAGCGATGAAGATATGGTTGCGCTGATCGCCTATGCCTTGGCTTCGCTGACGGCGGAGTCGGACCCGATGCTTCGGCTGGCGCTGCAGGGAGCGCCGGCAATGTTGAAGCCGGAGTTTGACCGGCGCTACGGCACCGGCTGCAAGATCGCCCTGGCCTACGCTCTGCTGCGCCTGGGGCAGACGGAGCCGTTCCGCTCCTTCGCCCCGCCTTACCTGGCCGGCAGCGTCCCGCGCAAAACGATTGAGAACTTGACCACCTCTCGTCGCCCCGATGAGCAACGCCTGCTGGAGCGGTACGTGGTGGGAGCCATCATCCTGGATGTCGCCTCCGAGGGCCGGGCGATTCCGCCGAATATGGGCTGGAAGCGCAAGTAGGGGCATAGCGGCACTATGCCGAAAGATATGGACGACTTGCTCTATCAACATCGGGTCTCAGACCTTTGGCAACGTCTGGCCGGGTGCACCTGGCGGGACATCCAGCGCCTGCCGGAGCGGGAGCGCGACCTGCTCACCGACCTGCGCTGGTGGCCGACCGTGCTCAAACTCCTGGCGCCGCCTGCTGCTTCTTTCTCCCATCCGACCATAGAGGGGTTGTGGATACCCCAGGTGCCGGGCATACCGACCCGGGCAACCATCACCGTTGCCGATGTTGGGCTTCTGGCGGCCGGGGTTTATGAGGCGCTTTCCCGTCTCCCGCCTCAACGTCTTGGCCCCAGCGGCGCCGTTAACCTGCTGCTGGCCGCGCCCGATGCGGACACCTTTAGCCAGCAGGCCGCACGGCTTGCGTCCCATATGGACGACGCCTTCTTTGAGTCGCTTTTCACCCTGGCCGAAGAAGCGCGCTCGCTGGGACTGGAGTCTTTCGCCCAACAGGTGGAAGCCCTGCGACAACTCGTCGCCTCTGTACCCATCCAGGGGACCATTGCTGAACTCGCGTCGGATGTGGTCCGCACCCGCACCGATAGCGAGGCGGCCAGCCGCATCCTGCGGGCTGCCCGGACGGCGCCGCGATGGCTGAGAAGTGCCCTGGAGAAGATGCCCGGGCGCGCCAGAGAGGAACTTCCCGCTGCCCCCATTGCCCGTGCCCTGCAGAGAGCCTGGCTGGCACTGGAGGAGGGGCAGGACGAAGCGGCAGTTCTTGCCGATCTGGAAACCTGGCTTCCTTTACGGCAATTCCTGGCCCGCTATCGTTTGCTCCTGAAGGCGCCCTTTCCGATGCGTCCCGGAGAGGACTGGCTGGCCCGTTACGGCGCTAAAGCCAGAGCATTTCTCTTGCAACTGGGGCAGGCTCAGGATGCACAGACGCTCGCACTGTATCGCCTGGCTCTGGCCGAAAATGAGGCCGAGGCGGAGCAGGCAATCGCCGGAGAGCCGCATCTCCTTTCGGCAGCAGGCGAACAACAGGCACGGCTCCAGGCGCGCAGCGCTCAGGAGCAGGGACAGGTCACCCTGGCATCCAGGCTCTCGGCAGCCGCGAAACGCATCCACGCCTGGTTGAACGAACTGATCCGCTCGGAGCGCAACGCCGTCGTCCGACTTGCTGAAAAGGTGCGCTCTGGCGAACTGAGCCTCTCCGAAGCCCTGGCACAGGTGCAACAGCCCGAAACGCTACGCGGAATCAGCGTTCTTCACGTTGCAGCGCTGGACGAGCAGATCAATCGCCTCTACCAAAACGGCGACCTCTATCAGGCAGAACTTCTGGCCAGCCTGAGCTATGCCGCTGCCCGCCTGCTGGATAACCGTAAACTGCGCGCCGATCTCGCCATCTCGCTGGCCGAGATCAAGAGCGAACTGGGTAGACACGCCGAAGCGCTGCCTCTTTTTGAGGAAGCGGTGAAACTGGCTGAAACGCTCAACGAGCCGTTCCGTCTCATCCGCTCTGTGGGTCCCTTGGGGACAGTTTACGAGAAACTGGGCCGCTATGACGAAGCCCGCCGCTATTATGAGCGCGCCCTCACACTGGCGCGCCAGGCTGGACTGGAGGGCCTGGAGGCAGCCGCGCTGGGGAATCTGGCAGGCCTGCATCTCATCACCGGCGACCTGACCTCTGCCCTGCGCGATTCGGAAGGGGCCCTGGCAAAAGCCCGGGCTGCCGGGGACCGCTACCAGATCGCCCAGAGCCTGAGCACCCGTGCTTTGGTTCTGCACCGCGTTGCCCGTTACGATGAGGCGCTTCCCCTGTACAAAGAAGCCCTGGATGCGTTGCATCGTTTAGGTGATGTCATCAGCGAAGTTCGTCTTCGCCTGCACCAGGGCCAGGCACTGGCGGAGACAGGCCAACTGGCTGAAGCACTGGCTGAGTTTGAAGAAGCACACCAATCGGCCAGGAATATCGGCCATCTGCTCCTGCAAGCCAAAGCGCTGAGCGTTATCGGCACTCTACACTTGCGCCGTGGTGACCTGGTTCAGGCTCTCCATACCCTGGAAGATGCACTGGCCATTGAAAACGGGCTGGAACCGTCGGAGAGGGTCACCGCCTTGCTGAATCTTGCCCATATTCAGATGAACCTGAATCAACTGGACTTTGCCGAAAGGGCACTGAACCAGGCGATGAGTACCGCGGCGCCAATTGATAATCCCTTGACGAACGCTCAGATTGCCCTGTATCGCGCACGTTACCTGGCAGAACGCAAAGAATGGTCGGAGAGCGAGGCTGGCGCGCGTCAGGCGTTAGCGCTGGCACAACAACTACACTCTCCTGAACTGGAACTCTGGGCGCTGGAACTCCTGGGCCGAACCGTCAGTTTCCAGGGGCGACTGGAGGAAGCGGCGCACTGGTATGTCCAGGCGCTGGACAGGGCACGTCAGTATCGCCGTGCACCGGAAGTTGCCAGTTTCCTGATCCACCTGGGCATCCTCCAGGCCCGGCTGAACCAGGTTGCCGATGCCCAGGCTGCGTTGACGGAGGCGCTGGATATGGCCGGTGAATTGGGGCTGACTTATCTGCAATTCTACGCCCACTATAATCTGGGGCACCTCTATGCTTCTTTGACCAATCTGCTTCAGGCGCTGGAACACTATCGTGCCGCCATCCACTTGCTGGAACGGGAGCGCGCCGTTCTGAGCCAGGTGGAAACCTTCGAGCAGCGTTATGCCGCCGAACGGCAGGATGTCTATCGTCTGGCTGCCGAGATCGCCTTGCGTTTGAATCGCCCTTTGGAAGCGCTGGAAATGCTGGAACAGGGGCGGGCGCGCTGGCTGGCGCGCCAGATTGCCCAGCGTGAGGCTATTCCTCCCACCGTGCCGGAAGAGTTACGGGCGCGCTACGATCGTACCTTCCAGGCTGTCCGTTTCCTGCGTTCCATCGTCTATGGCGAGCCAGGTTGGGGAAGGCGAATGATTGAAGAAGCCCAACGCGGGATGCGGTTATTGGACAAAGCCCAGACCGAAGAAGAATTCAAGCGGATGATGGCTGAAGCCAGGGAACGGGAACAGCAAGGTTATCAGCAGGCCTTGGCTGACGCAGAGGCTGAACTGGAGCAAGTCACCCAGGAGATCCGTCGCTATGCGCCCAACTTCGCTGCTCCCCTTGAACTCCCCCCGCTGGATTGGGGCGAGATCGCCGCGGATCCATCTACAGCTATTGTGGCATTGTTTTCCGGTGATCAAGCGGCCTGCGCTGTCGTGCTGCACTCCTCCGGCCTGCGCGTGATTGACCTGCCGGGCCTGCAGCGTGCCGAAGTAGAGCGCCTGCTGTACGGCCTGCCGCAGCCGTTGGAGCAAGCATACCAGGAGGTTGAAAAGCAAATCACCCAATCACCGGAGAAGGGCGCTCTCGCTGTTATGGTCAAACACTACCTGACCCTGCGCTGGATAATTGAGCAGGCCCCCTCTTTCCAGTTGGGCTGGCAGGTGGCCATACGCACCCTGATCTCGGAAAAGACCCAGGCGGATGTGCTGGCGCGTGGTCGGGAACGGATGCTTCAGCGTGGCATCCCCCTTGAGGAACGGGAGAAAACCCTCTTTGACCTTGACGATGCCCAGCGTCTGACTATGTGGCAGCATCTCTTTGACGAAATGGTCGCCGAACTCAAAACGCGCTTGTGGCAGCCCATCTTGCCCCTCCTCCGTGAACTCGGCGTCTCGCAAGTCGTTCTCATCCCCGATGCCGACCTCCAGGCGCTGCCCCTGGCCGTGGGCCTGCCTGACGAGCCGGAATCGCCGGCGGTGGCGATAGTACCGAGCCTGCGGCTGTATACCCAGAGTATCCGCTGGCTGCGCGAGCGCGAGCCACGCGAGAACACCCTGATGTTGATCGCTAACCCCACCGAAGATCTGAGTGCGGCCCAGGTGGAAGCCGCACTCCTGCGTGACCTCTTCGCTACCCACGGCGAAGCGGCCTTCGTGCTGAGCGGGAAACAGGCAACCATGCAGAACGTCATCCGCACCTCCCGCGTGGGCAACTACTGGCACTTTGCTGGTCACGCCCAATATGTATGGTGGAACCCGGCTGTTTCAGCGCTCTGGCTGGCGGGGAAAGAGCCGCTGCCCTTCTACTGGATTCCCATGTGGTTGGATATGCGTGCCGCGCGGCTGGCTGTCCTCAGCGCCTGCGAGACGGCAATAACCCCGACGCGCAAAGCGCTGCCCGAGTTTACCGGTCTTTTCTCTGCTTTTCTGCTGGCTGGCGCGCCGGCCGTGCTGGCCTCCCTCTGGCCGGTGGAGGGAATCTCTACCGCGTTGCTGATTTACCGCTTTTACCAGTATCATCTGGGCGACTCGCGGGAGGGCCTTGCGCAGCGCCCACCCGCTGTTGCCCTGCGTGACGCCCAACAGTGGCTCCGCACATTACGACGCGAAGAAGCGTTGAGTCATCCGGCTATCGCAGAACTCACGCGCTTGAACCCACCCCTGACGGATCCAATATGGGAACAAAGGCTGGCACTGGAAAATATGAATCAGAACTTACCCTTCGCCAACCCTTATTTTTGGTCTGGTTTTGTGCTGGTCGGCGTGTGAGGAGGCGCAGATGGCAGAGGCTGAACTTGCCCGTCTGATCCACACCCTGATCTTTGCCGAAACGCTCTCCGAAAGCATGGAGGCAGGCCTGGAGTTGCGTCACTATGCTTGGGGGGTAGAATTGTTGCGTCCCATCTTCAACGAGATGATCTGCTACATCGGCGAGTTGATGAGCGGAAGACGCTCTCCGAAGGAAGACGATGTGACACCGTTTTTGCAATTCTATGCCGGCTTCCATCCCATTGAACAACTGTTGTGGAGCTGGTACGAGGATGAACCACTGGTGGAGACGCTGATCGAGATGGACAACGATGCAGATCGCCGGGTGCGTGCTCTGGCGCTGATCAGCCTGGGCGCTGTCAACCTGTTCTGGAAAGACCCTCGCGTAGAGCCGCATTTGCACGCCTGTCAGCACGATCCCGATCCACTGATCCGCGCTGCGGCGCGATTGGCTCTGGAGTATATGGCATGGGCAAACTATGTAGCGAAGAGAACATCACCAGACCCCGTTCGTTATCAGTTTTTGGAGCAATACGCTGCTCAGTTGATGAGCAATCTGATCAAAGCAAAAACATCCCTATCGTGAGGAGAAACAGATGGCTGAATCTACTGTCCGAGAATTGCTTGCCCCAGCCATAATCCTGGACCCCACCAGGACTGTGGCCGAGGCGCTGCGCCAACTGGAGCAGGCAGGCGTGACCTTTTGCGTCATCCAGGGCGAGCAGGGGCGGCAGGCGGGGCTGGTCACTGTGGAGGAACTGCACAAGGCTGACCCACAGGCGCAGTTGAATTCCTTGTTGGCTGCGGCGCCTTCTCCACTTTTCATTGAGCCGAACGTAAGGATTGACCACGCCGTACGGCTGCTGGCCAAAGATCTGGTGCTCCATCCACGGTTGCAAGGAGTGATCGTGCGGGAGCGGGGCCAGGTGCAAGGTGTCCTGCCGCGTCAGGAACTGGTAGAACGCGCTTCCCGCCTGGTGACCCGCAGTATCGTTGACCGCATGGAGGGCGCGCCGGTGGATATACTCTACTTTGAGTGCCCGATGGATGGTGAGCGCCAACTGGTTGCCTACTACGATCCCGGTAACCTGCCCACCTGTAGCCAGGGCCACCGGATGCGGCCGGTTGAGGATTGACGGGAGGAAAGAAAATGTTTTCCACCGTCCTTCAGGAACTCAAAGGGTATTTTGGCCGCGACTTTCTGCTGAGCGCTTTCTTCCCTGTGCTCTTCTTTGCCGGACTCAGCCTGATGCTCTTCCTGGAAATCACCCAGGGTCTGAACGCCGCCCTGACCGGCTGGGAAAAACTTCCTGTCATCTCCCGCAGCCTGATCGGGATCGGCGGTAGCGTTGTCGTGGTTGTATTTGCCTATCTGCTGTACAACTTCCAATATAGTCTCATCCGCCTGTTTGAAGGTTACTGGCCACGACGCCGATTTTTCTTGTGGCTGCGCAACCGGCGGGCGGCGTCCTACCAGCGGCTTTGGCAGCGCTTGCACAGCCAGGCACAATCGGCAAGCACACCCCAGGAAGCCAATGAGATTTGGGCAGAACTGCTGGCTTTCTACCCACCGCCGACACATCTGGATAAAATGATGCCCACGCGCCTGGGCAACATCCTGCGCGCAGCGGAAATCTACCCTTATGAGCGCTATGGCATAGATGCGGTGGTCATCTGGCCGCGCCTGCGCCCATTGCTCAAGCCGGAAGTGATGGCCCTGTTGGAAGACCGTAAGACCACGCTGACATTTATGCTCTCCATGTCTCCGCTCTCTGCTCTCTTCTCCCTGATCTGGTGCCCCGTGCTGGCATTCAGCAACCGCTGGGACCTCTTTCTCCTGTGTGCATTGGGCTGGCCCTTGGCCTGGATGTGTTACCAGAACGCGTTGCAGAGCGCCCTGGCCTACAGCGAGCAACTTCGGGCGACTTTTGACCTGTACCGTCACGATTTGCTCAAGGCGCTGAACCGCCCTGTTCCCAGCACCCTGGAAGAAGAGCGTAAAGAGTGGCTGCGTCTGACGCGCTTTTTCCAGCGCAACCTGCCCCTGCCTCCTGCACCGCCTGTAACTGTTCACTCTCAGGACAGTCGTCCGGTGCGAACAGTGGCAGGGGATCCAGAACAACCGGATGTCTCGCCGCCAGTGGCCAAAATGGCTACCGAAGATTAACGCATGCACAGGCAAGTCGCTTCCGCATGGAACACTCTGAACCTCGCGGCACATCCAGACGATTTGGTGAAAAAGTGCGGATAGATGCGGGCCGGGGCGGGCCTTTCGGCCCGCCCCGGCCCGCCGTCCCCGCCCCATCACCAGAACGGCGGCGCTTTCAGCCCGATCTCCTCCGCATACGCAAACAGCGCCCACAGCACCCACGCCAGCGCCTCCTCCGCCCGCGCCACCTCCTCCCGCCCCGGCACCACCCCGTCCCCCTCCCCCATCAGCACCTCCGGATGGATCCGCACCCGCACCCCAAAGTCCTGCGGCCCCTCCCCACGCTCCCACGAAGACTCCGGCACCGCCAGCAGCCACCGCCCCACCTCATACCCGTGATACCGCAGAAACTCCCGAATCACCCCCTGCATCCGATGCAAAATCGTCGTCACGTTCCACCGCATCGTCTCCCGCCCCCGCTCCAGCACCCGCCGCAACCGCCCCCGCAACTTCGGGTGCATCTCCAGATACTTCCCCAACAGGTACACCGACGCATACGGATACGCCGCCCGCCGCACCACCGTCTGCCCCTCCCCGTGCGACGCCGCATAGATCACCCCCATCACCTCAAAAAAGACCGGGTCCGGCCGCGGATGCTCCTCCGTGTACGCCACCTCCGGCCCCCGCTCCTGCAACCACTGCCAGTACGCCGCCAGAATCCGCCGGTCGTCCGCCGGAGACCGCCGCAACAGCGCCGCCGGTACCTCCCCCCGCACCGCCAAAGCCCCCTCCCTCCCCCCTGCGACCTGCGACTTGCTCCCTGCGACCTGCGACTTGCTCCCCGGCTCTATCCCCCTCCACCGCCCCTCATCCGGCGGCTCCGACCAGTCCGGCCGCTCCAGAAACTCCCCCAACGTCATCCCCACCAGCCGAAACGGCAGCGGCCCCCCAACCT
>Ga0308421_1001295_pt1 | contig 13480 bp, 12 predicted proteins | sample HotsprSampleMS60_FD_203673 | JGI IMG/M metagenome (GOLD analysis project Ga0308421, IMG submission 203673) | Hot spring phototrophic mat microbial communities from Mushroom Spring, Yellowstone National Park, Wyoming, United States - 20090730_MS60 ...
ACTTTTTGTTTGTGATACACTTTATTTTCAATATAAACATATGTATAAATTTTAAACATATATACTAATCTAATGGAGCTTGTCGAAGTGTGACAATGAACATTCTTAAAACTTCAAGCATTCTTCCTTCAGGCTTAGACTGAGCTAGGTTTGATTATTTTTAAATTTTTTATGAAGGGAAATAATTTGCCCATCTTAGAGATAATTATCACAAAAGTTCCGTTCAAATCCGTTTCAATCTTTGCAAATCAGTGTCCAGATAAGAGACTCAAATAGGAAACAGATGAACACGGGATTTACAAGGATTTGTATCAACTCATCCTATAATCCTTCTCTTGAGAAGAGAAGGATTTGTTTTCAGCAAGCCTAATAATTAAATAATATTGATAAACATATTTCCATTTGCATCGAATTAATTTTTTATCATTAAACCTCTACGAGGTTTTTATCTTTTTGGCATATTGTGATCTTAAATCATTTGACCTCTACGAGGTCAGTTTTTTTGATTTAAAATTATCAAAAGAAATCGTCGTAGACGATTAATTATTGTAGAAAAAACATACCCACCACCAACAATAAATCGTCGTAGACGATTAATGATAAAAAAATGTAGGGGATGGGCTTGCCCATCCCGTTGGGTTTGATTATCCCGTTGTATATTTTCAAATTAGAATTACAGTTGAGAATGATCATTAAAAATTCCCGTCACTTAAACATTAAACGGACAAAGCGAGCCTTGTCCCTACATATTTTTGAATTTACACGAATTGAAAAATAAAAACGCAAAGATCACGAAGAATTTATTGAGAACGCAAAGAGGAAAACTCTGCGTTATCTCTGCGAACTTTGCGTCTTAGCGTTTAAGCTACTGTTCTTACAATTCAAAATCAAAAATCAAAAATCGAATTGATCATTAAGAAAAAATCATAATGAGCATTTCGGCTTCGTAGGAAAAGATTGCCTCACTTCGTTCGCAATGACTGATAAAAAAGAACAAAATCCCCCAACCAACTAAAATCGCCGTAGGCGATTAATTATTGTAGAAAAAACATATCCATCAAAAAACAAAAATCGTCGTAGACGATTAATGATAAATCAGATTGTAGGGGTTGGGCTTGCCCATACCGTTTTACAATTTTGAAATGAATAATTGCAAATTAAAATGACATTTAAGAATGATCATAAAACATATCTGTCATTAAAAACATCAAATGGACAAGGCGAGCCTTGTCCCTACATAATTTTGTATTTACACGGATAAAAAAATAAAAACGCAAAAGGCGCAGAGAATACTGAGAGAACGCAGAGGGAAAATCTTTGCGTTATCTTTGCGAACTTTGCGTCTTTGCGTTTGGTTCTAAAAATTTTTGCAAATCCATTCCAATCAGTACAAATCAATGTGCAATTAAGAGCTTCAAATGGGAAACAGATGAACGCGGGATTTACAAGGATTTGTATCAACTCATCCTATAATCCTTCTCTTGGGAAGAGAAGGATTTGTTTTCAGCAATTCTTTTGATTGATTAATGTTAACAAAACACATTTCGATTTACAAGGAAATTAATTTTTTATCATTAAACCTCTACGAGGTTTTTATTTTTTTGGCGTATTATGATCTACAATCATTTGACCTCTACGAGGTCAGTTTATTTTGATTTAGGATTATCAAAAGAAATCGTCGTAGACGATTAATTATTGTAGAAAAAACATAACCACCAACCAAAAAAAATCGTCGTAGACGATTAATGATAAAAAATTGTAGGGGATGGGCTTGGCCATCCCGTCAGGCTTGCCCATCCCGAAAATCATTTTCAAAATGAATAATTTCAAATTAGAATGACATTTGAGATTGATCATTAAACAAATTCTTCATTAAAAACATTAAACGGACAAGGCGAGCCTTGTCCCTACATAATTTTGTATTTACACGGATAAAAAATTAAAAACGCAAAGATCACGAAGAATTTATTGAGGACGCAGAGGGAAAATCTCTGCGTTATCTTTGCGAACTTTGCGTCTTTGCGTTTGGCTCTAAAAATTTTTTCAAATCCATTCCAATCAGTGCAAATCAATGTGCAATTAAGAGCTTCAAATGGGAAACAGATGAACGCGGGATTTTACAAGGATTTGTATCAACTCATCCTATAATCCTTCTCTTGAGAAGAGAAGGATTTTTTATCATCAAGTCTTTTGATTGATTAATGTTAACAAAACACATTTCGATTTACAAGGAAATTAATTTTTTATCATTAAACCTCTACGAGGTTTTTCTTTTTTGGCGTATTATGTTCTACAATCATTTGACCTCTACGAGGTCAGTTTATTTTGATTTAGGATTATCAAAAGAAATCGCCGTAGGCGATTAATTATTGTAGAAAAAACATACCTACCAACCAACGTAAAATCGTCGTAGACGATTAATGATAAAAAATTGTAGGGGATGGGCTTGCCCATCCCGTCGGGCTTGATTATCCCGTTGTATAATTTCAAATTAGAATTACATTTAAGAATGATCATAAAACATGTCTGTCATTAAAAACACCAAACGGACAAGGCGAGCCTTGTCCCTACAAATTTTTGTATTTACACAGATAAAAAAATAAAAACGCAAAGATCACGAAGAATTTATTGAGAACGTAAAGAGAAAATCTCTGCGTTATCTCTGCGAACTTTGCGTCTTTGCGTTTGGTTCTAAAAATGTTTTAAATCAATGTGTAATTAAATAACTTCGAATGGGACTCAGATGAACGCGGATTATGACGAGATTTACACGGAAGTAATAGGAGATTAAAAATCTTTACAAAACAAATTTATTAAAAATAAAAAAGGACAGGGTGATGCCTGTCCTTAAATGAAAATGTATTCTGAAAATCAATTGTGATTTAATCAAGTAATAAAAGTGAATTCTTTGTCTGGATTTTGTCGGTTCGTTTGTAAACTTTTGGATTACCTTTTTGAGTCATATTAACAGCTAACTCAAAAGTCACATCAGTCATTGAATTACGAACACAATTCTTATCGAGATCGAAGAAAATTTTTCCGTAACCTGTAGCTTTTGGCTTTAAGAACTTATAAGTAATATTTCCTTCGGTGTGTTCAGGTTTGCCTGTCGATTGAATGCTCAAAGTTCCAAGAATTTCTACGAGCTTCTTCCCATTCGATTCAAAAAATTTCGTGACCGTATACTTTGCTGTATTCTGAATATCAAACACAGAAATTTGTAATGGATAACTCTGTTCCCAAGTTGAATCCACATTTACACTTTTATCTGGCAATTCACGGAAAATTTGTTGAATGATTGGTCTTAACAATCCAAGTTTAATATCATTTTTAATTGCTTCTCGTTCTTCAGTCGTAGGTTTTCTCTTTGCATCTTGTAATAATTTATCAACAATTGAATCAAATCGATAAACATCAAGCACTTCACCTTTTGGAGAAAGTCTGACTGAAAAATCTGCGTTTACAAGCAGATCAAAATTTTTAGCAACCTGTTTTTGAACACTATCAGTCGGTGGATTTTCTGAATCGAACTGAAGTTTTTCACCAGCACTTGATGAACCTGTTGCTTTAATTCTTTCACAGAAAAAATCGAGCTCGAGATTTCCATTATCTTCTTTATTCTTCACATTAACTTTGAAAAAGTAATCGACAGTTTGTTCAAAGTAACCTGTGATGGTTGAATCGAGTTGCAATGTTTGAGTGTTCTTGCTGTAATTTGTTAAACGAAATCTCAGAGTAGAATTTTTCTTCAAATCATATTTGAGAAAAACATTTTCCTGAACCTGAATTGGCTTTATGTTTGTTGTGTCGATTGTCGTTGCAGTTTCAGGAGTTTCAACTTTCTTTGCTTCTTTTTTGCATCCAAAGACAGCAATAGAAATGAGAACGAAAAATAAGATTAGTCTTTTCATAATTCCTCTCTAATTGTATAAAAGATATTTGTTTCTGATTTGTTTGAATTTATTTAATTCTTCTTGATAAAGATTTACGATTGTCTGAAAATTAGTTCCAGAATTAAGAAGCTCTGTTATTTTATCATCGCCTATAAGCAAGTTCATTCTTTTTGAATTTATTTTGAACTCATCTGGATAAAGCTTTTTAAGAATTGAAACTAAAGCAATACCAAATTGAACTGGATTAAAATTATCGTAGTCTTTTACTTTGATTAAAATTCCATTGCAAGTTTCATTTTTGAATTTTGGATTGATGCTCATTCCGGGAATGTCTACAGGAACAAACTGTGCAGGTAGAATTTCAACAGCATTGAAATTTAATTTTTCCAATTCATTAATTAAGACTTCGCTTTTAATAAATGGTGCACCAATTTGCAGAAATGGAGATTGAGTTCCTCTTCCTTCCGAGACATTTGTTGCTTCAAAAAAACAGGTGCCGGGATAAATAATAGCAGTTTCAAGATTTACAATATTAGGTGAAGGTTTAATCCATTTTAATCCGGTTTGATCATATAATTGATTTCTTTTCCAATCTTCAAGTTGAAGGATGATTAAATCAGCACGGATATTCTTTTCTTTTTCAATCAAATCATTGAAATAAAGAGCAAGTTCGCCAATTGTCATTCCGTGTTGAACTGGTAAAGGAGCAATTCCAACGAATGATTTGAATTCGTCTTTTAAGATTGGTCCATCGACTTTCTCACCGCCTATGGGATTTGGTCTATCACAAACAATAAATTGAATATGATTTTCAGCAGCGGCTTCGAGACATAAGTAGAGAGTTGAAATGTAAGTATAAAATCTTGCACCAACATCCTGAATGTCGTAGACTAATACATCAATGCCTTTGAGCATCTCAGGAGTTGGTTTGTTTATTTTTCCGTAGAGTGAATAAACTTTAATTCCTGTTTTTTCGTCAATTGAACTTTCGACTTTTTCACCTGCAGGGGCGTCACCACGAAATCCATGTTCAGGACCGAATGCTGCGACAATGTTTACTTTTTTTGTTTTGAAAAGATAATCAATTAAATGTTTTCCGTTTTCTAAAACACTCGTGTGATTTGCAATTACTCCGATGTTTTTGCCCTCAATTAAGTAAAAATTTTCTTTGATTAATTTATCATTACCCAATCGGACTTTTGATTGACCGAAGTTAAATGATATAAGAAAAATTAAAATTGTAATCAAGAACTTTTTCATTTCGATTTCCAGAACTTAAATAATGTCCATGCTGAGATAGTCATTCCATCCCAGATTTTATTTTCTTTAATCAAGTTATCAATTTCTTCTTCAGATAAAAAATGAATTACGAATTCTTCGGTCTCATCGGGAGTTGAATCAACTTTTTTAAGATTATCTGTAAAAAAGACAGAACACAATTCATCGGCAACGCCATTATAAGGTGAGAAGAAACCGATTTTAATCAGATTGTCTGATGTAAAACCGGTCTCTTCTTCAAGCTCTTTTCTGGCATTGTAAATTTCATCAAGTCCTTCTTCAATTGAACCGCAGGGGAATTCAATACTGAACATGTCATTCAAGTAACGATACTGCTCTACCAAAATAAATTTGTCGTTCATTTTTGGAATTATCATTGTCGAACCTTCTGTGTGAACATAATGATATTCATTTACTTTTCCATTTCCGATATCAAAAGTATCAAGGCAGTATGTCCAGTATCGATTTTTGAAGAGAACTTTCGAAGAAATTTTCTGCCAGCGTTTCAATTTCTTATCCTAAAAGTTCGTGTCTTGAGAAAAAGTGATTGATTTCTTTAATAGCGTTTTCAGGAGAATCACTGCCGTGGACAATATTTTCCTGAACGCTTGTTGCATAAAGTTTTCTAATTGTTCCTTCTTCTGCTTTTGCTGGATCTGTTGCTCCAATTAATTTTCTGAAATCTTCAACTGCATTTTCTTTTTCGAGAACCATTGGAACACAGAAGCCAGATGTCATATATTCAATCAAGTCATTGAAAAAAGGTCTTTCTTTATGAACTTCATAGAAGCCGCGAGCACTTTCTTTTGAAAGACGAATCATTTTCATTGCAACGATTTTGAATCCCGCAGCTTCAATCTTTTCAATTACTTTTCCAATTAAGTTTCTCTGAACGCAATCAGGCTTAAGTATAGCTAATGTTCTTTCCAATTTTTACTCCTCACTTTTTTGTTTTTGATTTTACTTTTTGTTTTGGTTTGACTGATTTTTTTGTAGTTGATTTTTTAGCTTTTGCAAGCTTTTGCTTTTTCGCTTTTGCTTTTTCTAAAACTTTCTTCACGGTAATTCCAATTTCGGCTGGACTTTCAACGACAGTAATTCCAGCTTTTCGCATCGCTTCCATTTTTTCAGCTGCTGTTCCTTTTCCACCGGAAATGATTGCACCAGCATGGCCCATTCTTCTTCCGGGAGGAGCTGTTCTTCCAGCAATAAAACCAATCACTGGTTTCTTCACATATTTTTTGACAAAAGCAGCAGCTTCTTCTTCAGCAGTTCCGCCAATCTCACCAATCATTACAATTGCTTCAGTGTTTTTATCTTCGTTGAATAATTTGATGATGTCGACAAATCTTGAACCAATAACAGGATCTCCACCAATTCCAACACAAGTTGATTGTCCAATGCCGAGATCGGTTAATTGCTTAACTGCTTCGTATGTCAAAGTTCCACTTCGAGAGACAATTCCGACTTTTCCTTTTTTATGAATAAATCCTGGCATAATTCCAACTTTACATTCGCCAGGAGATATTACACCTGGACAATTTGGTCCAATTAATCTGACATTCATATCTTTAATCACATCGTAAACTTTCACCATATCTTTTGCTGGAATTCCTTCAGTAATGCATACGATAACTTTAATTCCTGCAAATGCTGCTTCAAGAATTGCATCGGGTGCAAATTGTGGTGGAACGAAGATCACAGATGTATCTGCACCAGTTTTCTTTACTGCTTCTTCAACAGTATTAAAGATAGGAACACCATTGAAAGTCATTCCACCTTTACCGGGAACAACACCAGCAACGACATTTGTCCCGTACTCAATCATTTGAGTTGTGTGGAATGAACCTTCACTACCAGTAATTCCTTGAACGAGAACTTTTGATTTTTTGTTGACCAATATGCTCATAGTTCAATCCCTAAATTTTTTTGATAAAATTTTTTTCAATAAAGTTTGAAACTTGTAAAATTAAATCTTCTCGAAAATGATTAGCCATCAATTGCATTCCAATCGGAAGATTTTTTGAATCAAATCCAACAGGAATATTCATAGCTGGAATGCCTGCGAGATTTGCTGATGTAGTAAAGATATCACTCAAGTACATAGAAAGAGGATCGTCAACTTTTTCACCTAATTTGAATGCAGTTGTTGGAGTTGTTGGTGAAATAATCAAATCAACTTCTTGAAACGCCTGAAGAAAATCATTTTGAATCAATCGTCTGACTTTTTGAGCTTTTCTGTAATAAGCATCGTAGTAGCCAGCTGAAAGAACAAATGTGCCTAACATTATTCGTCTTTTCACTTCTGTTCCGAAATATTCATCTCTTGTCCGAGTGTACATATCTTTTAATGAAAGTGGATTATCAATTCGACTTCCATATTTCACGCCATCGTATCTTGATAAATTTGATGAAGCTTCAGCAGTTGTAAGCAAATAATAATCAGCAATTGAATATTCAAGATGTGGTAAAGAAATTTCTTTGAATTCGAAAGAATTGGATTTGAGAAAATCGACACACTCAAAAATTTTTGATTTGATTTCTTCGTCCAATCCTTCTTTGAAAAATTCAACTGGCAAACCAATCTTTACTTTTTCTGGTGCTTGTGAAATTATCTCAGTGAATTTTTGAACAGGTATATTTGAACTTGTGCTGTCTTTTTCATCATATCCAGAAATAACTTCCATAACTTTTGCAATTGTCACAGTGTCATTTGCGATTGGACCAATGCAATCAAAAGATGATGCAAAAGCAACAAGTCCATATCTGGAGACACGTCCGTAAGTTGGTTTTAATCCAAATACTCCACAAAATGCTGCAGGTTGACGAATTGAACCGCCAGTATCTGAACCTAATGCAACATCACAGGTTTTCTTTGCAACGGCAACAGCAGAACCACCACTTGAACCACCGGGAACTCGTGATTCATCAAAGGGATTTTTTACAGGACCAAAAGCAGAATTTTCATTTGAAGAACCCATCGCGAATTCATCAAGATTGGTCTTACCAATTATAATTCCATCTTCGTCTAAGATTCTTTCAATCGCTGTTGCATCGTAAATAGATTCAAAATTTTCCAGAATTCTTGATCCGCAAGTGAGCTTCTTTCCTTTGATTGCAATATTGTCTTTTACGGCAAAGACTAATCCTGCAAGCTTTCCTGTTTTTTCTCCTGATGAGATTTTTGAATCAAGTTCTGCAGCTTTTTGCAATGCTTCTTCTTCAAATACTTGAAGGAAAGCGTTAAGATGCTCGATGCTTTTTATGTTTTCAAGAAAATTCTGAACCTTTGTCTGAATACTCACTTCCGAAAATTCGTCACGCGATTAGTTCTTCTCTTCTGGTTTTTCTTTTTTTGATTCAATTTTATCAGGTTCTTGTTTGATTTCTTCTTCAACATCCCTCATTGCTTTTTTGAACTCTCGAATTCCTTTGCCGAGTCCTTGAGCGAGTTCAGGAATTTTCTTTGAACCGAAGAGAATCAAAACAACGAGCAAAATGAGAATTATTTCGCCAGTTCCAATATTTCCAAACATTTTTAATCTCCTTTAATTGTTTAAGATTGATTTAAAGATTTTAATTCCGTTTGTATTTCCTAAGATTGCTTCACCGCATCTTTCAGGATGAGGCATCAATCCAAAAACATTTCCTTCTTTATTACAAATTCCGGCAATATTATCAATTGAACCATTTGGATTAGATTCCTCAGTAATATTACCATATTTATCGCAGTATTTCAAAACAATTTGATTGTTATCGTAAAGTTCTTTTAGACCATCTTCATCAATTATAAAATTTCCTTCGCCGTGAGCAATTGGAAAAGTTACGACTTCATTTTCCTGATAAAGATTTGTGAAGCGAGTTTTGTTGTTTACAATTTTCAATGTCTGATCAAAACACTGAAATTTCAATGAATTATTTTTTGAAAGAACGCCGGGCAAAAGTCCACTCTCGCATAAAATCTGAAATCCATTGCAAATGCCTATCACTGTTCCACCATTGTTTGCGAATTTAATTACCTCTTTCATTATTGGAGAGAATCTTGCAATTGCACCGCATCTCAAATAATCTCCGTAAGAAAATCCGCCAGGAAGTATAATCACATCACATTGATGGAGTGAACTTTCTTTGTGAAATAAAAATTCTGTTTCTACTCCCAGAACATTTTTCAAAAGATAGTAAGAATCGTAATCACAATTCGATCCTGGAAAAATGACAACGCCAAACTTCATATCTTCTCTAATTCAAAAAAATAATCTTCAAGATGTGGATTGGCAAGAAGAGAGTCACAGATTTTATCAATCTCTTCCTTAGCCTTTGTTTCATCTTCTTCATTTATTTCAAGTTCAATGTATTTATCAACACGAACATTACTGACATTTTGAAATCCAAGTGACTTAATGCCGAGTTCAACAGCTTTACCCTGTGGATCTAAAATTGTTCTTCTTCTCTTGATAAAAATCTTTGCTTTGTACATTCTTATTTAGAAAAACTCTCTTTGAAATAATTAACCGTTGATTTAATAATTGACCTGAAGAATCCAAAAAGGATGTATATTATTAAAAGAAATACAATTGCCTTTCCTTCTGAGATAATTGAAACAATGACTGAAAAAATCATAAAAGAGGTTAAAAGTAAATTCTGTTTTAAACCTTCTTTTGTCAATTTTGGAAATGCTTCGTATCTAATTTTACTGATCATTAAGAAGCCAATAATAATTGCAATAAACACAAAATAAGTTCCAGACATTCCGACAAAGTGACCAATTGAATTATCATAAAATGTTAGAACAAATGAAGCAACTGTCATTGCACCGAGTGGACTCGGTAATCCAGAGAAATGACTTTTTTCAAATCCAACGAGTTGAATATTAAATCTTGCGAGTCGAAGTGCGGCTGTAATCAAATAAAAAGCTGAGATTAAAATTCCAATTTCAAGAAATGAATAAAGTTTGATTTTATAGATTAGAAAAGCTGGTGCAATTCCAAATGATATCAAGTCAGAGAGAGAATCGAGTTCAACTCCAAATTCACTTGCTGATTTTGTAATTCGTGCGGCTAAACCATCCATTGCATCAAAAATACCTGCAAGAATTATAAGGATAGAAGCGTAATAAAAATTCCCTTCAGATGAATTAATCACTGAAAGGAAACCACAGAACATATTCATTATTGTGAATAGGTTCGGGATTAACGATTTTGTTATTCTAATTTTCATTTTGATTCTTCAAATTCTGCTAAGATTGTTTCGCCTGCGTAAACTTTTTGATTTTCTTTGACTTTAATTTTTGCATTTAGTGGAAGATAAACATCAACGCGACTTCCGAATTTTATCATTCCAAATCTTTCACCAGCTCTAACTTCCTGTCCCACTTTTAATTCGTTTACAATTCTTCTTGCGATAAATCCAGCAATTTGAGTAAATCGAACTTTGCCATATTCGGAAGCTATTCCAGTTGACATTCTTTCGTTGTTTTCTGATGATTTTTCTTCGAATGCGACAAGATATTTTCCTGGATAATATTTCAGATATTCAACCTTGCCTGAGATTGGAATTCGATTTACATGAACATTGAGTGGAGACATAAAAATTGCAATTCGAGTGCATTCAGAGTTTAGATATTCTGGATCGTTGGTTTTGATGATAGAGATTACTTTTCCATCGGCAGGGGAGATGACTAAATTTTTACCATCGGGAGTTTTTCTCTCTGGATCACGAAAGAAGTTAAGAGTAAATGCAAGGATTAAAATTCCAATCAATATCAATAAATATTTCGCATAAGGATTTGAAAGAAAAATCCCAATTGCGATAAGTAAGAATGAAATTATTGTAACATAACCTAAGGTTGTATATCCAAATTTCGTAATCATATCATACAAATATATCAATCTTTGAAAGGTTATAAAAAGATTGAGTTGAGATTTGTTGAGATATGATTTTAAATCTGTGTCCATTTGTGTCCTAATAAAAATTTAATCGCACACAGATTTGCAGAGATTTCAACCAAACGCAAAGACGCAAAGTTCGCAAAGATAACGCAGAGTTTTCCTCTTTGCGTTCTCTTATAATTCTCTGTGACCTTTTCGTTTTTATTTTTTTGTCCGTGTAAATTCAAAAATTTGTAGGGACAAGGCTTGCCTTGTCCGTATGATGTTTTAAACGACGAAAATGATTTCTAAGCATTTTTAAATGTCATTTAAATCTGGAAATTTAAATTTTGAAAATGAATTTCGTGACGGGCAAGCTCGTCGTGCCGAGCAAGCCCATCCCCTACATTCTGTTTTATTATTAATCATCTACGACGATTTTTTATTGGTTGGTGGGGATGTTTTTTCTACAATAATTAATCGTCTACGACAATTTTTTCGTTAATCTTTAAATCAAAATAGATTGACCTCGTAGAGGTCAAATGATTGTAGATCATAATACGCCAAAAAAATAAAAACCTCGTAGAGGTTTCATAAAAAAAATTAATTTCCTTGTAAATCGAAATGTGTTTTGTTAACATTAATCAATCAAAAGACTTCCTGAAGACAAATCCTTCTCATCTCAAGAGAAGGATTATAGGTTGAGTTAAACTAAATCTGTGTAAATCCCATCAAAAACCATTTACATTCGTGTCCTAATAAAAATTTAATTGCACACTGATTTGCACAGATTTCAACCAAACGCAGATACGCAAAGATCGCAGAGAAAACGCAGAGGGATAAAATGTTCTGTATCAACATACTTTCCATAAGCTATTTTCTATTTGCCTCAAAAATTTTTGTGACTGATCTGTGACTGGTTTGTGACTGGTTTCTAAGAGAATTGAGAGAGATTGCATCGACTTTGCACCGAGAATAGAGAGAGAATCCCAAGAGAAACTGGGTTCGGATTAATAGATTATTTTCAATAAAAACGATTAACTTTAGCAAGAATTTGAGCAAAATTGAATTATTTTTGTTAAAATTACTTAAAATTTAAGGTTTTAATTATGGAGAGAAATCTTTATTTCGAATTAGATAAGTACATTTTCTTTGGTATAGAAATAACATCTTTGAAAATCATCCCACCAAGTCCTGAGTTCCTACACGATAAGAAAAAACTTTATTTAACATTTAAAGAAAAGTATTATCATTTTGTTAATACGCTTTTAAAACAGAAAGATAATGTCACCTATGAAATTCGTTTTGTGAATAATAAAGCAGATAAAAATTCATACCAGCTAAAAATATATTTCCTTGTGAAATTTCAAAATGATGATGTTAATGAAGCTAAGAAAGTTTTTAATTCTTTAATTAATAGTTTTACAAACTATTTCCCTGAATATAAATACAATATCCTCTCACAAAGTGATCTTGAAAAACTAATTCAACAATCGATCAATTATAATTTTGTTAGTTCAATCAATAGAAGAGTTGTTGTCGATCAACTGGATACATTAAAATCTTCGATAAAAGAATTTGGATTTATAAAGCAGGAAAATACTTCGAGTCCCTTAAAATCAATACAATCTTTTACAGAAGCAGAAAATACAGTAATATATATTTATCCATTCAATTATCAGTCTTTGGATACAGAAGAATTTTTCAATTACTTTTATTTGATAAATAGACCTTTGATTTTGAGCATAAAATTACGACCAACAGAAATATTAAGCGAAGAGGAAGATTTTTTTGAGAGACAGATTACTAAATGTGAAAAATTTGCCCAATTGCATATTGAAAGTGGCCTTAAGGATTTATCTCAAATTAGTCCCACACTTCAAACTCTAAGTCGTTCATATCAAAAAAATTTAATTGAGCTTTTCGAAAATTTAAAGGTTGCTTGTGGACTGCTAACTATTGAAATATTAACCCAAGACAAACCGGATTTTGTTCTACTTAATACAATCGCAAATTATTTCTCATCTAGTCCAAAAAAAGAACTTACTGAAAATGTGGACTTTTTATCAGGTGGCTACGATTTGATAATTGAAGAAACCAATAAGGACAGCCTCGAGAAAATTTTAAGAATGGATTTACAGTTAAAAGAAAATACAATCTTAAGTGAAAATTTCAGATTAAGATATTTGTTCGATCCTAATGAAGCCAGTAGCGTATTCCGCTTTCCATTTCCAACTTTTGATATTTTACCAAACTTTAAAACATTCTTAATAGAAGAACGTTATGCTCCAGTGGAATTTAATAAATCTGGTTGTTTCATTGGTTTTAATACATTTTATGGCAATAAGAAAGAAATTTTTATAACTGATGAAGATAGAAAAAGACATATTTATATAATTGGACAAACAGGAACAGGCAAAACAACTCTTCTTAAAACGATGA